>Ga0209611_10007325_pt1 | contig 17717 bp, 14 predicted proteins | sample S1TSphgellanicum_3_FD_187693 | JGI IMG/M metagenome (GOLD analysis project Ga0209611, IMG submission 187693) | Host-associated microbial communities from peat moss isolated from Minnesota, USA - S1T2_Fc - Sphagnum magellanicum MG (SPAdes) (version 2) | ecosystem: Host-associated > Plants > Peat...
TATGGTACAAGTTTATTTATAATTTTGACTTTGAATACAAACCAAAAATTATTGTCGTGTGAAATTCAATGTTACCATTTATTGGAGCTATGAAAATTATGAAATTTAATCAATATCAAATCCATTAAAGAATGTAGAGATATAAAGTGTGTTTTAATTGTTTAAAATACACCAACATATTTTGTTCCTTTCGTATGAAACAAAATATTGAAATCTAAAACAATTGGAACAATTTACAATCAGAATTTGTAGGTCAATCACCTTAATTATAATTTAAGATTCATGTTTCAAAACATAAATAAGATAGATCATTAATCCTAAAAGTGTAGTTGTTGAATGAAAATGTGAAACATAAATGCACTTGAATGTGAATCATGCTCTTTTAAATACCAACATGCACGAAGGAATGTCAAGGTTTTCAAAACCTTGGTGTGATGCATAGTGACAATAAGTTGAGAGAATTTTGATTTGTGATTAACGTCCAATCAATTTGGTCAAAATATCAAATCTTTGAGTGATATAGAATTTAAATCAAGAGCCAAACTTTCAACATGTTTCAAATATATGAAATCCAAAAAAAATAGTGTATAACTATACATAAATAAAATTATTGTGATAAATTTGTATGGTTTAAAGTTCTTTTTCATTTCAATTTGCATCCAATTGGCAAGCATTGGTGTATTAATAAAATCTAAATCACGTTTTTTTTCCTTTTAAATTTTTTTTCCCCCCTTCTTTTTTTGTTTTTTTTAAACTTCTATTGCAACAAAGCATTCATCATCCATGCATTTGATTCAATGAATAACACACATTGAGAGAAAGTGGCAACCCCTCCAACATATTTATGGAATATAAAAATCACACGTGTGATTTAATAAAATCATAATATTTTCAAAATTGCTTAATTACATTTGATTAATGTAATACAAAGGCAACTTCAACACATGTGTGTAAAATAATGAATGAAATTTGAAATATTTCATGTCAACACTTAAAATAATTTTTGAATATTCCAAGAGTTGATATTTTCTTTCACAATTTTTTTTCTTTGAATCTTTTTTTAAAATTATAGTTTATTTACAAATTATATAATTAGTGTCTAATATGCCAAGGTATTATGGTAACAAATAAAATGTAAATATAATAATGACATCACATATAATAAATTATGCAATAAAAAAATGGATTTTTTTTCTTTTAATAGGTCATGTTTGCATAATGGACAAGGACCACCAAATGAAATTTAATAAATATATAAACCATTTGATTCATCAAGTTATGTTTGACTTATGGCAACATTTACATCTTCTACAAGGTCAAATATAATAGTTTTAAAAAATTCATAAGTTGTAATGATATTTTAAATCCATAAAATAACAAATCATTAATTTTAAAATTATAAGTTTATTAAGATTTATCGTCAAACAATGACATTTGTAATGAGGACAATGTTAATCATCAACCCATACAATTAATGATGTTCCAAATTGAATTTTCAATTAATGAATGTTCAAAAAAACTATGAAACTATCAAAAATTTCATACATCGTGAATATATATAAAAATATTTTTTAATTCAATAGAATATTCATGTAAAAGATTTTCTATATATTTATGATGGGAAAATTTGATTTGTCAAACATGTTATTATCCCGATAAATTGTTAGTAACCATTGACTTTGTCACAAGACATGCACAAAATTATTTTAGTTTATTTATTCATATTATGTACATAATTTTGTAAGAATGATGAAATGACATTTTACACGTATATTGTCTTATAAACATTCATAAATCCTTATTCAATTTTGCTTAAAATTTGCTTTTATGAAAAAAAATGTCAAATGTGTATTTCAAAAAAAATATTATTCACAAGTATACCTCTTCAACCATTATTTGACATCAATTTTCCATTTTAAAAAAATCTTAAACTTCATTTTATTTTTGTCAAATGATTTAAAAAACATTTAGCCCAAGTAAAGTTTCAATGGAAAAACATTTTTCAACCTAAAAAAATCATAATCATCAACATTATCATACCATAATGGACTAATGAACACTTTAAAACCATCTTATCTAAATTCCATGACTTTAAAAAAAATTGAAGACTTTGATGGGAAAGATTTTTTTTATGGTTTCTTTTATGTATGTGTATTATTTCATAGAAAATTTATCATTAAATGTAATACTTTATGGTCTTTTTGTCGTAAGTGCAAAAATGTGACAAGGTGTGATCAGACAGAAGGTCACTCTAATAGTGTGAACACAATGAGTTTTAGGGTTTTGTTTTTTTGTTTGATTCTTTTCAATAGCCGTCAACTTTCTACATGCTTACCATAGTTATGACATTCTTCATTTTGCACATTAAAATTCTTTAAAATTCTTCATTTAGCACCTTGTCATAACATTTTTTACCCGCGAATGTTTACCAAATTACACTGGTTGATCTATAATTTTTTTAAAAATTCTTTAAAATTCTTGCTTCTTTGGGCTTCCATAACATTCTCGCACCAAGAATGTCATAACTATGATGCTTACGGCGGGAGTTATTTGATTGTTGCTGCAAGGAATGCATGGGAAGGCAACCTTGTTTGTTTGTGTGTTATGGAAAACAAAATTTGCATCGAGTTATGGATGGTGAAGGGAGTTGTTGCATTGAAAAGAGGTTTGCGTAATTGATGATGGAAGGTAAAATAAGAGGCATAATGAAGGAGTGAAGCAACAAGTTTTTTTTGTATGAGTTTTTTTTTTCTTGTTTATAGTTTTAGATTACTAAGCTAGTCGTTGTTGAACTCCATTGTGCCAGTGACTTAGCAGAATAGATATGTTGTTTTAAGGAAGGATAGATGATATGAGGGGTTGATGCAGAGGAATGATGAAGACAAAAGAGGTCTGAGTTGTAGAAATAAGGGCATATAGAAATCAAGATGCATTTGGGAAAGGGAACTTTTGTTGCAGTACCTTGAATCCATGTTGTAGACAATTGTCAGAATGAGTAGTAAAAACCTCAAAGGGGTGTCCTTGGGTTGGGCAGAATGAGACAAATGAGGATAGGAGTGGGGGAAATTCAGAAAGATGAAATTTGTAGCACATTCTTGCATAAGAATCTATCTCTTTGAATGGTTCTAAGTGAGCCTGGTATCTATTGTTCAATGCCATGATCAGAACATTTAAATCCAAAGGTCTACAAGATTTAAGTTTTTCAGATGGGAGATTTGATGTTATGCTACATTATTGCATTTAATGGGAAAGAAAGGTTAGCAGCTCATATGGACTGAATGAACCTTGAGAGTTCTGACCTCAAGCCATACTTCAATAGGTTCTAGATTTTTAGTGATATGGATTGGTACTTGGCAGCTAGTTGTATGTGTCCACCATGGCAATGTGTGATGAGACTCACACAACTGTGACATATTAACAAATCTGCATATACAGAACTTGGTTTTGTTTGAATAAGTAAACTCCAATAGAATCTCACTTTGACAACAGGTTACAAACCAAGTGATGTAATTAGTTGTAGAGTTCCAGTGTTTTTGGTTCTGTTTAGATGTTTCATATGCATTTAGGTTTTGTTCTTTTAACCTTCCCCTTTCTTTTGGTTACAAAGGCTTTGCAAATCAAAATAATATTTTGTTTGATTATTATATCATTCATATGTGCATTGATTGTACAACATAATGCTAGATTGGGACATAAACCATCATCTATTACAAAATATTAATGAAAAATATTTTCCAAATTTCTACCATGATGCATGAAACTTGGATAGGTATTGAAAATTGTCAAATTGTGACAGTTTTTGTACATTGTAGCATGCATTCACCCTAATATCTTTAATTATATGGTTAACTTTCATTCTTGTTTTACATTTGAAACACATTTTCATTCAATTATTATCAAACTTGTAATGTGTTTTCACATTCCTTCCTTCTTGTCCTTTGTGCATATAACTTTCACATAATATTTATATAATTGCAAGAAATCACAAAAAATTTATCATTTATGAAACAAAAATTAAATAAAAAGGAAATAGAATACCATGCATAAAATTGAAACAACTCCATCATGGTTGTTTCCGCATGTCAAATATAACATATAGTTTTCCATTTTCACCTTTTGCATTGACATTTTTTCCTTTGTTAATAATTCTTGAAGAATGTCAATATATCCACATGAAACCTTATTAGATAACACATGTTCATAAGTCAATGACATGATATGTTGAAATAACCTTGATATAAATGAATTTCAGTCAAAAGGTAATAATGATTTGATGTAATGTGTAACACGCAATAAGATTAAAAACATTGAAAAAAAGGACAAATACTCTCGTGGAGTAAGAATTTTTTTCAAATGTTTTTGAAATGAGAGACATTAATTCATCCCTATATCAATTTGAGGTGTGAACAACATTACAATCAATTTGAATTGAATTTAAATCAAATTGAATTGAATTCAAAAAATTTAATTGAAATCAAATACATTGAATGGAATTTGAGTTGAATTGAATTGAATTCCAATTAAATTCAACAATTGGACTAAAATTCAATTGAAGATAAATGGGATGCAAATTGGTAGAAAAGGTGTTCAAAATTTAATTGTGAATATAGTGTTTGAAAAAAAAACTTTAAAAAGACATAATTTCAAAAAGAAACCTTTCCATGTTTTTTCATTTGGAAATAAGGTAAACAAATTCCAGTTTGGAATTTTTTAATCTACGACGATGATTTATGGAAATTTAAGTTGTCCTACTTAAACCAACTCCAATAAATCATCATCACTAAAACTTACTAATATATTGTCTATATATATACACATCATTGTTTACCTTTTAATTATTGTTTTATTGCCCCAAAAATGTACTTCTTTAAGGCTAACATGGATATTTAAAATTGGAATATTTATATTATCACAAGAAAGGAAACTATATGTGTGTGTTGTAAATGAATACTAGTTTTGAAAACATTTTCATTTTTTTTTTCACACATGGCAAATAGATATCAATATGATGTGATGTTTTGTACAATTTTCAACTATAAATTCAACCCATTTGAACATTTTTGTCCAAAAATATTGTAAAAATTAACATTTAAACATTTTAAAAACTTTCCTTTGTGACTCTTGGTAGATTGTTAAAATTTTATGGTTAATGTATGTTCTAAGTTGCTATAAATTCACATCAATGTTTTTTTAATACAAAATTGATGTAACATTGTTGGCAATAATCCCCAACAAGATTAAACATCAATTGACAAACATTTAGTAGAAATTCATCAAAACTATAAAAAAACTAGCAAAAGAAACTCTAAAACTATAAATAATGTCAAAGTGAGACAAATAACCCCCCCCCCACAAAAGCTTATATTGCAAAAATTTTAAATTTATATAATGATATCCACCAAAAATTTGCACCCATGACATTGAATTCTTCACTAAAGCATGTCCAATTAGGATGAAAAAAAAAGAAAAATGAAGAACATGTTAATGACTAGTTATAACCTTTAATCATTCAAAACATTAATTATGTAGCTCAAATTTTTAAGAAAAAAAATTACATTTCTGAAAAAAATTGGTAATTACAAAATTAATTACTGTTAAATTGATTAAACTATTGCAATTCCCCTCCCCTCCCCCTCTCCAACCTCCTTTTGTTTTGCAATGGATGAACAATTTTTCTTTTAGTTCCAACCTATTTTTTCTTTGGACTAGGTGGACAATTTTTTTTTTCCCCTTCCAATGTTTTTGTACTTTGTAATGCTCAAAAACAATTTTTTCTCTTCTTCCAACTTCTTTCTCCTTTGGAATGGGTGGCTATAATTTTTCATTTCTTCCAACCTTTCTTTCCTTTGTAATGTGTGATTTTTATTCTTTTTGCTTATTCCAAGCTCTTTCTTGTTTGTTTTAAATTTTGTTTCGAATACTTACTTATAAACTTAATGTATTTCAACTCTTAATTTTAAGCCCAAATTAAATTACTTCATATTGCAAGCTCATAATCTTTGAACTTCAAAAAGGTTTCACAAGAAGTTTGCATAAAACATATAAAACATATAAAAACATATAAACCTTTACAAACCAATTCCCATTTTCTTAGAACCATGAACATGATATGTCTATGTTCAACAATTGTGGTGTCTTTTAGTAATTATAATTGTGACATCTTTTGACACTATGTCATAATGAATTAATGTGATATTATTTAAATACATGACCTTTAATATAACATCCAACTTACGTACATTGAAGTGGGTTATAACTTGTGTGAAGAAAGAGATTACAATGAGTAAAAAAAATGGTGTTAATATTGTCACCCACCAAGATTCATATGTTATAAGTTTTTGAATTCTAGTCCAATGTACTTTCATTTAATGTAGTTAGGTTCATACACATGTATGTTCACTACATACATATTTGGACAATTGAAGTACAATAGTCAATAAACAATTTTTTTTTTACCATAATTCTATTTCAGTTTTTTTGTTGCCAATATCGTTGATTTGTACTTTAACTACTATAATATGGATAACTAGATGAATAGAAAGGCTTGAATAATAGTTCTCAAAACATATTGCAAGTTATGTCATGAATTAATGACACCCTAATGTTCGCTTTATTACAGCTTCTAAATCACTTGTGTTTTAATTTCTTTCAATTTTAGGTCAATTACAATTTTACATAACCTATGAAACATTCATTGTGTTAAATCCATTGTTTCTTCAAATGTAAACCAATGTTCAATAAGGAGGGAAGAACAAGTATTAATGACCTCATTGAACATAGTCGACACCACATCAAACCATATTTTAAACAAAGACAACCATGGATAAAAAGACAAAGAAAAACAATATTCGCTAGGTTGCAAATGAAGATCGATGCATGAAGTTTGAAATAATATAAATGAATGTATAAATTGATGGTTGTTTTGTAAACAATCCATACAACTTGAAATGTTGTTATTTGGTTTTTTTTTCATAGTTGGTGTTCTTATTTCTTTAGCAATATTCTACTTTGGGAGATTATAATAGTGAAAACAAAATCTTGAAAAAGACAAAGGTTGACATGGCTTTATGCTTCTTTGAAACTTTATTATTATAAAAGATATAAATTTCAACTTTTCACATGGATTCCATACTCAACCTCATGCGTGTGAATTTTTGGTTTGGTGTTTCCCCGAATTCCTTGCGGTCTTGACATTATACTCAACAATTATCACTACACTTTATGACATGAAGTATCCACCAATTTTCACCCTTTGTCAAAAAGGTGAAAAAGGATTACACACGATAGTTTTGACTTTTTGAGGACTAATATCCCTTTGAATTCCAATGATTTATTGCATAGATTCTTGTCTCCTAAAAAAATATCTAGTATGAATATTTTCACATAATGTACATGGTTATGTTTCATGAGGTTAGTTTCAATATTGATAAGGTGCTTGGGAAAGAGTTATCATGATTTCAATTATCATAAGTTGATTGAGTAACATTTTGTTCAAATAGCACAAAATTGAAGTGATTCTTAGTGCCCATCTATCTTTAATGTACATTCTTTATTAAGGTTTTAGTTGTTTTTAATAATAAAAACCTTTACATCCTTTTGGAAATCATACATTCAAGGATGGATGATTATTAATGTAATATGTTCAAGTACGAATTAGTTGTCCCTATTTTGGAAATTAATGATAATAAAAAATGGGTGTGGAACAAACATGGTATGACTTAAATTTTGTGTGAGATTTTTTTTTGGGCTAAACAAAATTTGCTTGAAGTTTAAGGTTGAGGTAACTTGGTCATTCCAAATCACCAAGATTGATGAACCAATGGCCACATTTCACAAGGAAAACAAGCGGCTCATTGTGTAACAACTTTGCTTTTAATGACAAGTCCAACTTTAAAAATAAAATTCCTTTACTAAATCCAAAACTTCTCATCTAAATGCATGCACACTATGGAACATGGCCATTCATCATATCCACACATAATATTTCAAATGTCATTCATACATTAAGTTAATGTCCAATTCAAAATTTTATGTCCAAATTTTACACCAAGCAACCAATGTGTAATATCTTCCTTATGGGCAAAGCCAAAAATTCTATTTTTAAAATTTTAAAAAAATAATAAAATAAAAAATATATATTTGTATTCCTTGATATACATTTGCTTTTAGGGAGACAAGGCTTCCTCACACACTTGTTTATTACTCAACAAAGGTTTCTTGTTTCCATCTCCTCCACCACATTGCAAATACATGAAATATGCATCCATCTCTTCATTTGTGTACTAAAATAGCTTAGAAATTGTGGAGTCCAATTACCCACCTCTTCCTTTGACCAACCCTCATTCATTCCAAGTCAAATAATAAACCTTTCTTTTGGCATTCTTTCAAATTTAAAAAATTTAAAACTTTGCAAAACTTTAAACCCTAAACCTTATCGAACCTCTAATACAAAAACAAACTAATTTAGTAACTAACTAAATAGTATATTCTAATGTTCTCAAATTGCATACTTGAATAATAATAATAGTAAGTAATTAATTGGCTTTTGTTAAAGTCAATCTTTATATTTGTAGAGAATGTTATAAATGTCCAATTAGTTGTGCCATATTAATTTCTAAAGATGATGAATTGTTGTCACTCCCTTGCTTTGCAAGAATTGCACATTAAACATTTTGAACATAACACTTATTGAAAATATAGAATTGACATATTATATATATATATATATATATAATCTCCAAGATTTTACATAGTGTAAGATCCTACTTCACTCACTATTTTAATTGCAAGTGTTGTTATAATACTCAAGAGAAACATAATCCTATAAAAGTACCTAAACTCTTTCTTGTTCCTTTAATGGTTTTGGGTCCTTCTCCCTCTTTCTCTTTCCTTTTCAACAAAAGGGAAGAAGACTAATAACATGGAGGGAAGAGCTAATCTTTTTTCAGATCTCCAGGGTCCACTAAATTAGGGTTTGGGATTTGTTTGTTTTTGTTTTGTTTTGTTCTTTTTTGTTGGGGATCCATCATGGTTACCTAGATAGCATTTTGTACCCTATGTTTTGGATTTTGTTTTGCTTCCATTGGAATTTGGTGGAAGTTTTCTTTAGGTTTTTGTTTTTTTGGGGTAGAAATCTTGCTTGGGTTTGAAGTGAAGTGTTGTAGAAGAGTGGGGATTGAATTTTCATTTCTATTCTCTTTGAATTTGATTTCTTTTGGTGGGTGGGGGAAGGAGGTGTTGTCTTTTTTGCTTGAGCAAATTTGGTACCCAGTTTTTTTGAGTTTCTTTGTTTGCATTTTGAAACTTGGGTTAAAAGATTCAAAAGAGAAATTCTGCTTTTGGGTTTGATGATTTTGATGTTTGTGATTTTGGAAGTTGAGTGCCTGAATTAGGGTTTTGGTTTTGGTTTTGGTTTTTTCTTTTCTTTTCATTTTAATTCTTGGGTTGGTGTTTGCTTTGCTCAGATTTGGTAACCCCGATTTGAGATTTTGCACATAGATTTGGAAACCCAATTCGAATTTTTGTTTGAGATTGATTGCACTTATATTTGGCAACCCAATTCGAAGTTTTGTTTGAAGATTGCACAACAGATTTGGAAATCCAATTCGAAGCTTTGTTTGAAGATTGCCCACAGATTTGGCAACCCAATTCAAAGTTTTGTTCGAGATTGTGCACAGATTTGACGACCCAATTCGAAGTTTTGTTCGAGATTGCACGCAGATTTGGTAACCCAATTCGAAGTTTTGTTGTTTTTGTTTGAATGGAATGAAATGGAATTGAATGGGATTTGTGTGGTGGAGTAGTAGACGCGGAAGGCAACAAAAGTCTTTTGTATTTTGAGGAAGAATTTGCAAAAATCTGTTGTGGGTTGTGGAAGAAAGTACAAAAATCTTTGTGGGTTGTGGAAGAATGTGACGAAAGTGCTCAGTTGTGGATTGTGGAAGAAAGTGCAAAAAACTTTGTGGGTTGTGGAAGAATGTGAAGAAAGTGCAAAAGTCTGTTGTGGGTTGTGGAAGAAATTGCAAACTTTTTGTGGGTTGTGGAAGAACGTGAAGGAAGCGCAAAAATCTGTTGTGTGATGTGGAAGAATGTGCAAAAATCTGTGGTGGGTTGTGGAAGAATGAGCAAAAATCTTTAGTGAGTCGTGGGAGAACGTCGTCTGATGGACGTGTTGTTGTCCTTCTTGCAGAAAACAAAATTGATCAAGAGCTGAGCAAGAAGTCAAATCCTCTTTAGGGTTTGAGAGATTTGTTTCAGGAGGAAGTGACGATCTTGGTCTGGGAAGAAGAAGTTGGGGAGGAGGAGGAGGATAGTCTATCTTCAGTTACAAGTGGGGGAAAAGAATTCCTAGAAAATTTCATTCCATCGTGAAGAATTCCTCCAAGGTTTTGTCACACCGACAATGTCAGTTTGTGCAGTTTGTTTGTTGTCACATCAATCCGGGAAGAAACAAACAAACACTCTGATGATGGGATAAGAGTGGTGGGTTTTGTATTTGCTGTTGGAAGAGGAAGAGGAACCCCATTTGCAGTAAGTGCGTGTGTTTGATGGGCACACCACCTCCAGGGTTGCTATCATGGCAACCTTGCAGTCTGACTCCTCCTCCTCTGTCTCGTAGCTCCGAAGAATCCCCCACCAGAGCTTGCTCTGAAAAAATATCTCCCTTGAGTGCTTGCTTGGAGAAATCTCTGTCCAGAGCTTCTGCCAAAAGAAACCCTAATGCAAGACAGCTGAGGATGGATGGCGCAGGGTTGACAGTTGTGCAGAGGCCAAGTGTGTGCAAATTGAATGGGTTAAACAACCATATCCGCCATCATCATAGCCAGCACGAAAGGAGCAGCAGTGACAGAACGGAGGAAGTAGTGGGCACTTATGAATGCAGACAGCTTCAGTCCTTGCAATCAAATCCCTTCACAAATCCCTCCACAAATTGGAATGGAAATGCATTGCCACATCTGGTGCTACACAGGAAATTGCACAGGCATCCAGCAGTGATTTGCAGTGCTACTGCTGCTGCAGGTGGTGATGGAGCAATTTTCTCTTCAGATTTGGGCACAGACACTGCAGGTGATGGAGCAATTTTCTCTTCGGATTTGAGCACCACCACCAATGGTGGCGCTTATGAATCCCGAGGCAAGTTCTTGCACATTTTCTAAGTACCAAGTTTTGCACATTATCAAAACCACCAAATGGATTGTTTTGCAGAATTGATTGTTATTGTTGTTGGATTCAAGTCTCTGCAGTAGTATTATTTAAAACCCACATATGGATTCTTTGCAGAATCTCAATCTTTGTTCTCAGATTCAAGTGCACTTATAGCTTCTGGAATTATAGATTTTCCCATGGAGTTCTTCCAAGGAAGAAGAATAGGATATTCTTGCAAAAACAATCATATGCTGATGGATCCATTGCCTCAGTTGGTTTGTTGTGCAAAATCGCCACACTCACTGCACAAGTGTGTCATGTGCAGCAAAGGATGCAGGTAACGGAGCTGCAACACAGACAGAGAATTTGACATTTGTAGAACAAGTAGTGCAAGTATGGGATGCTATCAAATCGTTGCTGCCATATGGCAGTTGGTGGGATGTAATGGACAAGGGACAAAACCAACAAGAAGCCTATGGAATTACATTTGTTGAAGCCATGAAGCGGCTGTGGATTCTCATTTCACCTGACCGACTTGTCATTGCTGCCGCCTTCACTGCCCTCATTATAGCAGCTGTAAGTTTCCTCCATCCTCTCTGGTTGTTTTGTTGTTTGTTGTTGTCTTCTTGGATTTGCTTATCACAATGCATGACACTCTTAACCCCAGAGGCAGGTATCAAATTTGGCTTTTTTTTCCCCTGTTTTTTTGCAAGGATTGAAGCTTTTTGCATAACTGTTGGAGATGGATGGACGTATTCCCACTTTTTTCTTTAGGAAGACATTAGGAAGTCTTCAAACATGCAAAACTGACAAAAATCCTCTGAAAATGTGTTGTCTATTGCTTGCTTTGCTAAATTGCTCTTTTATATAATAGCAAGTGACACTGGTGGTGCTCAATGTTTTTCTTGTGCATTTTTTCCAAACAGAATCTCTGCACACCCACCCTGTTGTGATGAACTCTTTTATTTGTGATTACTCTAGCACTTTGCCAATAGACAGTGTTTTGGAAACTTAGGTGGCTGACTTTGTTTGTGTGCCACTTTTGTGACAGTTATCGGAAATCACAATCCCACACTATGTGGCAGCCACAATATTTGCAGCACAGAGTGGTCTGCGAGATGATTTCCATAGAAATGCGAAACTGCTTGCGGTCATGAGCTGCACATATGGCCTCTTCAGGTCATAATATAGCCCTTGCTCTGGTTTTTAATTCATATATGAGAATATACATGATTGTATGGGAAAAAGGATGATCCGTTTCGAGTATGAATAAATAAATATGCTCTTGGACTTTTGAATTGCACAGGGACGCATGTTGTCATGTGATTGGGTTTATGCATGTTGTGATTTGCGTTTGAACTTGTGGTGCTTCTCTCTGTCTGTGCAAAGACAGTATAGGATTATTCATGTGGATTTTAACAGATCCTGTCTTTTCTTCTTGGTGGGTTGTGGGTCCAGTGGTATAAGAGGTGCATGCTTTGGAGTAGCCAATCAAATTCTGGTAAGTAAATTTTCTCCAAGCAACCTGCTTCTGGATGAACAGAAAATGTGAGTTTTTGTGCATTTGGAAAAAACTGGCTGCTTGCAGTAGTGGGAGTATCAACAACCCATTTGTGGATGGTCCTTCATTCAGTTGGTGCAAGAGACTTGTATTTGTGAAAGTGACTGGGGAATTTTGATTTTGTGTCAGGTGCGCCGGATGCGAGAGAAGCTGTTTTCTACACTCCTGAATCAGGTACATTAGGAAATTTGACCCACAGACTGACTGTAAATGCTACAGCCAGCTCTGTCACAAAATGGTTTAGCAAACTTTTTCTGGGTTGGTTGGAGAATTCATTTTCCTGCATTCATTTGAAAACCAACTTCTTCAGCTGAAACTGTTGTGATGGGTTGCAGGATATTGCCTTCTTTGATGTAGAGGCAGTGGGTGCGCTTACAAGCAGACTAGGATCTGACTGTCAGCAAGTGTCACGCATCATTGGCAATGACCTCAACATTATGTTCCGAAATGCACTCCAGGTGGTGCATCATGTCCTTTCTTTGAACATGGGTCAAGACGATGTTTAACAGACTGTTTTTTGCCTATTCCACAATATATAAAACATATATTTCCAGAACATGAAACCCAAATATTTCAAAACATAAAACCCAAATTCCAAAACATAAAACCTAAATATTCCAAAATATAAAACCAAATATTCCAAAATATAAAATCATACTTTGTGAAAAAAGTTTTGAAGTAGTGTTTCCAATTGAATCCAGGGAATTGGAGCTTTTGTGTATTTGATGACGCTCTCATGGCAGTTGGCCTTGTCCACATTCCTCATCTGCAACATGATGTGGTATTTCATGCGTGTTTACGGCAGGTCAGTGTTTCTCTTGCTCATTTTGCCCCTCTGTCCCTCAACTCATATCATTCCCTAACTCAACAACTCCTGTATAATAGTATTGATCATACTTTTTTGAGGCAAAAAAGAGATGACCTTTTACCTCAAGATCAACTTGTTGTCTTCATCATCATTTATGACAGATTGCTACTTGGTTAATGCAACAGGTATCAGAAGAAGACTGCCAAGGCAGCACAAGATTCAGTGGCATCAGCCAATGAGGTAGCAGAGGAGACCTTGTCATTGGCAAGGGTGGTGCGCACCTTCGGAACAGAAAAAGAAGAAGTGGCCAGGTCCTTTTTTCTATCCCCTTCCTGTTTGTTTCCGACCCAACTCTGTATTATTCCCTCTTCCACACTCAGTTAAGCAAAGGAATCATAGTAATGAATTCATGATTTTTTGGAAGATTCCAGGCAGGAATCTGTTATTGCTCTACCAAAATGCACCAACTTCCATGGCAGGTACATACATACATAATGAGTCAATGCTCATAAACAGAAATAAAAAATAAAACTGTTGGGAAATGTGTTGGGGGGTGTGGAGCAGATATAGGAGGTGGTTGAATAGGCTGGAGGACATCAACTTCCGGCAAAGTGTAGCATATGGTTTTTGGAACTGGAGCTCCAACACCCTATACAATGCTACACAGGTGTGTTTGACACCCAAGTTGTCCCATTCTCTCATCAAAAGATTGAGATTTCTCTTTTCTCTGAAAAAGTTTCTAACAAGAAAGGAACATCAGCAGTAAGGACATCTTCCATTAGGCTGCTGTGATCACAGTAGCTTTCCATTATGTTTTTTTCAACTAGCTGTGAGATGACTGTTTCTTATTATGTTGGGTTGGGGTGCTGGCTGTGTAGGTGGTGGCGTTGATGATGGGAGGTGGCTTTGTCATGTCAGGGAAAATCACCGCTGAACAGCTTACCAAGTTCATTCTCTATTCTGAGTGGGTTGTACACTCTACATGGTGGGTTGGTGACCATTGGTCCTCTTTGATGCAGGCGATTGGTGCCAGTGAGAAAGTCTTCCAGCTGCTTGACCTACCACCCAGCAAGCAACTCTCTTTGCATGGTACTTTGAACATGGGTACTTTGAACTAACAAAAATGGAAGCTGTGAAGGATAATCATCTCTCTGATATCATGCAAAAGATGTGGACTTTGTGCTTGACACAAATGAGACTAGTGTCAAAACTGTTTAAACCTGATCCAATGGATTTTACTCACAAATCTGATGCATCAAGTATATGGTGGGTTCTGAAGCTTTTGCTTTGTGGACGCAGGCATCAAGCTGCCAGAAGTGCAAGGACGCATTCAATTTGCCGACATCACTTTTCAGTACCCTACTCGACCCCAGGTAAGAAACAAACATCCACTGATGTTGAGGGTGCAGACCCTGTCCATCAGTCTGCTACTAGTTGCAGGGAATTGCTGAAGATTGGTGGTTTGATTTTTGGCAAGAGACAAAACCAGTGTTGGGTGGTTCTTTGAATTTTTAAAGAACCACCAGTTCTGGTTCTTTAAATATTCCAGAATCAGATAGCCACCAGTTCTGGTTCTTTGAAAAAAAATTCAGAATTGAAGAACCTCTAGGTCGGGTTATTTCAAAAACTCTAAAGAACCGGCCATTTTCATGACAGAACTAGCAAAGAACCTGTCCTGTGTTGCAGTCCGTAGTCTCTCATTTGGTGGTTATGCAGGCTCATGTACTGCGCAATGTGAATTTGTCCCTGTATCCTGGTGAGCTTGTTGCTGTGGTACGTCTGCTACTTCCCAAAGCTTTTTGCTTTCATGCATCACCTCTCTTGTTTCCAAATTCCCCCATGAGGCACTTTGTAATTTTATTGCTGAAATTCTTTTATTCCATCTTGAGTTTTGTCTGTGAAATATCTCTTTCAAGATTCGAACCCAAGTCTTTAGATCTGGGGTGTTGTGCTTTGATTTAGGTGGGTCTCAGTGGCAGTGGGAAGAGCACACTTGTTGGTTTGCTCCTCCGTCACTATGAACCTCTTGGTGGTCAGGTGCACTTTTCTACCCCCCCTCACAAAAAAACACTCCAAAGTCTCTTCTGCTACTTGCTTTCTCACTATAACCTAAACCCTGAACCCTACTACTTGAAGTAATTGCTGTTTGCTTTAAACCTCATGTAGCTTTGTTTTTGCACTGGAGTTTTTTTTTGGCCCCCAAATTGGATGTCTTATGGGAGCTGATGGGTAATTTTGCAGATATTGATTGATGGGGTTCCTCTCACAAGTCTTGATATAAAATGGTTTCGGCAGCAACTTGGTGTTGTGAACCAGGTATGATCTGTTTTTTTCAGATGGACGATTATTAGATGGGGTGATTGTGTGGGTGCATATCACTAGGCAGACCTCCATATCCAGATACTAAATCATATCCTCCAAGGAGGATGGATTGTGTATCACAATTGGTATGTATGACTCACAATTTGCTCATGTACCTTCATTTTTTTGGGTGGCATTATTGGTTTCTCAATAAAAACCAGGAACCTCGACTCTTCAGCATGGATGTAGCCTCAAATATAGCTTATGGGTGTGGAAGAAAAGTGAGCCATGTGGACATTGAACGGGCTGCAATACAAGCAAATGCCCATGACTTCATTATGTCACTTCCTGAGGGCTACAAAACTCTGGTTGACAACTCACGCTTAAGTGGGGGCCAAAAACAGCGAATTGCAATTGCAAGAGCTCTGCTGAGGGATCCATCCATTTTGATCTTGGATGAGGCCACCAGTGCTCTTGATGCTGAAAGTGAACACTATGTGCAGGTAGGTATGCAGGCTAGAAAAACTAGGCTGCCAAAACATGAGCTTTTGTTCAAATCTAGAACAAGGCTTCTTGCTGCCCGTCAGCCCAGTTTTTCTGCTTCTATCTGACATCTCTCACGAAGCAACATGAGCTTTCTTCATCTCTGCTTGTCACACCTTCCATATCTACTACTGTTATATTTATTCAGATTTTGCCTCATCTTTGTGTGGTGTTTTGGGTGTTGGTACATTGGTACTCAGAAAGCGTTAGACCATGCTATGAGAGGGGACGGAAAACGGAAGCGCACGGTTATAGTTATTGCTCATAGGTAAGAAGACACAAGACTCACGGTATCAAACTACTTGATTTTCTTTTTCCCTGGCATATGAGCCAAGCATCATTGGAGCCACCAAAAAAATAAAATTAAAGCTGTGCGATGTCTGATTGTTTCACTCTTTTTCTTGGGTTTCGTCATTTTGTTGGCAAAAAGAAATTGCTTTCCTTGATCTCTCAGACACAAAATGGGCGGTGTGGATGTGTCAGATTATCAACTGTACGTGCTGCCAATCGGATTGTGGTCATGAAAAATGGCCAGATTGCTGAGGTCAGTTCACCTAGAAAACACACACTTGGGATTCACAGTTCAACTTTTGTGATTTCTTTTGATCCTTTTAATGTGGATCTAGTGATGGTGGTGGTTATGGATCCTCTTATTTGGGCCCCTATTGATGGTGGTGGTTCAGGATCCATAATGTGGGTCTGTCTAGAGGTGGTGGTTCAGGACTGGTCCATAGCTCACTTCAAACCATTGGGAGCAGCAGTCGGTTTGTCATGCCAGAAATTCTATGTGGTTACTGTCTGAATGATTTTGAAAATTGGGTTTTTTTTCTTGCAGATGGGGAGTCATGAGGAATTGCTCAGAAAAGATGGAGAGTATGCCCACTTAACAAGGCGCCAGCAGACTACACTAACACAGTAGAAAAAGTGCCATCTTCATCAAGAGTACAAGAGCCGATCTGTGGTACCATTTTTTCGGCAGTGAATGTTTTTAGTCTCTATTTTACCACAAATCGATTTGGACTATGCCATGGATGTTGCTTGAAGTTGTGCATCATGGCTTTCATTTGAACTCTTGATATTATGACACATAATCTCTTAAACTCTTTGGATGCTCAGAATCTTGTCACATTCCTGGTCATTGATCTGTAACAATGAAGGATTTAGGGTGAGGGACTTTCCCAAAAAATGGCATCGTTGGAGACGTCCAAGTTCATCCATGTTTCCCAAGACATGGTTTTTTCCTTGCCTCATTGTCATACACCATTTATTCTTGCAATCCTTTGGCTGCATTTGTAGCATTTTTAAAGCTAGAACCCTTTGACTTTGAAAGTGCAGAAGTTGTTGAGAAAGATGATACTT
>Ga0209611_10007328_pt1 | contig 17712 bp, 6 predicted proteins | sample S1TSphgellanicum_3_FD_187693 | JGI IMG/M metagenome (GOLD analysis project Ga0209611, IMG submission 187693) | Host-associated microbial communities from peat moss isolated from Minnesota, USA - S1T2_Fc - Sphagnum magellanicum MG (SPAdes) (version 2) | ecosystem: Host-associated > Plants > Peat...
GGGGGGGGGGGGGTGGGGGGGGGGGGGGGGGGGGGTAAATTATGGCCCCATCATCATATTTTTCCCTATAGTTATATTATCCATCATTATTAAATGACATTCAAGTTTAAAATATTAATACTTGGAGAACAAATAAAGATGGATATAAATAAATTTTAATTTATTTATCTTCCAATCATGAACGAATTTCATCCAAAGATTTATTTATTTAATCCAACTCATAAATGAAATTCATCCATGCAAAAAAAATGACATTCATCCATATGAAATCATTCATCTATGGACACATTCATTTCTTTAGGTGGATTAAAATCACATTAAATTTTAAGCTACAAGCTCAAAACTCCAAGCTTTACCCCCATGCACAAGCCATCCTCATATTAGTTGTCCAAATATCTCCATTGTACCTACCATCGTTAAAAGAAATTAAGAATTCTAGCTACTCTGCCATTTGGATTCCCATTATGCAAATGCACACCACAAACCTTTTGAGGCAATTAAGTTACAACAAACAATTCTAAACACCCACATCCACAAAACAAGAAGAAAAATTATCAATTAACCATTTTCCTATTTTTTTTTGCATTCGACACCTTGATTCACTTTTCATTAGGTCTTCATCCTAATAACATTCGTTACACTCTTTTCATCCCACAAAGGTTCAAGTAGACAATCCTTGTAAATAACAAAAAAAGAGTTGAATTCATAAACATCACTCCAAATAAGAAGGATACAAAAAATGTGATGTGTTCAATGGCACTTTCTATGGTATGAAAATGACTATTGATTACAGGGTGTTGGTCATGTCTCATGAGGTAGTTAAAAAAAATTAAACATGGTTATTTGCAAGTGAGGAATTCTTATTGGATGGGCTAAGGTGTTCATAATTGAAAAATGATATTGGTGATTTATCATGGGTATAGTCATACTAACATGTACCAAAGTAGTTGTAACCACTGCTTAATTTTTGGAATAGTAAAAATAAAATAAAATAATAAATAGAATAATTTTTTATAAAATGTTATTGTGAATACATTATGTACATGTCATAAAAAATTGGAATCAATCTAATGAGTGAAAAATACGTATAAGGACTTTTAACCTATTATAACCATAACTTAAAATAGTTTTGACACTAAAAACACAATTTGAAAATATTTTTTATGACACATTTTTGGATTTTTTTAATATACACCTTAACATAATAGTATTAAGAAAACTTTTTAAAAATTTCATATTTTTTGAAAGATGTATTAAAAAGATTCCGAAAAGATTATAAAAATAAAATAATGGTCTAAAGGGGCACATGTGGTTCTTAATAGAGTGGTTGGACCTTGATTTGTAAAGGACCAACATTTACCTTGTAAAAAAAGTGAGGGTAAAAAGGAAATATTTGGTTACATTTTTTGAATACCATAATACAAAGGTAGTTTCAACAAATTTATGTTAAAAAATTTTTTTTGTGAAGATTCCATGTTGAAAATTAAAATATTCTTGAATATTCCAAAAGTTTGTCTATTTTCTTTTACAAAATTTTTTATTTGATAAAAAAAATATTTTTTGAAATTTTCAACATTTTTACAAATAATATAATTAGTGTCAAAGTTGCCAAGGTACTATGGTAGTCATGTTTTGCATAAAGGTAAAAAATTTCAAGGCTTTTTCTTACATTTTAAGAGTAATTTTTTTTTTTAGTTTATGCAAACCATTTTTAAGGTGTTTGTTCAATTTGACACAAAAAGACATTATCCATAATTAGATGCCTCAAAATATAGTTGTACATTATTTACAACAAAATTTAAAAGTATTTGATTTTAGCACATATTTATTAGTATTTCACATGAAAGATGTGCAAACATGCAATGTAAATTTAATTTATATATGAGATGGTGCTAACCAATGTTGGTTTGGTCAAGTTTGTTTTTCAAGAACCATCAAGGCCAAATTTCGTATCTTTTTCACTGTGGATGATACATTAATCTTAAGGAATATTTTCACTTGAACTAAAATTTGTTGATTCCAAGGTTGGGTTCATTTTTTTTAGATTGCCAATTCTTGAATTATAGGCTTTATAAGGCTTGTTAATCATGAGTTTGATGTATGTTTCGCTTTAAGCCTTTTTTCGCATTTGGTAACAATGGACAAAGGAAGTCCCACCCCCATCCCCATTGCCCGCCCCGGCACCCAAAATAAAAAACTAACACAAAAACAATGTCAATTGGCAATTGAAACATGTCACCAATGTTGAAAAAAGAAGAAAGAAAAAGAAGTTGCCAATTGACATAAAACATATTGTCTTTTTCATAGATAGAAGAGCTTGAAAATAAAATATCAAAATTTAAGGTTAGATGATTAGGTTATGGGTGCTTACAACTTTTTTATCATTTTTTTTCCCACTTGTAATGTCTAGTGATTGCGTACTAGATTTGAATGGAAGGAATGATGGTTGAAGTGATAGTTTGATATCAAAGTTGATAGCCAACTTTGCAAAGGAAGAAAATTTTAGATTTTACGGAGAGATTCAAAATCATGAGTGAATAAATAAGTTCATGATGTTTAAAGCATGGACTATTTATTTATTGTGGAAGGGAGGTGCACAAAGTGGCAATACATGAATTGGCCAATTGTAGTTTTAAATTTAGACCTAAACCCTACTTATATAACCTTTATCTACAACTAAGACCCAACCCTTGCAAAAGGACCTCAAGACTCGTCAAGCCAAAGTTTGTGTTGGATTTATCTGACCTTAAGTTTTCTCGAGTTTAAGCATATTACTCACCCAGGGTGAGCCTTGTGAGAAGTTTGCCCCCACCTAGAATTGTCAAATGGGGTATCAAAACTTAAATCAAAAACTAGATTTGGCCAACATTGGTGCAAACATAGTCCAATGCAATGAATAGATCAATAACTTACTTTCATATGTTTTTTAATGATAAATATAATTACTATTGAAAATGTGTGATGTATAGACACAACAATGAATTTAATATATCATTGTGATGTTTGGATAAATTTTAAATGGATGTAATGAGTATAATTGCTCAAGTATGTCACTTTTAAAATAGTGTAACCATTATTATTTGTGCTTAAAATTCAAGGAATGCAAGTAATCCCAATTTGTCACATCAACTATTTTAACTATTTTAAAGTTTTGAATGGGCACATTTGGTTCATGTTATTATGTTCACACTCAATTTAATCATTCAATGAAATGAAAAGTATAGACAAATAATAAACATAAATTTCAAAAACACCCAAGCAATCAATTTTGACCATGATGAAAGGAACAACACAATTGTTACAAAAGTAACATTGGAAAGGATCATTGCATAAAATGGCAAGGTTGTGGATTCCATAATGTTATCATTAAAAATTAAAATATTACATGTACAAGGGGCTATAAAAAATGAGAATTTCAAATTTTAATTTTTTTTCTCATGCTTGTGTAATCTAAATGTTATGACCTTAGTTAGGGCTTTAAGAATGATAAGTCTTTTCCCAAGTTGAATTTATGAAGATGAAAATTTGACAAGAGGTTTGATTAATTAAAAAAAAAGGTTAATGCATGAAATAAACTAAAGGGACTGAGACTTTGACCCAATCGAACTGGGAAATGTGTGAGAATCAATGGAAAGTCTCTCTTAAGATTGTCAAGTTGCATTTTCACTTTGGAAGTTGGGATTTTCAAAAAGCTTTAAATGTTGAAATCACATTTGAGGGATCATTGACATTATCCAAATTAGATTAACTTCTTATCATTTGGAAGATCTTAATAAGAGTAATATGATATTGGCTTGTATATTCAAAAAGGTGATTTTTCAATAGTTATGGTTATTTGAATAACTAGTAAACAACTTGCCAAAAGTGTCCCTATGTGTCCCATGTGTTTGGAATGCCATTTGGGAAAGCAAATTATGGTTAGATTGAAAGTTTAACATAACAAATTGGTGCACCCAAACAACTTTTTTAACGAAAGAATAATTTCCTCAAACATTTGTCACACAAAAGTAGGTGCAACAAACAGCTTCAACCAAACAATAGGTGAAAAAAACACACATCAACAATCCAACACAACTATACATTAACAAATCATAAACAAAATGCAAAAGATAACCCACCAACAAATGTTGTTAAAGAACATAAGTTGCAAATATGGAAAGCTTGGGGGCATAATTTATAAAAAAATTGTGCACCTACTACCTGTTTCACATGAAAAGAAAGATGAATCTTCAAAAATTCTATTACACATCTATTGAAAAAATTTATGTGCTTATTACACGTGTCACATGAAAAAATAACAAAATAATGTTCAATAATAGTACATTTACAAACACAATGTAAACAAACAAAATGTGTTTAACTAACTTATGTGTAATGTAATTCATTATGAACCCGTAAACATTAAACAATCCCAATATGAGTTGCTTTAATATAAAATTTATATTGTCTTGATATTAAGGGGTTAACTTGAACCTTGTTGCTAATGTTGTCATTGACACCAATTTATTTTCAACTCGCAAAACACACACTTTAAACCCTAGACAATCAACATTATACATATGATCTTTGTGATATATATTTAAGAAAAGGTCCAATTCATATAAAACTTTCAACAAACCTTACACATAAAAAACCAAATCTTTTCATATATACCATGATTTGCAATAAAGGCATATGATTCGGGATTGCTTGGGTTCCACCTGTTTGTTTTGAAGATTTAATGACATTCAATATGTGATAACAACTTGTAGAAGAAGAAATGTGTTGACCAATGCAAGGTGAAGAGGTTACAACAAAGGAAAGAGCAAAAGCTCAAGTGAGAAATGGTTTGAATACAACAAAAGATAAAAATTAATCACAACAAAAACAAAGAGAGTGACAATGTTGACAAACAATGTCACCTTTTAAAAGATGGACATGAAGTAGGATGGCAAATGTATTTGGCCCACCTTCAATTCCAACAACCATTATGTGAAATGACAATGGATTTGAAACATGCACTAAAAAAACCATCGTGATTTACAAATCAAAACCATTCATTTTTGACCAATTATTTTTATTTTTATTTTTCAAAAATGATTCTTTTTAGTCATTGCTTGTCACAAGCCTCTATGGAATTTTGCATTTGAGTAAAATTTTGCACCCCAAAAAAAAACATAACCTTCATCTCATCAAAGGCTTCTTCTCCGCAATACCACGAACATAGTTGATACCTCAAGTTTGAGAAATCTTTCCAAGGATACCAAGAACACACGACCAATTATTCTTAATTTTTAATTTCATTAAATTTTTAGCAATGAAAATATTCCAAATTTTATAACTCATGCATTACAAATCTAAACATTACATATTTCACCTTGGTGCACCAATACTCATCAAAAGCTTTTCAAGAGCAACATCGAAAACATAACTGACAACCTCACAATTTGGGAGATTTTGACACACGATTTCAAAGATTTCAACAACACAAAACAAAACAAACAAATGAACAAAACAAGGGGTGTGTCACACTATGGCCTTTTGCCATTTACGTTAAAAACATATTTTATGGCAAAAGAAAAATTATGAAAATTGAAATATTTCACCATGCAAAATTACACCTAATCTTCAAAAAAATCCTCTAAAAGAAACCAAAATCCTTCAAGAATGATCACTCTATGCCTAAATCTCGAGTTTGAACACAAGCCAAAATATCGCCCTTCAAAAATCCTCCTATAAAATTAGACCTATTACCTAGGGACCAAAATCCCTTAAGCTAGTATAAGTACTCTATAATGAATCTAAACACAATATCCTTGCCTTGGTAGGCAAGGCCAACAAAACAACCTCCTTTGATAGCTCCCTTTCTTAATAGATAGATGGATGTTTTCCACAAATGAATGAATGAATGAATGTATATAGATGGATGAATTTTCTTAACTTTTCCATCATCAAGTTCCCAACGTTCCACATCCCCTCTCACGTTCCTACAAGCTCCCGAAATCGCTCCAATCGCTGTTCCTATTGAAGCTCTCCGTGTGGAAAACCCAAAGCTTGAGAGAGAGAGAGAGGAGCGTCAGCGATGGCTAGGGCGCGACCGTCGGCGATGGTGCAATACCGACTTGTTTGACGCGGCTTGCTTCTCTCGCGTTGCTTGTGGCTGTCATCTTGTACGTTGTCAAGTCCTGTGATGCCGGCTTTTGTGCTGTGTGTGTGTGTTGGTTGCTTTTTTTTTTTTAATTTTTTTAAGGGTTTAGAAAAAGCCATTTGTGTTTGCACATGTATGGTGCTTGTGTTGAGTGGCATCGGGGTTGTGCGTGACGGAGGTGATCTCGGAGATGTGGCGGAGCCGCTCGCTGAAAACAAATTGGGGTGTGACGAGGATACCCCACATTTTGGAGTCTGGAGAAACTGGTGTGTGTGACGGATGCGGATGGTGTTTTGCGTGTTTTCGCTCATTTGATTTGGTAGGTGAGTCGTTTGTAGCGTGGGGAAGGAATCTCTCTTTTTCTTGAATGGTGCCGATGGAGGGAGCGGTTGTGTTTGCTTGTTCACCGCTGTTGGAGTGTAGAGTTTTGGTAACGTGGTTTGGTTTGAGAGGAATCCGTTGTAGACGATTTGTGTTGTGGTGAGTTTGGATTTTGAAGTGTGATTCTTCCTTCCCGAGCGTTGTGGTGAGAGTTTTGTTTGCTGCCACGGGGACGGGGGCTGTTGTTGATGCCTTGGTTGATACCTACGCATTTCTTTCTTGCTCCACGATGAGGCAAGTGTGGGCGGGGGGAGTGGCTGATGATATGTGTCATAAACGGCGGAGAAAAGTTGTGGACGATGAGGAGGTCAATTGGCATGAAGAAAGGTTTTCCGGCTTTCCCCCGAAGCGGCTGAAAGCGATCGTTGTTTCCTCACGAAACTGTTTTGGAGTAGAATCAAGCTCCGGCAGCGGAAGAAATAGCAGCCATTCTACTACGGACGAGGAGGAGGCAGACTGGACTCGATTACCTGATGATACGATGCTCAAAGTGTTTACGCTTTTGAATCATAGGGATAGAGCAAGTTTGGCTTCGGTTTGCAGGGGTTGGCGTACACTTGCCGCATCCGCTTCGCTATGGACCTCTCTGGACATCCGTGCTCATGTGTTGGACTCGGACATGACTGCCGCTCTCTCCAGCAGATGTGCAAAGCTTCAACGTCTCAGGTTCCGCGGCGGCGCTGCCGCTACGGCTATTGTTGGTCTACAGGCGAGAGGGTTACGGGATCTCAGCGGCGATAGTTGTGGGGATCTTTCTGACGCTTCCCTCTGCATGATGGTCGCTCGACATGAATCTCTTGAAAGTTTACAGCTGCAGCTTGGTGTAGACTGTGAAAGAATCACCAATGATGCAATTAAAGTAGTAGCTACGTGTTGTCCAAAGCTGAAGCGCTTGCGGATCTCTGGCATTAGGGATGTAGATGCCCCCACCATTGGAGCCCTGGCAAAGCATTGTCCAGATCTTATGGATTTAGCATTCTTCGATTGTACTAATGTGGATGAGGTGGCTTTGGTTGCTGCAACCAGCCTGAGGTTTCTCTCTGTTGCAGGCTCCAGGGTCATCTCTTGGAGCTTGGCAGCAGAAATGTGGCCTAAGTTGCCTCATCTCACTGGCCTTGATGTCTCACGAACTGACATTACTGCAGTTACTGCAGCAGAACTCATGGCAGCACCCAAACTAAAAGTGTTCTGTGCTGTCAATTGCTCTCATCTGGAACACGGACGCGATGCAGTTGAGTCATTTCTTAATCCCAGTGTCTTGGTCACACAATGTACAGACTTTAAGAAGGAACTCGCCTCTTTGAGTTCCATCAATGCAGGGAGGAGTCCCAAATGCAAGAAACTCACAGATTCTTTGGTCTGCAAGGACTGCCATTTGGAGCTCACAGATTGGACAGAATGTGTACTTTCACATGCCCTGCTTAAGACTGCAGAGAGTAATTCGGGTCTGGATGTCTTCTGGCTCAATCGAGGGACAGCACTGATGCTCAACCTGTTGCAAAGCCAGCAGGAGGAGGTACAAGAGCGGGCAGCAACTGCACTGGCCACATTTGTAGTTATTGATGATGAGACTGAGAGTGTTGATCCAGCAAGGGCAGAAGCAGTTCTGCATGCAGGTGGTATTACACACCTCCTGCGTCTTGCCAAATCTTGTCGGGAAGCTGTACAGTCCGAAGCTGCTAAGGTACACATTAAGGCCTCACACCAACTTGAGACAATTGTTGTGATGGTCTACTTGCTCTTGTTAGGACCGTGTGATATTCATGGCAGAGCATAGGGTCTGTCGTCTTCATCAGTACTAAGAAGTTGTCCACTCTCTTAGTGAAACGGCAGGATTGGATGTCTCTCTTTGGGTTCAGCACATCTAGCAGACTTCATCTGTGAGTCTGAATGCTCAATTGCTGATATGTTGTTGTAGATGCAAGGGGTCTCTGCACTAGGTGGTTTCACATTGCATCAGGGGGAGCAACTGATTAGAACATCTCAAAATAGTGAATTTTGGGTTTTTGGCAGGCTATAGCAAATTTGTCGGTAAATGCAGATGTTGCCAAGACTGTGGCAATGGAGGGGGGAATCAGCATTTTGGCCTCCCTAGCAAGATCTCCTAATCGCCGGGTTGCTGAAGAGGCAGCAGGCGGCCTTTGGAACCTGTCTGTTGGGGAAGACCATAAGGTGTGTTCTCAATTTTTGTCTGCAGTGATGTATATTTTTGTGTCACCTACAACTTAACTGGCTTTCTGTTTCTCTTTGTTTTCTATGGCCTTCCAAGAAGTTTTGGGTGATGTTGCTAATTACTGTCAACGTATACTACAAATTGGTAGGGTGCCATAGCTGGAGCAGGTGCTATTGAGGCTCTGGTGGATCTAGCTTTCAAATGGCCATCTGGTAATGAAGGAGTTCTGGTGAGCCCTGGACTCTTTTTTCCTGAGACTGTTAACTTTGTGCTTCACAGTTGTTGTGTTCTCTTCATCACCATTTTATTCTGTCTTTTAATGGGTTGTTTGTTGGACTCAGTTTCCATCCATTGATATGACCTAAGAACGCTGGCCTGTGTCACTTCGTCTAGATGTCCCTGATGTTAGCCTCTACTCTTGCTGCTCTTGTGGCCGTGCACAAACTTCTAGCATGGTTTAAAGTCTGACACATTTTTCCTGAGAGTTCAGGACATGTGATGGCTTGTTTCCATTTTTGTTTTTGGTGTGTCTGATCTCCCTGTGAATATCTATTTCTTGTCATCAAATGGCTGATGGTGTGCTTCTTGTGATGTACTTGGGTAGCAGGAGAGGGCAGCTGGTGCACTGGCAAACTTGGCAGCAGATGACAAGTGCAGCATGGAGGTTGCCTCTGCAGGTGGTGTCCATGCCCTTGTAAATCTCGCTCGCTTTTGCCATCATGAGGGGGTACAAGAACAGGTACTCTGCATTCTGATCAATGCATAAAGATTATGGAGGTAAAGGGTTATAGGGGTTGTGTATAGCACTTAATAGTGGGTAGAAGTCCCTTCTGATCTCATGTGCAGTTAGAAAATTCTGCATGCACAGAGAAAGCTCAGACAGATTCCTGAGCACTGGAACCATGTCCATGTGGTGATTCAATAGAATGACATTGTGTTGCATCATTTTTTTGTGAAGGGAGGAACCTGCTTTACTTTTCAAAGTATTAGTCTTGGTGATCTTGGTGTCTGGAAGTTCTGTAAGACTGCGACTGAGCATTTCAGTGATCTGTATGTTGCAGGCTGCACGTGCCTTGGCTAACCTTGCAGCACATGGTGACAGCAATGGTAACAATGCTGCTGTAGGCAAGGAACCTGGTGCTCTTGAAGCTCTAGTGCACCTCACTTCTTCAAATCATGAAGGAGTCAGGTAAACTTGGTTCTCTGCTATCTCTTTGCTATTGTCTCTCTTAAAGTTGTTGTTGCTCTTTATGCCATGCTCATGGAGGAATACTTGAACGTTGGAATTGGGGTTTTTGCAAGACTAGGATCCTGAAAGTATGGGTTGGAGTTGCTGCTCTTGTATGTGTACATCCAGAGTAAATATTCATCTGACACTCAGGAGCTTTCTCATTTTAGCATTGTTTTTGTTTGGATGCGGCAGACAAGAGGCAGCTGGAGCTTTGTGGAATCTTTCTTTTGATGACAGAAACCGTGAGGCTATTGCAGCTGTAGGTGGGGTTGAGGCATTGGTGAGTTTCTATGGTTAAGTCATATTGGTTAAGATGATATAGTTGCTTTGTGTTTCCAAGAGGTGTGTAAATGTGTGTGTGTTGAGATTGTAGCCACAACCGTCAATGCATCTTTAGTGTTATTGTCTCAGTTCAGTTGGCACCCACTGCAAAGATGGGATGAGGTAGCTCCCATGTTCATTCATTATGTTTGATATCTTTTCAAAATTTAAATTGTGCAGGTAACATTAGCCCAAAGTTGCAGGACTGGATCACAAGGTCTGCAAGAAAGGGCTGCAGGTGCTCTCTGGGGCCTCTCTGTATCTGAAGTGAATAGGTACTCACTGTTACTATCACTTCTCAGAAGAATTTCTGCTGTGCTGCAGATATTTGTAGCTAGGTGCTTCTTTATCCGTTTGGAAAAGGCTGTAGTAATGAAGTGATAATCGACTCTATAAGGACAGCATTTAAGATGGGGAAGCAATTTTAGAAGGACTTGTAGCATCCTGTCTGATATTTGATTTGATTGTCCAGCATTGCAATTGGTCGTGGAGGTGGAGTTGCCCCTTTAATAGCATTGGCAAGGTCTGAGTTTGAGGTAAGTTTCCTGTTTGACAATATGTCATCAGATCTGAAATATCCATAACCTTATCACTGGGTCACCTCACAATTCTAGTCTGGTTGACGTTCACTGTAAGTATGGAGAAATTCCCAGTACTAATGAGAATATGTTTTCCAATCACATTAGCAGATGTTCAGTATCCAAGTAGTGACCAGCTGGGTTCTTGAAGATCTATCTTTGAAGGCAGAAGGCCCTCCAGCCACCTCTTTGTCATCTGTTCTTTGTGTCTGGCCTTCTGAGATGCCATCCTAATAAGGTTCTGGTTACTCCAGATCAGTGTCCTTCACTCCTTTTTATTCCAGATTTTATAGTGGGCATTTTGTGCTCTCTGTCCTCTAGATAAGAGGAGATGTGAACCCTCTTAGTCTCTTTCTCTTTTAGGACCCTTTATGACTTGAATTAGTGAATTTAGTTTTCTTTGATTCAGGGTCCCATTTTCTTTGAGATGTTTGTCGAGCAAATTTCTCTTGTGAGCTTTAGAATGTTGAGATTCAGCTCCTGCAAAGCAGTTATTCTAAAGCTAGGCTGTCTTTGTAAGTGTTGGGAAGGTTCTCTTGTATGGCAATCCTATGGCATGTAAGGTTCTCTTGTGTGTCTTGGAATGCCATGCATAGCACCTTCAAGAGTCATGCTATGCTAAGCTTGCCTATAAATTTAGGGTTTTTGTCAAAGTGATCCACATTTTTTGCATTCCTCTGTCTATCCAAGTTTATCTCTTATTCTCTGATTTCAAGCTTTCCATATTTTAATATGGCTTTGTCAGTCAAAGACTGAACCCTATGCTGTCTCAGGAGATTAAAAAACTTTGTTACATGTTCCTCCTGTAAGTGCCTGATTTCTGATTATGTGCAAGCAATGCCTTTTAGGCTTCTCTATGGCTTCAGAGCACCCCTCCCCAAATCAGGGCTTCATTGATTTCCTTAATCAAGAATAAAGATTATTGCTTGAGTGGGCACACTAGTTTTTCAAATTTAGGGCTTGCAGAATCTATCAATAATCTTGGGGAATCTGTTCCTTCATCCAAAGCATCAATTTAGGAAAATCTTTTGAAGATTGGAAATAGTGATATGACAAATTTCTTCAAAAAATCTCTTCCTTTGGCTCCTTTGGAATCAAAAAATTATCTTATTTCAAGGGCTTCTTAATTCGAAGTAGGGAACTTTTCAATGTCCACTTTGTCCTCAAAAGGGCGTACTCTCCAAGCTCTCCATCCTGTTTCTCTCTTTTCTTTTCCTGTTTCGATAATTTTCTTTTCCTTTCTTCATTGTGTTTCTGTTCTTTTTCTTGGTTTCTTTGGTCGTCAGATTTTCTTTAGCTAGACATTACCATGGTTGAGCTTGTTTCCTTGTTACTGCAGTTTACTGCCAGTCTTGTGGCAGAAGGTAAGTATTTATTACATTACATTGACCTTGATCCACTGCGAGGAGCTGATCAAGTCAATGGGGATGTTATGATAGCTGGTTGATACTGTAGATGTGGCTTTTGAATGTCTTTGAAAATGTGTATGACTGTTGCTGTTGTTCAAACCATGTTTTGGTTTCTGTTCTTTGGGTTGGGTTGCCTTGTTGCTGATATGTTGGCAGAGCTGAAATCTTGACAATCTTATTATCAGATCATCTTGCAATTCAATTCAGTTTGACTTGAATTGTAAGTAAGGAGAAGTTCTCGGTACTTATAAAGATGTGTTTCTGTTGATGATCACTGCAAGAGACTGTTGCTATTGTTCATGCCATGATTCTGGTTTTCTGATTTGGGGTTACTGTTTTGTTCTCTTCCTCCTGCAGCTTGCTGTTACAGTCCCTTTTTGTTTGTTCATGAATCACATTATCCTTGGTATCAGACTGTCTTGCAATTTTTGAAAATATAGAAAGTTCCTAATACTTTTTTGGGGGATGCATGTGTACCTGGCTGACATGTTACAGTTGCTTTCCATTCTGTAGGATCTGAACAGGAGCAGTGGTAGGGTTGCCCTGATGATGCATTATGTTTGTAGGATGTACATGAGACTGCTGCTGGAGCCCTGTGGAATCTTGCCTTCAATCCCAGCAATGCATTGCTCATAGTGGAGGAGGAAGGGGTGCCAGCATTGGTGCATTTGTGCTCCTCATCACAGTCTAAAATGGCTCGCTTCATGGCTGCTCTGGCTCTTGCTTACATGTTTGATGGCAGGTGCATATATACATCCTCTTTAGTACCTAAGAACACTGATGTCCATAATGTTCTTTCACCTGTTCTTTTCCCTCATAATTCCATGTGATGGTGAGTTGATGACCAGTCTGTTATCATAACACCCTGCATTAGGAAGTTCCAGTTGGTTTTATCAATTGCTGAAACAGTTACAAACTCACTTCATTTACACAGGAAGATCCTCTTGTCTCTACCAACATGTTCGCACTGGGCTGCACATGGAATTGTGATCTGCATTTGTCACTTAGCTGTTACAACTTCACTTTATGTGTGATTGTTTTATCATTTCCAGCTACTGTCATAGCAATGATCAAATTGAATTGTAACTTTTGAAGAAAACTTCTTGTTGAATAAGCTATTGATCTGATATTGGGATGACTCAAACAGGACAGATGAGGTTGCTTTTGGCCCAATGTCTAGTGAAAGTCCTGGGCTGGGAGTAGATGGCTTGGAAGCAGCAAGACACTTAGCTATTCGGAACATTGATGCTTGTGTACTTTCATTTTCAAACCACCAAGCTCTGTTGGTCCCTACTACCTCATTGCCACCAGCAGCTCTCACAGAAGTTGCTGAATCAGCCCGCATTCAAGAGGCAGGGCATCTCCGCTGCAGGTGAAGACATCTTTCCTATGGTATTCAAGAGCCTTTGCTGGATATCCAACATTGGGTATGCATCTCATAGATGAATGGAAGATCACTGAAATTGTGATGTGTTGTTGATGTTAATCTGCTCAAAGGAATGGAGTCTTTTTAACTGATCTATCCTTCACCTGTTTGTGGAGACTGTTTACCTAAGAGCAAAAGATGTGGAGAAAATGAAATCGTGGACTGTTTTATGATTCAGTGGTTGTGACAACATAGTGGCAACATAGTCCACTCTATGTTACAGAGTTGCTTAGGCACCCATCAGTGTCAAGCACCAGATTCTTCAAACTACTGATAGTGGATTTTGAGGTCAATTGGGGGATGGATATTATTCTTTGAATACTGATAAAGATATGTACTGTATGCAGTGGAGCTGAAGTTGGAAGGTTTGTAGCTATGCTCCGCAACAAAGCTGCAGTCCTTAGATCCTGTGCTGCATTTGCCCTCCTGCAGGTACTTTTGATTTGCTGTTGGAAACACACTTTTTATTTTTTTTATCTCAAGTTATTTTGTTGGCAATTGCTATGTATGTCACTGAGTCTTTGTCAAATTTTTCTTCCAATCCTGTTACAAGCCTGATCTTTTGGTCATGGCAATTGCAGTTTACTATGCCTGGAGGCCGGCATGCAATGCATCACATAAGCCTTCTGCAAAATGCTGGAGCAGGGCGGGTATTACGCACCATTGCTGCTTCAGCAACAGCCCCTCTACAAGCCAAGGTCTTTGCACGGGTGGTTCTCCGCAATGTGGAGCTTCACCCAGCAGGAGAACACACAACATTATCATAGAAAAGCAGTAGTAAAGTGCTCTAGGTTGTGTCACCCATTACTTGGAAGGTGTTTTGTACCTCTTCAAAGGTGCAGTGTATGAAGGTACAGAGAATGGTCAAAAGCATGTCCAGCATTCCTTTTATCTTATGAAACATTGCAAAAATGCAGCTGTATCTAAGGTGCTGATGGCTTCTTGGCAGCAGGTTGGTGCAAGGTTGTCAAGGATAAGACACAAATGGATGCCACGCTGCAGCCGTGGGAAGTACTAGATCTACCCTTTGCTGAATGTTACTCAGAACAGCATAATGGAGAGTTTTGGAAACTGCAATTGTAAAGGCAAAATGTCATGTAACTCTTCAATTAAAGTTCCAGAAAAGTTTTCGCTTTACTTTCTTGTCTGTACGAGGATCCATCAATTTGTACAATCCATGGGAATAGTGGCAGTTCTCATTTCTCTGTTCTGGAAGGAGTGGAAATTTGGGGAATGAGTTTTGTGATCCAATGAAGTCTTTCTATCTATGGTCTGGTGAAGACTGACAATATAGAATACTTTTAGAAGGCATGTTCTCACCAGGTCTAAATTGTTCCCAAAAATGCTCCATATGTGTTCCTGAAGTTGTTCCCAATAGCTCCACACTTTTATCTCTTATCCTTTGCCCAAAATTCTTGACTGGGTGTTGGGGTTGATTTGGACAGGTAACTCTTGGGTTCAGGTGGTTGAACTTTAGGGCTTGAGTGAACCAGCAGCACCTACACTGGTACCATGGCAAAATCCAAATTTGTATTCAGTTGCTTTTGTACATTGTCCATATACTGTGGTAACACTAAATCTGTAAAACTAAATCAGATTCTCTGAGTCCAAATTCAATATATCTTTGATTGATTTACCCTTAGAACCTTCGCTCAAGGTCCAATAGTTCCTTCTCTAAGAAGCTTCACTCAAGGTCCAACAGTTCCTTGTCTGATCAACTGAGTGAAAGCAAACTGCTTATGCATGGCGGTTTCTTTTTTTTTCTTGTCTAATTTTTGTCAACTGGAGAATTTTTGGGGTGATTATTTTTTGCAAACAGAAGTTTTATCAGTTCTGTTCTGACTAAATCTTCCTTTTACTGGTGGGCAAAATGCACCACTTCTCCTACATAAAAATATTAAGGGAAAATATAAAAAGGAGAATTCTTTTGGGAATCGCTTGGAAAAATGAATCTATCAGTGTAGGTCGGACTAAAATTCTGATATTGAATTTTTAGACCTAATTCTGATATTGAATTTTGAGTAATCCTTACCTCCATCATTGAAAGAAAGCTCAAGTGGTGAAACGGCAAATCTAGGGCATCAAGTGGCCAACCCACCACTTGGCTGCAAGCAAGTGAGAGATTTTTATTTTATGTTTTCAAAATTCAGATGTTGAGTCATTTGCTTGCATTCCAAGAGGGTTTAAAGATTAAATGGGTGACACGATTTTTTAGAACCTGTCTAAACAGTTGGGGGGAAAAAAAAAATTAAAAAAAAAAGTTAAAAAATTGCTTCCAAATTTTAAAAAAAACTAGAGTCCAATTGTGGCAAAAAATTCTTCAAAAAGAGATTCTCTTTTTTGTTTTCTTTAAATTTGAATTTTTTTTTTCCAGAAAAAAAAAATCAGAATATTGCGACAGAATATTATTCCATTTTTCTTTTGTATTTTTTCACATTTCGAGCAAATTTCACTGGATCCCAACAGAAAACTGTTTCCTGATCACTTATCATTCATCCTTCATGGTGTGCTGGTCGGTGCTGGTTCACCCTCCTCCCTTCTTCACCTTCACCCCCATTCATTCATTGTGGGATTTATAGTTGTTCAACAATGAATAAGAACTAATAGAAGGAAAATCCAGTATATAAAAATCAAGGAATAAGAACCCATCCATCAAAAGTACAAGGCAAATGAAAGCACAAGTAGACTCAACCCAAATATTAAATTTAAAAAAAGCAAACAATCAAAAAATATATAAGGAAAAAATCTTATGCAAATAAGACCCATGATTACAAAATGACAATTAACGATAACAATGAACACCTAAGACAAGAAAATTGTTGTCTATCACAAATCGAGCAATGACAAAGGTGCACTAGCTATGATGTGTGAAAAAAATGAGGAGACTTCGACCAAATGCAGCAGCTCGCTGAAAAATCGCTATGGCTTACACATGCTACAAGGCTATGGACACATGTTGTCAATAGTGACAAACAAGCATTGATGGGACTAATAACTTTAGAGTTCCATAGCCTGAATTCTGTCAGATTGAGATCTCAATAAAGTTAATTTGGGGGGTTTGTTCAAAAGTTCTAAGCTTTCTGAATCTTCCCTTTTATGTGTCATCATTGGAATCAATGTTGAACAAGTATAAATTTTTATAAAATTTGAGAAATCAATTAGGGTTTCAAGCCAATTCTCATCTTGAATATCCTTGGGTATATCATTAAGGATCATTCTTTTTGAAACCTATTTTTCAATTTTTATTGGGTTGACAAACATTTTATTGAATTTTTTATTTTATTTTTTAAATTGATACCCTTTCAAGATATTAAAACATAATAAGGTCAAGGTTTTACTAATTAGTGAGAAGTAGGTTTAGGTTTATAGGTAGGGTTAGAAGAAAAAAAAAAAATTTTGAGTTTATTAGAAGAGGCATCACAAATGTGTTGCATGTGTAGTGGCTTCCTCCTCATGTTTCTTTTGTTAATAGAATAAAAAGGATGGTTAATAGGCATCTTTGTATTTGATGATTGAGTTTTTTCTTCTTTTTTTTTTTTTTTTTTTTTTTTAAAAATTTTTTTTTTTTTTTTTTTTTTTTTTTTTTTTTTTTTTTTTTTTTTTTTTTTGTTAATGAAGATTGATTAGTTTCTTTTTATTTAGTTGAGTTTCGTCGTCTCCTTGTTGTGCATTGTTCTTTTTATTATGTGCTTGTGGTGTATTCCGATGCTTATTATGCGTTCTTTGATGCATCCTTGTTATGCACTTTAGATGCCCTTTGGTTCTTTTTTAAGTTAGTTTTTGCCTCTTCCCCCTTTTTCTGAAGAAGATTTTCTTGCAATTTTTTCTTCAATTACTAAAAGAAAGCACTAGCTCCAAGTTTTGAAAAAAACAAAAGAACCACCCAACACTAATTGTAACCACAACACTACAACAATGAATGTTGTTGCAATGTTGTCATGGTGATGTTGTTTTTGCCCTCAATTGACATCATTGAGACGTTTGAAAGTGAACTTCATAAACTTACAACTAAGGCTTTTTTTCTCAGGTTTTTTTTATATCAAAAAGTTGGCAATATTTTTCTTAA
>Ga0209611_10007330_pt1 | contig 17711 bp, 11 predicted proteins | sample S1TSphgellanicum_3_FD_187693 | JGI IMG/M metagenome (GOLD analysis project Ga0209611, IMG submission 187693) | Host-associated microbial communities from peat moss isolated from Minnesota, USA - S1T2_Fc - Sphagnum magellanicum MG (SPAdes) (version 2) | ecosystem: Host-associated > Plants > Peat...
GGGGGGGGGGGGGGGGGGGGGCGCAATCAAGAATGCAATGACACATAGGAACTTCACCAAACAATTCTCCAAAATCTACTTACTTTTGTGCAGCAAGCACCACAACATCAAAGACAAAAGATTAGAAAATTGGGCAAATTGGGCAATTTTCTAGTTGTAGCCCACCTAAGGAGACATTTGGACCAAGATATGCTAATAGATTAGTGAGGAATCTGTGTAGGCTAGCAGCAAAGGTGGGACCCGGCGGGAGTGAACAGCACCCACAGTATGGATGGATGGTGCGTGGAGTGTGGACAGGAAACACTTTTTTCATTGTACTCCTGTCCAAAATCTATCCATGGTGTTTGGTTAGTTATGTGCTAAACATTCCCACGTATGCCTTACCCACATATCTCCCTACATTATAACCACTTACATTGCATTCCATATTCACTTAATTATGATAGGGTAGAGAGGCCCATCACCAAACATAAGCCGGTCACTGAGCATCCGCCTAGTGCAGCAGCCCACCTATGTTGAAACAAAATTATTCTTATGGGCATTTGCCTTTTAGCCTATCACCAAATGCTTCATTGAAAATAATTTTGTTTAAATTTTTCATATTGCTAATCGCTCATCAAGTTTTAGTGTTCGATAATAGGGATTTTGGTGGCCATATTTATAAATAAATTGAATAAATTTTCAAGGGACCCATTTGATGAGGGGTGATTAGTTAAATTTCATTATGGAAAGGGGGAAACATGAGGTTCATTGTTTGGTTACAGGGAAAAAATGGGCTAGTTTTTCAAGGACCCCATGTTTGGCGTGAAAATAAAAGTTCGATGATAAACCATTGGACTAAACAGTACAAGGAAAAGAAGTTTAGTGATGGGGTCTACAAGTCATGTTAAATAGCATTCAACTCATCACAAACAAGGATTAGGGTTTACAAGAATCCAATGGATACTCAAATCCTCCACTTTAATTGGGGAAACCTTTCTATTTTCCCCGCAATTTTGTGCACACCCCATTCTTGCCAAAAATTAAAAGCATCAAATTCACAAGGTAATGCGACAAATCTACATACACAAATCATTTTTACAAAGATACAATTCCAATTAGAGAGAAAACTAATCTCAAGTCATTCATCACGATTTTGAGAGCATATGGGTTAGATCAACAGAGGTCAAACAACATAGAAGGACTCGTAAAAAGTTTTAGATTAAAAACACAAGTCTTAGCAAATCAACAAAAATAAACTTTGTACCTTAAAGTAGCCAAAGAAGAGCCTCAAGAGCTAAATTAGGAAACTACACACACTAGACTAACCAAAAAGGAGCTACAAGAGCTTGATCATCAATAATCAAATCCTAAGTTGTCAAAGAAGGGAAAAAAAATCAAGATTCAAGGTGGATGCAAGGGGGCATCTAAACATGAAGGCAATAGATGAACTTTATAATTAGAAGTTCAAGAAGTTTTTATACTATTGCTAGATATAAAATTTTATAATTCCTAGGTGTAATGTAGGTAGCCATAAGAGAGGTAGATTTCTTCAAGTTTTAAGAAATCGTAGTTTGTTATACACATCTAATACCTTCATAGAAACAATTGATCAAAATTTAGTATGGTCTATCATAAACTTAACATCTCACAACTTAGTAATGGAAATCATACAAAATTCATTCATTCATAATTTGTACATTTTACACATTGATATCATGCATTGAAAACACGTTTGAAACATATATTTATAGGAAGATGTGAAATTTGTGTGACATTTGTTCATTTATAGGTTTGTATTTCATCCATCAACACATTTATCCAAATGTCAAACATGTTTTTAACACATCATACTTGTGTGCAAAATTTATGAACCTATGAATGAATGAATTTCGCATGATTTTCATTATTAATTCATCATATGCTAAATTTATGATGTCAAACTTTGAGGAATTTTATGCATTGATCACAAGTTCCAAACAACTAGAGGCATATGCATTTCACACTTATCTTGATTTTTCACATTTTTTAAAAAGTTGGTCAAAATACAAAAGATTTAGGTTTGTACCTTTTATAAAATCAAACCAAATACCCCCAACTTGTTGAAGGTTAGGGCTCGAGCCTTTAAATCATGATGTTGTTGAATGTGCCTCATAGGAAGCAAAATGGATTAGATGATTAGCCTAATCAAGACAAGGAGAATGTCGCACCATCTTCTAGATCACAAGAACTAGTAACAAAACAACAAAGAGTCAATAAATCCTATCCTATCAACATTAGAAGCAAATGGAACAACCAAGCATTGGAGGAAGCCATGGTTGTAGTTGAAAAAAGGATAATTTCATTGAGGAATGCAAGTAAGCATTATAACATACCATTAACTTTATTGTCTAATCATTTGTATGGAAAAACAAGATCTAGAAAAGTAGGACCAATAAATGTATTAATAACAAAAGTGTTGCAACCCTCCTTTGAGAGAGTGTGAGGATGAAATTCACACTATTAAAGTTGGGACTTGGGAGTCCTCCGGGACTTCCGAAACTTCAGAGTTTGATTACAGGGGTCAAAACACCTCGCATTGGGATGTTCTTTATATCATTGAAAAGTTATCAAATTGTAAATGTCGAAAATGGCCTTGCATGGGCCATTTGGACATTGGCAACACAAGTTATGACAAAAAGAAAGGTCGGGAGTCAAACTGACAATTTGACTCTCGACCATTAAAAGTCAAGAATCGACCCGACCCGACCCCAATGTGTGTAGGTGGAATGTGATACACCGTTGGAAAGCTCTCGAGGAGAAATACAAGTTTGCTTTAGACCTCATCCTAATCGGAGGTCTGAACAAAGAGTTATGACCTTGCAAAGTCCCAAGAATCCAAACCGGGACAATTTCGGGACAAGAGGAGTCCCGAGACAAAAAAGTCATTCGAATGTGGGTGCCGCAGAGAAGCACAGAGTATACTATATGGGGGAAGGTGGTGACTTCCTTCGAATTTGGGTTGTGGTGAGTCATGTGAGTCCAGAGTTTCCTGTGGCTTGTCTTAACACCAAAGGTGTTCCAGAAAATGAATTAACCAACTTGTTGGTTGGTTTGATGCAGGTTCGAGTAAGTAACTAAAGCTTGTCACTCTTCCTAGTCTCATCCCGGAGCTTCAGCACACCCCTCTACCCCTTCTAGTGTTGAGAGCTAGGAGCATGCCCCGAGTTTCTCACAATTCCACTATGTGAGTAACTTAGACCCATCTTGGGTCTAACTAGGAACTTGGGAGTGCATCACTTGGTATCAGAACTCCGGTAAAACTTGATTCACTTCTTGGGAATTTCGAATAGGACCCAAGAAGAACCATAAGCAAACATAAGAGACCATGTTGGAAGAACCCTTCGAAAACCAAATAGTCCTGCCATAATCAATTAAGGAGGAAGAACCAAAAACCCGAGAGGACCAAGATGAGCTCAAAAGTGAAGAGGAGCAATGGAGCTCGGTCTTATTCATCTAGGAACAATTGGAAGTCCTCCTCAAAATGAATAGGCCCGACTTCAATGAGTTGGTTACGGCCTTCAAAAGAGGATCATCCAAGAATGTGGGATTTCAACTAGCCAAACCCAGGAACTTCGATGGTGCCCGCGACTGAAAGGTTGTGGATGCTTGGCTTGTCGAAATGGAGGATTATTTACATGTCACCAAGGTGGGACGGCATTCGGCAGTGGAGTTTGCCCAATCCTACTTGAAAGGTTATGCCGCCACATGGTGGAGGACAATGAGATAAGAAGAAGAGAAGAACCATGGTTACACTTGGGAATTTTTTAAAGAACATATCAAAGTCGAATTTGTTCCAAGGAATTCCGATTACATCTCGAAGTGCAAACTCCATGACCTTATGAATGCCACAAATGACAACTTGCAACAATATGTGAGGGGTTATTCCGAACTCATGCTTGAGATCTAGCACATGCATGAACTGGATCGCATGTGCCAATTTGTGATGGGGCTTCCAACTTGGGTCAAGCGTAAGCTTGAAGAAAATTGGCCCTCCTCACTATCCAAAGCCATCATGAAAGTGGAAGGCTTTTCGAATGTGGGACGGGGTGAAAAATTTGAATTCAAGAAGGACAACAAGTTCCTTCACAAGAAGCCATGCCATGAGGGTGAATGGAACCGAGGGCAAGGAAGCCCAAGAAAGGAAAAACCTAAGCAATTCCAAGGCTTGAGGTTCAAGCCTAAGGGAGATTTTGTGAAGAAAGGGGCTCCTTTTAAAGGGAGCCAACCCAAGGGAAATGTTAGTGAGAAGCTTAAAGGAACATGCTTCAACTGCACCAAAGTGGGGCATTACTCCAAAGATTGTCCCAAGTCCAAAATGGGGAATGGAGGCTCTAAGGTAATTGCCTTCAATGCCAACCTAGCCCAAGCTAAATGTAATCGACTTATCTTCTTGAAAAGGAAGATTGTTAAGCGGGATGTGTTATGTCTTTTAGACACAGGGGCTTCTCACAACTTCATAACCCAAGAAAGCGCCAAAAGGATGAAACTCCAATTGGAAAAACTCAAGGCACCCATCAAGGTGCACTTCACAGATAGGGTTCCCCATCCCAATATGTCACAAGCAAAGGCAGTGCCTCTTCAACTAGAAAATTAGAGAAGAAAGGTGGACTTGTTGGTTTCCACCTTGGGTGGAATGGATTGTGTTTTGGGAATGGAGTTCATCACTTGAAACAATGTGCTCATAGAAGGGCACAATAGACTAGTTAGAATCTCGTCCAAAAGTGGGATCGTGCAGGTGAAAGCACACGAAGTGCCTTATGTGGGTGGATCAACCATCCACTTTATGTTAAGAAAACCCTGGGAAAGAGAATGCATGGGAGGCTACGACATGTTGTGTGTGATGCGAATGTTAGATGAATATGAGCCCAAGGAAGCCGCCAACTTGGTGACTTCCCCGAATTACATCAAGCGAATTTTGGATGAGTTCTCGAATGTGATGCTCGAAAAGTTGCCCGAGGACTTGCCCTCGAGAAGATGAGTTGATCATGTGATCGAGGTGATGCTGGGAATGGCACCTCCCACTAAAGCCCCATATCGAATGAGCCATGAGGAGTTGAAAAAACTTAAAATTCAACTCGAAGAACTCCTCATGAAAGGATACATTAAGCCTAGCAAATCATCATATGGGGCATTCGTCTTTTTTGTTCATAAGAAGGATGGGACATTAAGGATGTGTGTGGATTATAGAACCCTCAACAAGGTGATAGTGAAGAACCGATACCCATTACCTCGGATTGATGATCTCTTTGACCGACTCTCGAGAGCTAAAGTGTTTAATAGGATTAACCTACGTTTAGGGTATTACCAAATTTGAATTACGGAAGGGGATGAAGAAAAGACTACTTGTCGCACAAGGTATGGCTCATACAAATTCTTAATGATGCCTTTTGGGCTCACCAACACACCCGCCACATTTTACACTCTCATGAATGACATTTTCCAAGAATGGCTTGATGATTTTGTCGTCATCTACATAGACGACATTTTGATCTATAGCGGCTCCTTAGAGGAGCATGTGGAGCACCTTCGGAAGGTGTTCCAAAGATTGAGGGAAAACAAGTTGTATGCCAAGTTCAAGAAATGTGAATTCGGGGTGACGGAAATGGATTTCCTTGGACATAGGATCACTCAAGAAGGTTTGAAGATGGACAATCACAAGGTGAAGGCAATTTTGAATTGGGAACCGCCTAAGTCGGTTCTGGCATTGAAACCCTTTTCAGGATTTGCTTCCTATTATCGCAAGTTCATTAAAAATTTTGCGAAGATGGTCACACCTTTGACAAACCTCTTGAAAAAGTCCACCGGAACTTACGACTGGGATGGAGCATGCGACAAGGCCTTTGAAACCTTGAAAGGCATTTTGGTGAAAATGCTAGTGTTGAAGTTACCCGACTTCGACAAGGATTTTGAAATTCACTCTGATCCCTCCAACTTTGCAATTGGAAGAGTCCTAGTGCAAGAAGGGAGACCGGTGGCATTTGAAAGCAAAAAGTTGAGCGAGACGAAATGAAGGTGGCCAACACATGAGAAGGAAATGTGGGCGGTCATACATTGTTTCAAAACTTGGGGCCATTACATAGGCTCCAAAGATGTGGTGGTGTGGACCGACAATGTACCTTTGAAGTACTTTGCCACTCAACCCAAGTTGTCCTCAAAACAAGTGAAATGGCAAAACACATTGGCCTTGTTCAATGTAGACATTCAACACAAGCTCAGGAAGGAAAACATGGTGCCCAATGCACTAAATTGAAAGCACCAACTTAAAGTGGCATATGTGGGAGAAACGAAACTTCAAAAGGAAGTTCGACTAGCGAGCCGCCGGGATGAATTTGCCAAGGAAGTGAAACAAAACATTCAAAATGGAGCCAAATCACACTTTCAATTGCGAAATGGACTATTGTGGTACAAACATAATCGGCTTTATGTTCCAGAAGGGAAGATGAGGGATGTGCTTTTGAAGGAATGTCATGATGGGTCACTTGCAGGCCATGGTGGTGCAAAGCACACCACAACATTCTTTAAGAAATCCTACTATTGGCCCAATTTGAAAGACGATGCAAAGGAATATGTGAAAACTTGCTTGACATGCCAACAAAATTGGACATTCAACAAGAAGCAAACGAGCTTATTACAACCTTTGCCAATTCTTGAAGGGTCGTGGGAAAGTGTGTCCATGGATTTCATGGTAAGATTGCCCCCATCAAAGGGTTTTGATGCCATCATGGTGGTGGTGGATCGATTTAGCAAGATGGCACATTTCATTCCTACCAAGGATGAGGCCACAGTTCAAGAAACGAGTAGGTTATTTTTCACACATGTTTTCAAGCATCATGGCCTCCCAAAGGACATAGTCTTGGATCAAGACCCAAAGTTCACAAGCAAGTTTTGGCGAACCCTATGGAAGCAAATGGGGTTGGAGCTCAAGATGAACATTTCCTTCCGCCCCCAAACTGATGGACAAACCAAGAGGGTGAACTTAATTATTCAACAATTCCTAAGGAATCATGTGGTGGTGAATCAACAAGATTGGGTGGACCACTTGGAGTTAGCCAAGTTTTTTTACAACAACTCGGAACACTCCACAACTAGGTCCACCCCTTTTCAAATGGTGATGGGCAAGTCACCAATTGTGCCCATGACTTGGGCAGCACATGGACAACCCCCAAGTGATGCAAGTGAGGAAGTGCCAATGGTCACACAACTTGATGAAGAAAGGCAGCGCCTATGGGAGGTGGCAAAGGCCAACTTGGAAAAGGCACACAAATGGTACAAGGATTTTGTGGACAAGTCCCGACGAAAGGTGAAGTTTCAAGAAGGGGATGAAGTGTGGTTGAACATCAAGAATTTCTAATTGTTAAAAGGTTTAAGTCACAAGTTCTTAGGCCCATACGCGGGCCCATACAAAGTGTTGGAAAAGAAACTTTCCAACACTTATAAGCTAGAACTATCGGAAAATCTTAGAGGTCACTCCACATTTCATGTTTCTCTTTTGAAATCGGTCGTCCGCAATGCCTCAAGGCCTAATTGGGAACAAAACTCAAGGCCCCCACCAAACTTGGTTCATAATGAACCAAAATTTGAAGTGGAGGCCGTGCTCAAGTCAAGGAAACTAAGAGGACGAGAACGTGAATACTTAGTTAAGTGGAAAGGATACCATCCAATAGAAGCATCTTGGGTGAATGAATCTGATATGGAACATGCCTAAAAAGCCATAGAGGAATTCCACACTAAACCAACAAAGAAGAAACATAAAACATGATGAAAACATCACCTTTCTTTTAGTGGGGCAGGGAATCACATAAAATGTACCACATCAAGTTGCAAGTGAAATAAAGGTGAAAAACTTCCAAGAGATTGTATCACGAAAATAATGTATAAGTGCAAATAGGGTTGTCAAGTTGGCATTGGACAAATGAAACTTTTTACATAAGCCCAAATCAAAATCGGACTCCTACCTTGGGGTTAAGAAAAACCTTGACACCAAAAGAGAAGGCAAGCAAGGTGAGCTTGCGGGGACATGCACAAGCTTAAAGTGCGTCCCAAAGGGTTGGTTGGTAGTGGCGCCCAACGCGGGAGGTCATGACCCCGTTTGTGTACTTTAATTGTGTAGTTTGGGACTTGGGTTTTTGCAAAACCCAAATGTCGTTTCTCGTACCTTGATAAACAAACCTTTTAGTTAAAGCTTGATTATTATGATCAAGGCACAAGGTTGGGAAAAGAATCATGTCAAGTAAATTAGGTCAAGATTGGACTTGGCTTGAATTTCTCATGAGGGGAAGGTTGAAATAATGGCCTCCCAAATGAGGGCTTCGTCAATTAGACTAGTTTAGGTCTTTTGACAGAAAAAAGGTTAAGGGTTTTCTATGAGATACCCTTGGACTTGCTAAGAAAGTGTTGGAAACTTGGGGATGCCTAAGTTAGCTTGAAGCAAAGTCATGCCACAAAAGTCGGCACTTAACGGCCAAGGATCCAAAAGAAAACAATTGCAATTCTAGAAAGAGATTATAAGTGTCAATGAGGACATTGACCTTTTCTTTTAGTGGGGGAGAGTGTTGCAACCCTCTTTTGAAAAAGTGTGAGGATGAAATTCACACTCCCAAAGTTGGGACTTGGGAGTCCTCTAGTATTCCCAAAACTTCAGAATTCGATTGCAGGGGTCAAAACACCTCACATTGAAGTGTTTTTTATATCATTAAAAAGCTATCAAAGTGTAAATGTCGAAAATGGCCTCGCATGGGCCATTTAGACATTGGTAGCATAAGTTATGGCAAAAAAAAAGGTCAAGAGTCAAATTGGCAATTTGACTCCCGACCACTAAAAGTTGGGAATCAACCCAACCCCGATGCGTGCAGGTTGAGTGCGATACACCGTTGGAAAGATCTCAAGGAGAAATACAAGTTTGCTTTAGACCTCATCCCAATCGGAGGTCTAAGCAAAGAGTTATGATTTCACAAAGTCCCTAGAGTCCAAACCGGGACAGTTTCGGGACTCCTCCTTGAAAGTCCTGGGACAAAAAGCCATTTGGATGTGGGTGCCACGAAGAGGCACCGAGTATACTATATGGGAGAAGGTGGTGACTTCCCCCGAGTCCGAATCGTGGTGAGTCTTGTGAGTCCAGAGTTTCCCGTGGCTTGTCTTAGCGCCAAAGGTGCCCTAAAAAGTGAACTAACCAACTTGTTGGTTGGTTTGATGTAGGTTCAAGTAAGAAACTAAAGCTTGTCACTCATCCTAGTCCCATCCTGGAGCTTCAACACGCCCCTCTACCGCTTCTAGTGCTAAGAGCTAAGAACATGCCTCGAATTCCTCACAATTCCGCTATGTGAATAACTTAGACCCATCTTGGGTCTAACTAAGAACTTGGGAGTGCGTCAAAAAGAAAATTAGGCTATGGTTTCTTGGGTTTTGGTTATGTAGGATGTTGGCCTATCAATAAGCCTACAACAATTGAAAATGAAAGTGACAAAATTAACCCAAACAAAACCAACATTTTTCTAAGGACCCCTCCTAGTGGTATTAATTTAAGTGCACATACATCCTAAACTTAACATTCATCAAGATGAAGGATTGGATATCAATAGAGTTCAAGGATTAACAATCCAATCATGCAAGATTATCTACCAAAACCTACAATCCCTATATAATAAACATAACTATGCTCCAAATCATATTTTAAACTCTAATGAAATGGACATCCAAACAAGAAAACAATTAACAACCAGGGTTTTGGCAAAACGAAGTTCTGAACAAGTGTATAACACCATTCCCAAATCTAGGGAATGGTTATATTTTAATTATATTGTTAATGCAGTAAGGACAACATTCCCAAGGTTTTACATTTTCAAAGGAGAGAAGATATGAAATGACTACTTGCAACTTTGCAAACCGAGGACTTATATGGTTATGCAATCAAAAACATGGATGACTACATTTCTTTTCAAAGAATTTTTTTATTTTTTCAAAAGGTCAATACCAAGTGGAATTTTTCTATTAAATAGGCATTTGTTTATCTTCAATGGCCATGGATCCCATGTCACCCTTGAGGCAATTGAACAAGCATAAGCATTCAAATTAAATATGTTTACCTTACCTTCACATACATACCATGCATTACAACCTTTGGGCATAGCTTGCTTCAAACCTTTCAGAAGTGCTTTCAAAAAATAAAGAGACACAACAATGATCAATAGGAACTACATTGAACCAAACAAAATAGTTTTGGTAGGATGGGTGGACAAAGCATTAGACTAAGCACTTTTAAAAAATAAAATCATCCCAGGGTTCAAAATTACAAGGATTTGACCATTGGACCCAAAGCCATGGATGAGATAAAAAAGCCTAATATCACATATGCCAATGCCATGGGGTTCATTCATTTGAATGTTCATCCATAACTTATAAAGAACTTGTACCTAACTCTTTGTTTAATTTTAGTTCACTTTTAATTAGCTTTTAATTAAATTTAAGTTCACCTCTAGTTCATTTCCAATCAACTTTTAGTTCACTTTTAGTTAAATCTTAGTTCATTTCTAGTTAACTCTCAATTCACTTCTAATTAATTTTCAATTCACTTCTAGTTAACTTATAGTTCATTTTTAATTCAAATCTAATTAACCCTGAGTTCACTTTTAGTTCACTTCTAGTCAACCCTTAGTTCATTTCCAATTAACTTTTAATTTACTTTTAGTTAACTTCTAATTCATTTATAATTAAGTCTAAATTCACTCTTAGTTGATTTTTAATTCATTTAAAATTGAATCTTAGTTCACTCATAGTTCATACATGGGTGCACATGGGCCACATGTAGATTAAAAAAAACTTGTTTGAACTAAGTGCCCAATGGGTATAAATAGAGGTAAAATTTCCCATTACTTTTAATATGTTCAACACCAATTTTGAGTAGGTTTTCTTGTCATAGCCTTGTTTTGTTTTTATTTATTCCTTGCAATAAATTTCAATTGGATTCTTGTTTCACATGTGTCATGTCCTTGTTTCGGTTGTCTTGTTTCATGATTTAGATTTGAAAAATTAGGCCTACCTTTGTTTTCGTCTTGGTTAAGGCAATCCCACAAATTTGGTTGTTTCCATGCTTATGACACCTAGTAGTTTATATACAATAATGAATTTGACTAGAAAAGAACAACATGATGATTATCGATCAAATCGAGAGGATGGCGAGATGGAATGGGTAGAACAGAATGCTATAAAAAAATTTATTAACATAACTTCAATTGTAGAACCTACAACTCATGAATCTATGCATAATAGTGTGGTTCAAAATCAAACTAAATATTATGTGGGCATGCCTATAATTTCTACAATCATTAACCTTGAATCTATCTCTTTAATAAAAAAATCCAGTTGAAACCTTGGAGCAATCTTCAGTAGGTGTGGGAGTAAAATGCAAAATCCCAAAAACTCAAGAAGCATTAGTAAGTAGTAACTTGTTGTCATTACCTTGTTTCCCTACAAGAAGGACTAGTGGAAGAAAACCATTAATTGACTATTCGCAAAATCATGTTATGACTTTAGAAGAATACTTGACCATTATGCAACGAAAGGCAATGGATAGGGAGGTGGTAAAATAGATTAGAAAAATAAAAAGAAGGATCTAAGCAAGACAAGGCTAGAAAGGTGGCAACAACAATGATTACAATAGAAAAGGTAGCTGAAAAGGAATTTTACAAGACAACAATGAATTATTTTCATTGTAACTTGGTCATCTATTGCAATCAAAGAAGCAAGAGATTAATTTCAAAGAAGGAATGTGAATTCACCTTCTTTGATATAAAGGTGTGAACTTGGGTTAGACAACAAATCTTTATAAACATGTTTGATAGCAAGCTAGGGCATGCAAAAGAATAAAGGAGTTGTAACATCTTTACAACAATATGATGAAACAAACAACTAAGAGGAGTAAGAGGGAGGAGTAAGGTATGGTGTTCAATGTATTAGAATAGGATAATAAAGCGTTGGGGGGATAAACTTAAAATTGATGTAATAATAATAACAATTGGGGCAAGAAGGTTGAATAAAAGTTGTAGGAATAATAGCTTAGTGGTTCGACTACCAATAGAAACTCCATGGTTCCAAGTTCAAGAACACCAACTGAGGATCACTAGGAACTCAAGGAGGTTCAATCCACTAGGAAAAGGATCAAAAACATCGTGAAAAAACCAAGGAGAGGAATAGCACCAAGAGGAGATGAACTACACCAAAAAAAGAACTAGCACCAAGAAAGGACCAACATTAGGAGAAAACCATCATGAACACTAGAAAAGCCCAAGGGGGGGGGGGGTCATTAAAAGTCAAACCAAAGAAAGGAACAACACCAAGAAAAGCTCTAAGACATTAAAGAGGACCAACACTAAAAAGAGGAGCATACATGGAGAAGATCAAGAACATTACGAGGAAAGGAGTAGCAATAAAAGAAGACCATTGCGAATGCCACTAAAACACCAAGGAGCTTCAATCCACCACAAGAGGAACCATTTGATCATGAACATGAGATTGTGAAACGCTCTAGCACCTACAACAACAAAACACCTAAAATTAATATGAATCTACAAAACTTGGGAAAACGTTAGCATGCTCAAAGCATGCATCCACAAGCAAGAGTGCAACTCAAAAAAAACTAGAAAGAAGAGTCAAGCAATATTTTCATCCCACCTGAACAACAATGAAAACAAAAAAGGAAAGGGAACATGAGGAAAAGGGAAAGGAATGGTAGAAAGGGTTCAAGGTTTTAAAGCAGCACTACATGGGAGAACATTCAAATTTTACTTAGTTTAACATACATTTAGGGTATCAATCACCAAATAAATTGTTGCCCTATTTTGGGTGTTGATTCCAACCATTGAGTAAAGGTGTCCATTTTTTCCAAGGATGATGATCGGTTTGAAAATGAAAATGTTTAGTGATGGCATGGATTGGTGACATGTGTCAAAATTTGTATGTGCATTTACTAGGTTTACATCGCTTGAAAATAGGTCTAGAAACTCATTGGTAAATTGTGGGCAGTAGGTGCACAATGATATCTTCTATAATCCATCTTTGGACCCCAAATGCAACCAATGTTTGGTTCAATCAAATGGTTCACTTGATTTTTTTAGTGTACAATGATTAACCTCTCTACCCTACTTACCCAATTACATAAGTGGTTATCAGTGTAGGGTGGTTATTCGAAATTTCACTTAACCTTTGCCAGGTATAGGGTGGTTCTTAAGGTTGAAAAATTGGTTTTCAAAAAAAATCAAATACATGGGTCCCTTGAATAACCATGTTTATCACAAAATCAATATATTTAGTTATGATATACATATAATTTTCAATTTTGAAAAAATTCAAATAATAATTACCCCAAAATTCACTAATATTTTCATGGAACCCAATAGTTTTTTCAAGTTTTTGAAATACCTTGATTTTGAATTTTTTTCAAATGTTAAAAACTGATGATTATTGTTTTTAAAAATCAAAGAATTGCCTCACATTAATAATAACTATGCATTAATAGATTGGCATTTAACACTATCAAAACTAACAAAGTCATACATATGAAAACATGCACATGAATCAAAATGTGCAAATCATAGGAATCCAAGTTCATAACAAACATGAAGAAATTATAACTTCACATCAATCATGCCTCTTATTTTTATGGTGTGTTCTAGAATTTCATAACATAAAGGATGAAATTTCAAAACCACACCTTGAGAAAAAAAAACCCCAAAACACACAAAATATGTAAAGTTCTATATTCACATTAAAAATGAATTCCAACCACAAACCACATCCTACAAAAAATAAATATTTTGCAATAAAACCTAACAAGTTACATAGATAATAGGGGGAAAAAAAGAGGATTCATAATATAGGTTACCAAGATGGAACCTTAGTGATTCAATTGTTGTTCATCCATGACTATGTCAAAACAAGCTTCCACTAGATGGTGCACTTAGTGGGTGCAACCAAAGGGAACGAACACCCACCAATGTAGCATGAAAGATGGATGATGTTTGGACAAGGATTCATGGTGTTCTTATCCACAACCTAACCATGATGGTAAATTAATCATGTACCAATCATCCATGTGTATGGACCTACTTAGTAGCCACCAAGTGTATTACCTATATACTTACCTTTATAGTAACCACATACCTTTGGGTGCAAGCATATAGATAAGAGCCAACATGATTACTTTACAATAGGATTGTGAGTTTTTTTTAGTCATTTTTCATTTTTTCACATGAAAGAATTTTTGAATGAAATCTTTTGCAACTTGTTATTAAAAATACATATAGTTGCCCCAATAGATCACATGTTTTATGATAAACATTTTTGAATAAATATGAAAATTTCAAAATGTGTAAATTTTGCCAAATTTTGCATTCATCTTGAAATTTTATCATAATTTTAATTCATACTCAAATATGCTAACTACTTTAGGTTTTCTTCTTATATCATAAACTACAACTTTTTTTTATATGTCATGCGCATTACACCCTATTTACATGCGGTAAAGGACTTTTGAAATTTTAAAAATTTGAAAAATACTTTGAATTTCTAAAAAAATTTAATTCCATATCTTTTTAATTGTGAATGTTTTTTGAACTTGGGTAATAGGTTATTATCATCTAAACTTTTTTATGATCAAAATTATGTTATTACAATAGTCCTTTACCTAGTCCTTTGTAAAATTAACCATAATGTAACATAACACATATTCAAGTTCAATTTTTTTTAAAAAAACCAATCCCCAATTTTTAATTTAATGAATTTTTAATTTGAATTCCCCAACAACTTGGAATGATTAACATAACTTTAAAATGTCAAGAAAGAAATTCACAATTTTCACCACTATCTAACATGGTTTTTGGCTCTTATCACTATTAGAAATTTTGGGTTTTGCAATTATCGTTTGCAACTAAAATTCAGTTGCATGCGACACATGCAACTACAAATTTGTGTAGTTGCATAAAACAAGTTGCACATGACATGCAATTGCATGCGACACTACGCATGCAACATGTATATACAATGTTAGTATACATGTTCATACATACATACCAATCCAATGTAGTCGCACCTTATGTGCAACTTTCCTTGCAACTACATGCAACTAATCAAAATATGACACATGTTTAGAAATTAAACAACTAAATTGTGGACACATGTCATTATTTAATTTTTTGTGTTTTCAAAATAAAAAATTCATTGGATTAATCTCAATCATTAAAGTTTTTGCCACTAAGATGATGACACATGACACACCATGGAACGTTCATTGACCATTTGACACGTGATCAATATTTTAACACCAATTATATGGTGACACATGGCAATCAAGGCCTATCTATTTAAAATTTTAAAATATTAATTAATGAAATCTAAGTCATCAAATTTATGGCTAATAAGATGTTGACAAGTGGTGCCTAAGTAGGTAGATAATAATTAAATTTTATTAAGTAGGTTTATTTAGGTGTGTAAGTAGGTTGAAAAATAACTAAGCTTAGGTTATATAAGTAGGTTTAGAATAATCCGATTTTATTTTTAAATTTGAACATTTCATAAAAGTCAAGTTTTTTTCATTCACTCATCCCAATGGCACTTGGTATTTGGTTTCAACATGACTATTGCTCTTAGTTATATACTGAGCCAAATAGAATTAGAAGCCAAAGGATATGGGTTAAAACATTCCATTACAAACCTCATGAACCAACTTAGTTGCATATTAGATGCAACTATTGTATTAAAGTATAACAACCAAGGGAGGTCTCTATTGCTTTTGGTTTCGAAACAAATCTTTAAACCCTCCTCTTGGCGCATCTAACACACTAAAAATTGTTGAAAACAGATTAGAAATGAGAAAGTTATGGCCCCCCAAAGTAAAGGGGGTCAAAAAACTCAAAAAAGAAACTATTGAGGCCGGTTCTTAAACACCTAGAAAGTTCATTTTATGTTGTTTTTTTGCTATTAGAATTCTAATGTGATTTGTAGGACTTCAGATGGCGCTCCTATAACATTTTAAATCGTTTAAAATGAATAGGAAGTAAGAAAGTTATGAGCTTTGAAAGTAGGAGGGGTCCTAAGAAAAAAATAAAAAACAAAACGTTTTATAACTTGGAAACCTTATTTTTCTTATTTTTCTTCTTGTTAATTTCTCATTACTCTTTTTTTTTTGCACTTCAAAGGTGATTATAGGATATTTAATAATTATGATTACTTAATGAAAATATGATTTTAATATTATTATTTAGTTTAAATTAATAATTAGCTTAGGACATTTGTATACTTGTAGGTTAATTAATGTAGCCTATTTACATTAAAATTTTAACATAAATAATAAAATCTAAATATAGAATACCTATTGATTATATATATAATTGATTATCATTATAATTATAATAAAAATTTAATTAATAATTATGATTATTTATATCAAAAAATTTAATATTATCATATTAATTGATTTTGAATTTTTTTAATCAAATGTACATTTTCTGAAAAAATATTCCAAAATAAAATAAAGTCAAACATATTTAAACCATGGTTTATTTTAACTTAATTTAGCATAATTTAATTTAATAATAATTAGTTTAACCTAACTTAATTTAACCATTGTTAATTTTAGCCTAATTTAGTTTAACCATAAATATGTTAACATAATTTAATTTAACCATATTTATTTTATTTTAACTTAATTTAATTTAGCCACAATAAATATAGTCTAATTTAGTTTAATCATAAATATTATAGCCTAACTTAATTTAGCCATGATTATTTTGTCCTAATTTAATTTAGCCATATTTATTTTAGCCTATTTTAATTTAGCTTAATTTAGTTTAACCATAATCGGTTTAATCTAATAAATTTAGCTATGGTTAATTTTAGCCTAATTTAATTTAGCCATAATTTATTTTAACTTAACTTAATTTAACTATGGTTAGTTTAGCTTAATTTAATTTAATTTAATTAGTTTAGTTAACCATAATTAGTTTAGTTTAACTTAATTTAAGCATGGTTAATTTAACTTGATTTAATTTAAATTAATTTAAATTAACCATAATTAATTTAAGCTAATTTAATTTAGCCATGGATAGTTTAACCATAGTTATTTTAACGTAGGTTAATTTAGGCTAGCCTAAGTTAGCATGGGGTTAACCTTAGTACTAGAAGTACATAATATTATTATATATAACCTATGTAGATATATTAAGTATAGTATTTAAATATGTATAAATTTAGGCCATTATTTTTTATGACACGTGTCCATGTTGTACACATTTAGTTGCACACACAACCGTATGGCCCAAAAATTATACAATACCAAATTTGTAGTTGTAAACATGACCGAGATAGTTACAAACGACAACCAGTTACATGCAAGTTGCATAGTGACTGGTTGCAAATGACAATATTTTTAGTAGTGTATTTTTGTACTCACATTCATTACTTACCTTTTAAGACTCTAAATGGCACTCACCAACTTATATAGGTAGTTAGGGGAAGGTGGGTATGTAATTAAAATAATTTAGCAATGATGGGTTCACTTGGTAATTTAGTCATGGGTCACCTACAACTAAGTGATAAGGGCCTCCAATGGATGGTTCACAAGTGGGGGGCTATAGGGTCACAAAATCCCAAGGGTGAACCTTAAAATCAATATTCATAGAACCCATTTTGAGAAAGAAAAC
>Ga0209611_10007331_pt1 | contig 17710 bp, 20 predicted proteins | sample S1TSphgellanicum_3_FD_187693 | JGI IMG/M metagenome (GOLD analysis project Ga0209611, IMG submission 187693) | Host-associated microbial communities from peat moss isolated from Minnesota, USA - S1T2_Fc - Sphagnum magellanicum MG (SPAdes) (version 2) | ecosystem: Host-associated > Plants > Peat...
CCTCCCCCCCTTTTTGCTCTGCCGAAGAGGAACAACAAAAGCGCACTTCACTTTCCGCCATTTTAATTAACGCTTGATTCCCGTCCAGAATCGGCCATCCAGGCCGCCCAACTGCCTATTCTGCATGCGGAACTAGGTCTCTGCCCGTAATTTTCTTCCGCTCCGAGTGTCTGTCTGCCCGCCCGAAAATAAACCTGTCAGGCCAAGGACAGCCAAGCAGTTACCCGCTACGAACACTCTCGACTGTCCATTTCCACGATGGACCACGATTTGACCGTTGGATGATGACGGGTAGAGGGGGGCTATAATTTTGATGAGCCTGCTGTGTTGCAGTGCAGTGCATTGCAGAGCGCTTCTCGAAGTCTGTCTGTCTGTCTGTCTGTCTTCTTTCTTCTTCTTCGTTGCAGGTTTGTTGTTGCAATCGACCGTCGCTCGTCGCGGAAGCAACTGCTGCTCCTTTTCGTGTCTTCTGTACAGGTGAAAGTTCGTCACCTCCCTTCCTCCCTCCCTCCCTCCCTTGAAATTGCTATGAAAGCTGAATTGCCCGCACAGGAGCTTCTTTCTTTTTGCTCCGTCTTCTCCACTTTGTTTTGTTTTTGTTTTTCGTGCAGAATAAACAAAAAGCGCACGAAAAACAAAAAGCTGCTTCAATTGTCGTCGTTTCAAGTCATCAGTCTATTTGCGAAGCCAATATTTGTCTGTCACGTTTTCAGTAGCGTCGTGTGTATGTCAAGATACAGAGACTTCATTCTTCCGAATTGCTGCTAGCTCGGAACTTTCTCTTTTGAGCGCGTCGGATCCAATCTGCTCCGGGAGTAAGCAGTAGTAGTAATGCATCGATTTTGGTTTGCATTGTCACTTCAGATTCCTGCTTTGTATATATAATATTTGTCGCAGGTTTGCAGCTTAGCAGTTTGCTGATCATGTAGCGGCTATGGTGTTGTATCGAGGATCATCGCGAACAGCAGCTCGTCGCAGAGGTATTCTGATATTTCGGACGTAGTTTGAAGATCGGACTGTACCAGCTTTCCAAAAACAATACAAAACCAGTACTTCTTCTTGCTGTTCTCCTGCATGCGTGTGAGAATCTTTTTTCTCTCTCTCTCTTTCTTTCCATTCATGATCCTTGGAAGAAACGATACGATTACTGAAGAAGAAGAAGAAGCTCCTCACACTGTACCGCCAGAAGAAGATCAACCTCACTCTTCTGGGCTCCAACTTCCCGCATTTAAACACTCGCTTTCAGGTGTCTTATTATCAGCTCTTCGATCTCTTCTCTTTTGATGATTCTCTTCGGTAGACCTCCTATTACGTGCATTTTTCCTCAGCAGACAGACAGTTCTCAACCTGCTTTGCTTGCTTGTTGTTCTCTCCCACATCTTGTCAAGCTCCATACTACACGCACTGTGCTGGATCCAGTTACTGTCAATGCACAGGGAGACAGAGACACAGAGAGAGAGAGAGAGAGAGAGAGAGAGAGAGAGAGAGAGAGTTCTGCCTTGTATTTGACATTGGTGAGTAGCTATGGTGTCAATGCTGAAGCAGAATGTTATGTCTCTGGTGTTTGTCTACTTGTTGATGACAGCACTGGTAGCTGTAGGATCCTGGTATAGAGAGTCCTATTATGGTGATGGAGTTGTTCATGAAGGTTTAGGGCTTGTGGATCAGCTTGGTTACTCTCTGTCAAATGCTCTTGGCATCATTTCTTCTTCTGGCGATGATTCCTTTTCTTCTTCTTCTTCATCTCTCCTCCCTTCTTCTTCATCAGCTGTATCAAAGAAGAAGCTGGATTTCACGGCTACTGGTTCATCAGAAGACATCTTGGATGATGATGATCACTGGGCCATTTCTTCAGTGGCAGCAAAGAGATCCATCAACTCTGTGGTGGAATCATCATCACAGGATGGTGGTGAGGAGAAACTGGTTGGAGAAACTCAGGTTCATGAGGCAATACTACTTTCTGAGCATGCAGCAGAGGTTTTGCAGCAGCGGCAGGATGATGCTGCAGAAGTTGTTCAGGGATTACAAGGAAGCATATCTCGACTTTATCACTCACCCAAGGTATTGGCCTTGAATTATAAAGAGATGATGGAGGAGTTCAAGATCTTTGTGTATCCAGTTCAGAATGAGAGCAGGTATGAACTTGGAATGTCAGGCATGATGATGGAGGAAGGAGCTGTGGAGCCCAGTAGCAGTACATCCGATTTTTTCTTCAAAACACTTGTTGAAAGTGAAGTGGTGACTGAGGATCCAGAAGAAGCTCAGCTTTTCTTCTTACCAGTATCAATTGACCGAATGTTGAATGATCTTGATATAGATAGGGTAGCATTGCAACTCAGGCGATATGTTGCACAGACAAGAGAGCAGTATGAATACTGGAATCGAACACTTGGTGCAGATCACTTCTACCTGTCATGCCATGGCTTCCCTGCAGATGGTCATAGGAATTTTCTAGAACTGCGCAAGAATGCAATTCAGGTAGCTTGCACACCATTGCGTGCAACTCAAGGATTCTTCCCTCACAAAGATATTGTCATGCCGCCTTACAGACCTGTTGGTGAAGAAGACAGCAGTGCCCCTTTTGAAGAAGGCATAGCCAAGAAGAAGCAGGCTCTGCGAACAACTCTTGTGTACTACAATGATCCATTTGGTGATGATGATCCTGCTCTGCAATTGGCCCTGGCAGATTGGAAATCTGATCCAGACTTTGATCTCAAATCTGAATCTTTGGAACTGCCTCAGTACTACCACAAGTTGGGGACAAGCAGATTTTGTCTAAGCATCACACCACACAAGACACTGGATCTTGTGGATTCTCTGCGACTTGGTTGCATGCCTGTCTTGATTTCAAACTCTGGATTCTCTGGCTTGCCTTTCCAGGATATTCTGAATTGGCAGGAATTCTCAGTTGTTTTGGAGCTGAAGGATATCAGAAACTTGAAGCACATTTTGACAGGCATTACCAGTGCAAACTACCAGAGAATGCAGTACCTTGGACAGCAAGCAAGCAAACACATGGAATGGAATGTGGATCCATTGCCATATGATGCCTTCCACATGATTTTGTACGAGCTCTGGCTACGGCGCTACTGCATACGATATGCGCTTGTAAGTTCTCATTAGGTATGGAACCTCCTCAATTGTCACACCAATTCTCTGTAAATCTGCCATATTAGTGCAGCTGGGAACTCAATTGTCACAGCAATTCTCTGTATCTGCCATAATTAGTGCAACTTGGAACTCAATTGTCACAGCAATTTTCTGTATCTGCTGTATGGTTGCAGCTTGTTCATTTATGCTTTGTAATTTTACGCAATGCAATACCCAACTCAGCCTACAGTCTCAGCTTAGGCCCCTTTAGGCCCTTGTTTCAGGAGTGCCCCCCACCTTGAGACCTTACCCCAACACAAAAGTATCATTAAAATGAGTGTGGTCATTGCATTATGAGCAGTGATTGTTTTCTGACAATATTTTGTTGTTTTTACAACAATTTTTTTGGAGAGATGTGTTTTTCTAGTGTAAATTCGACTTATTTTGCTATTCTTTTAGGGAAAATTTCACAACGTTTCTTATCTCACAAATTGAAGAAAAGAAAACTCTTTTTGCAATGAAGGGAAGTTAATTGAAAATCCTCTCATAAGACTTTTGGGGCTTACTAGGTACTACTCCCCATCCCAAATGAGGTTTAGGGTTTAGGGTTTTGCATCCCGTTTGGGTTATGCAGTGGTGGTGGTGGTGGTGATGGCAAGTACTTGTACATCCCTTTTTTTTAGCTTGGTTGCAGGAATGGTTGGGTGTGGAATGAACTTCTTCAACGCTTGCTCGAGTTTCAGAAATGTGACAGGCTTTGCAATGAAAGAGTCCATTCCATGTCGAAAACACTCCTCCACATTATCTGGAAGTGCATTGGCTGTCAACTGTTTCCACCCATCATCATCAACAACAAACACAATGGCGTTCAAACCCCATCTTTTCCAATGGTAGTAGCATTCAAACCCCATCTTTTCAAATTGTAGTAGCATTCAAAGCCATCTTTTCCAATGGTATTGTTCAAACCCTTGTTTTCCAATGGTGTTCAAACCCATCTTTTCCAATGGTGTTCAAACCCATCTTTCCAATGGTGTTCCAACCCATCTTTCTCCATGTTCAAAACTGTTGGTTTGGAGATGACAAAGAGAGAGAGAGAGAGAGATTTTGCATGAGTTGGGTGAAGAATGCAACAAATCTCAAAAGGCATGTGTGCTGCTTGCTCAACAAAAAAACACAGCAGGTTGGTGGTTGGGTTCCCAGGGGAAAAAGGGAATGAATGGGAACTTACTGCAACGATTGGAATCCTTGTAGGCAGTTTTGCATCGGAGGAGGAGATACGTATTAACTCTGGTGAATGATGTTGTTGTTCAAAGGAGTCAGCAGGATAATAACTCCATGAACCCATTCTTTCAAAGTGTCGGATCCTTCGAGTTGCTTCAAGCCCATCCATAAGTGGCATGCATACATCCTGCAACAACAACAACAACAACAACGGTGTAAACAACAACCATCATCCATCATCAACCTCTTATGAAAACCTCTTATGTATATGTATAATTCCTCTGAAATTGGGGAAACAAAAGCCAAAGCAGTTTTTTTTTTTTTTCCAAGTATAAGGTTTTTTTTTTTAAGGTTGCAAGTTTGACATATTTGCACTGTTCTGCATGCATCTGGGAATCATGAGAATGTTATGTACAAAAAAGAAGAGAAAACAAAACAGTGAAAAAAAATTTAGCAAGAAAAAAGTGAATGCATCAATGAACAAAAAAACTTACCATTAAGATGAGATCGTATGTGCTTTGTTTAAGTGCTTGAATTACATCTGCTCCATTCCCAACAACTTCGAATGAATATCCCAACCGCTTCAACATTGACTGTGCCACCATAATGTTCACCTTATTGTCTTCTGCAAGCAAAATTTTGGAAGAAGATTTTGGGGTGGGAGGAGTTGGATTTTGCAGCACAACAGCAGCACCAGCACCAGCAACAGCAATGCCAGCAGCGTCTGTCAAAACTGTCATCGCCTTTCTTGTCTCTCCTGCTGACACTGTGACTCCAAATTTTCAGAAAGTTTTGCAATTCTGGCAAAAATGCGATTTCAATAGAACATATGAATTGATTTTGAGTAAAGTGTTTGATTTTTTTGTTTGTTGGAGAGAAAAACACACACACATACACACACACACACTCACACACATGCACATGCGCTTTGGGGTGTGAGAGACAAACTTGAACTTCTTGACTTGTTTGTTGAGAATTGCACGTAGCCAATTTTCTTGGCAGATGTGAGAGCTTCCTCCACCATGTACTTCTTCACATCTTGCTTGTCCAACATCATGCAATATACATCATTGCTGATCATGTCCTTTGGTACTTGTAGAGGTAGTTTGAAGGAGAATGTGGAACCCATGTTCTCTTTGCTTGTTACATTCAAACTTCCGCCCATCAACTCTACCTACAAATAATGGAGTGTCAAAATCTTTTTTTGCAATTAGCCATTTTGCTTCACACTGAATTTCCCGACACTTGAAAAATTTTGTCAATAAAAAATGGAAGAAGCACATAAAATATACATAGAAATAACTTACCAGATTTTTGCAAATAGCTAAACCCAGGCCAGTGCCACCATAATTCCCACTTGTGGTAACTTGTGTATATTTCTCAAATAAAGTTGGAAGTGCATCATCTGCACACAACAACAAAATTAGCCCACAACAAAAAGAAACCCAATTCAATTGTATAACATTTTCCATAAGATAGTTTTTTTTTCTTGTCTTTCTTTTCCCTCAATTCTCAACTGGGAAAAAAGTTAGCAAAAACTTCGGAGCTTTGGCAATAGAATGCGCATTGAGATTTTTATAGACAGAGAATTGAAAGACAAAATTTTGAGAAAGTTAAAAAATGCATCATGCATACCTGGGATACCAATACCTGTGTCGTGTATATCGCAGTAGAGCCAAATGGTTTCTATTTCTTCAGAAATTAGAGTGGGATTTGTTGACAACTCATTCAGGGAAACTGCAAAGTCCCTGACTCCAGGAGAAGGTGGCAAATTGGATTGCAGCTGAATCTGCAGCGGCTTGTGGTGTGAGCCACAAAGACGTGACTTTGGGCTTTCTGGCCAAGGACAGAATGGCAGGTCTTTCATCATCTTTTCCTTGGCCAAGTTGAGAGCAGGAGACTCTACTCGGACTGCTATGATCACTTCACCTTTGTGAGTGAATTTGATTGCATTGCTGTGAAACCCAACAACACCCAAAGCCCCAAGACAAATTGAACTGGTGTCAGCAACACTTAAAAAACTCCAATTCTGAGCTACTATCAAACTGCTCTCCATCTTCCACTTTCCTTCTCTTTGGTACTATAGAATGGTCAACAAGCCCATGTCCATTATGTTGGGTTATAAGGCGCTGGGCGAGCCCATTCTTGTGAGCTAGGCGACACATTCAACATAATGGGTAACGTGTTGGGTGAGCCTGTTTCTGGTGAGCTAGGCTATGCACCCAACATAATGGGCAAGAATGAGGCCATTCCATGGCAATAAGGTCTAGGGTAGCAGCCCAGGATTCAATGGCTTCGAGAAACATCCATGTTCAACAGACACATACTATCACAAGGCTCTGATCAATCATCGCTGGAAGATTATGTCATATAAAATGTGGTCAGGAAAAATGACATAATCTGCTGCCACTCCCAGACCTTAATGGAATACCTGGAAGAACCTTTGATGTACATACAAGTTTGGAATTTGCCGACATTTTGGGAAATTTAGTGCAGCGAACAAGCAAGCAAGCAAGCAGCACCAACAGAGTGAAATTGCTTTAATTTCCAGAATTTTCTCTGCCACGATGATTTGCTGTCTACGAAACTCCAAAAACAAATATATTGTGGGCACCCAAGTATTGTATTATGTACCTGACTAGATTGGTGAATACTTGGCGGATTCTCAACACATCCCCTATCAGCTGCCAAAAACATTTCCCACACATATGCATTTCATCTCAGCCAGTTCTTTTTAATTTCACCAGGTTTGGTGTATGACCATGGTTCTCCAAAAACATGACAAAAATTCAAAGAACTGGCCAGAGCATCCTTAGTTCTTTGCCAAGTTCTTTCATGAAAACCGCTGGTTCTCTAAGGTTTTTGAAATAACCAGAACCGACAGTTGTTTGATTCTGATTTTTTTCCCAAAGCACTGAGACCGATGGTTCTTTGATTCTGGAATATTTTAAAGAATCGAAACTGACGGTTCTTTAATAATTCAAAGAACTGCCCAACACTGGTACAAACCTACCTCATCTCAGTACATACGTTTTGGATACACTTGACAACCAAACATAGACATGGCATTTGATGAATTGTGATGTTAAAGGTGCACTATTGATTGATTGTTGTTGCAATGAACCTGTCTCAATGAGTCGGGGTTGGGGTTTGAGAAGCATACAATATCTCATCAGATAAAGCATTGATCTAACTTATGCTCTTTTTGCTCATATGTCACTTGGCTGCTGCTTCAAGCATCCAATGAATAGCTAAGGTTTCTTGACAACGTTAATATTATTATATTGTGAATTTGAAGTTTTGGGTATGAAAAATTTCAAGGGGAGCGTCATCATAATACCTACCTCAAGGGGTACGTCGTCATTAATTCGTGCTTCAACAGCAACATTTTGGCTTTTAACTGATGCACGCGCCATTTGCAGCACATTCTTCACCACCTCTCTGGGTCGGAATTTCTTAGCCTCGCAGTTCAAAGCTCCTACAGCAAAAAAAAAAAAAACAAGCATTTGAAAAACCCTCCTCCTGAGTTAATGACAAAAACAGCAATGAAGATCTGAAATCGTCAAACAAGGGTCTAAAATGGGGATGACTTTATGGATGACTCAAGTCACTCTAATTAGACTTATCCAAAAGTCAGGCGATTAGCGGGGTGAGAACGGCCAGTTTCAACATAATTGGGCTGGCATCAAACACGTAACTGGGAATGAAAATTTTACAAAACAAAATAACTGGGACCCAAACTAGTTTTTCCACCAATTTTGGTGTAAACTGAGTTTCATCCTGTCTTTTCTTTTTCCTGAGCGCCTCCTCTGCTGCTCCATATATTTTCACTGCTCCTACCTGTACAACTATTATAAAAACTCTCGAACCTTGTTCATTAAATGCTGAGTTACACAATTTCATTCTGAGATTTAATAAAATTTCAAACTTTGCAGATACCACTGAAAGAGGGGATAAGGGGTGTAAGCAGACCTGAAGTCACAGGGTGAAGACAGGGTGACTTTAGAGATAACTCTATTGTATCAAATATTCAATTTCAATTTCAGAATGGTGTCCAGTAATCCCAATCTATTAGCCAATATTATGAACAAGAGTCAGACCCAGAGCTGCTACTGATGTCCGAAATGCCCAAAAATTTCACAAATTTTGGCACAAAATGTCCAAATTTTCAAAACAAATTTGGCACCAAACAAATTCATCTGAGATTGAATACAAATTTTGAATGGGGAAGAAGGGGATGAAAGACAAATTAATTTTCTTCACCTGATTCGATTTTAGAGAGGTCAAGGATGTTGTTGATAAGCTGCAAGATGAGGTCACCGGATGTAAGCATCACATCCACGAGCTGCCTTTGTTCAGCATCGAGATCAGTAGTAGCCAGAACTTCTGCCATGCTCACCACTCCAGAGAGAGGAGACCGTATCTCATGGGACATAGTTGCCAACATTTGCTTTGCTTGCATTGTCTGCTCTGCAAATTAGAAGCTGCAATAATTTCACTTCAAAATTTTCTTCCCAATTGTCTCTCCTCTACAAAAAAATTTTAGAAGCTGCAAGAAAATTTCATGTCCAAATTTTTTTTTAAAAATTATTCCCAAAACCCAAAAAACAGTTTGCAAATTTCTAGTTTTTAAGAATCTAAAAAAAGACCAATTAAAAAAAAAAGCATTTTCATGTATTTTTTAAAAACAAAACACTCTGCAATCTAGACATGCCTGTAATGTGGATGGTCTTATTGAGTTCGGTCTCCAAAAGATTTTGCACTGCCACTTGTTCTCTCAATTGCACCAGTCTGTCCCTCTTGTCTGCCTGCCAATTTTGAGCTCTTCTAAGTACTATAAGTTCAACTTCACCAACAAACAAACACTTTTGCTCCCTCTCCCAAATCCTCATTATCCCAATCCAAAAATTAATTAAGTATATAATTATAAATTTTAAAAAATCCAAGGAAAAAAAAAAAAGATCAGTAAAAAGAGCTTAAGAAACTCTTCTCTAACATCCCAATTTGAAGTCCATCCATCCATCCATCCATCCATCCAAATCCCAACAACAAGTCCTTTTGTTGCAAAACAAAATATTATCAAGTTTGCCTTGGTTGAAAATTAACACTTGCCACTATGACCCATTTCTTTTTTTGGGTTATTTTTGTGCTGTTGCTTTGCATGTAAAAGATTGGGTGGGGGTTTTTTTTTTTTAAATTAATAATTATTTAAATTTATTTTCATTATAAATTATAATTTGATAATAAATTTGGATTTGTAAAGAAGACCTGTTCAGTGACATCCACGGCCAAGCAATTGATTCCCATGCCTTCTCCCGAGTTGCAAAACACTGGCTCAAGTGCAACTAAGAAGGTTTTTGCCCCAAACAGATCTGTATTGAACACAATTTCGCGTGTTTGTGGCCAACCTTTATGCAACACCTCGCGCTTGAATTCCATCAACTCCGAAATTCCTTCACCGTTGCATATTTCTAGATCCGTCATCCCAATCACTTCCTGCTTTGGGAAAATAAATAAATAAATAAATAAAAATTCCAAATTTTCAGATTTTCACAGTTAATAATAATAATAAAATTATGCTCAATCAGAATATGACATCCTTGACACAACAAAATTCTCGAGGTTTTAAAAAAAAATACAAAAATTCCCAAAACGCTCCCAAGAAAAAAACCAAGCATATATAAAGTTTCAAACTAGTATTGTACCTCTTCAGTTAGAGTTGGAAATGCGTTATAAACGAAGCGATACCGTAGCTCCTTATCCTGTAAAAACACACATGTGCATGCACACACACACACACAATTCCTGAATACAAAGTTCCCAAAGCTCGTACTTTTCTTTGCTTGTTGAAAGTGTTGCACAAAAACTATTAACAAGGGGGCCTTGCCATTTACACTTTAAAGTATTATCTTTAAGGCAAAAGACGAATTTTGGAAACTCAAATATTCCACCATGCAAAAATATAATCTTCAAAAAAATCCTCTGAAAGAAACCAAAATCCTTCAAGATATTATAACTCTATAACTCATCTCAAGTTTCAGCACAAGCCAAAATATCATCTTTCAAAAATCCTCAAATAAAAATAGACCTATTATTACCTAAGGGCCAAAATCCCTTAAGCTACTATACTCTATAATGAATCTAAACACAAAGGTATCCTTGCCTTGGTACGCAAGGCCAATAAATCCGAAAGTGAATAACCAAAACAATAGCAACCCAAAATGATAATCAACATTCATAGAGACTCAACCCATATATATATATATATATATGAAACCCTAAAAGAGAGGTAGAGCAAGAAAAACCAATGAATTAAAATTTTTGAAAAAAAAATTCAGAGATAGATAGATAGATAGACTTCATAATACAGACAACAGAAAATACTTGAATTCAAGCAAAGTGGTGTTGCAAAAAAAAATAAAAATCAGTTTGAGTTCACCAAGGACTTGAAGCATGTTGTTGGCAAGAAAAAAATAAAATGCAAACTCTTGTTGTAAAAAGATTCAGTTACATCGCAAAAAAATTCAATTGGATTGAATTCATCGAAATGAGCACTTTGAAACATGTTGCAAAAAAAATACAATTCGATTGAATTCATCTAAGTGAGCACTTGAAACATGTTGCAAAAGAAAATTTAATTGTATTAAATTCACCCAAGTGAGCACTTGAAACATGTTGCAAAAAAATTCAATTGGATTGAATTCATCAAAGTGAGCACTTTGAAACATGTTGCAAAAGAATTCAATTGGATTGAATTCATTGAAGTGAGCACTTTGAAACATGTTGCAAAAGAATTCAATTCAATTGGATTGAATTCACTGAAGTGAGCACTTGAAACATGTTGCAAAAAAATTCAATTCAATTCAATTGGATTGAATTCACCAAGGCAAGTGCTTGAAATGTGTTGCAAAAAAAATTCAGTTAGAGATTGAATTCACCAAGTGAGCAAGCAAGTGCTTGAAATGAATGTGTTGCAAAAGAATTCAGTTAGAGATTGAATTTAAGGAACAAGTGAGCGAGTGAGCGATTGAAATGGGTTGCAAAATGATTGATTTGGAATTGAATTCACTGAGTGGCTTGAATAGTTTGTGAGTGTGCACCTGATGACTAGCAACAACTGGTGCATTCCTGAGAACAAACCGCAAGTAACTATCACCGCAATAGTTCAAAGCTTCCACTCTAGAGCTTTGCTGCTGCTGAGAAGAGATGTTGTTGATGTGGTGGTGGTGGTGCTGCTGCTGCTGAGAAGAGGAGTTGTTGTTGTTATTGTTGGGGTGCTGCTGCTGCTGATGATGATGATGATGATGATGAGGAGGAGGAGGAGGAGGAGGAGGAGGAGGATGTTGTTGTTGCTGCAAATGGGCAGGTTTTGGAGAATTGGGGCCCATTGGTACACAAGTACAACCTTCCAGCTTTGCACTCAGATCTGCCTCTCTCTTTATGCTCTCAGATAGAAGCTTTGCCAATGCTCTTGCCCTCTCTCTCCAGTACTCATGTGCCCACCTCCTGCCTTCCTCATCTGCAGTTTCCATACTCCTACTCTCTGACAAATTCCAAGCTCCACCTCTTCCTGCTCCTGCTACTGCTGCTGCATCCTCCTCCTCCTCCTCCTCACAGGAACAAACTCTACTACTCAGAGGCTCATGCTCTTCTTCTTCTTCTTCTGCTGCTGCTGCTGCTGCTTTGTTGTTGTTTCTGAGATGGGTACGTTTGTTGTTGTAGGGAAGCTGCTGCTCATGAGAAACGTAATCGTCCTCGAGAAGTAGTTTTCTCTCGGCTTCCAGTCTTTGCATGTTGAGCACCCGGAGCTGGCGTTGCATAAAGCTCAAGGACTCCGCTTGCTTGTCCGAGTAAAGCTCCCTTAGAACACCGTGGCGACCACCTGAAGAACGACCTTGTTGTTGTTCAGGATGCTGCTGCCGCTGGTTGATGCTGTTGCTGGGTTCTAGAAGCAAGTCTTGGAAGTGGTTGCAATCCACGAATGTATTCTCAGCGTTGAAATACACTCCAGCTCCCATTCCCCTTGTTGTTGTTGTTTCTAGAGCTGCTGCTGGATGAGGAGGAAGACGAAGAGAAGGAGCCAGCAGTAGTTTCTTTCGGCGATCTGTTTGTAGCAGAGCTTCCATGGTGTTTGGCCACATGGGTGGTGCTGCATCCATGATGATTTCCGTCTGCATTACAGCAGCACTTATTGCAGCTTGTTGTTGATCTCCTCCCTGCACCGCCATGATGCTCATCTCGTGGTCGCCCATGAGTTGATCTTCTTTGGTTTTTGGGCATATGCAGTGTTTGTTTTTTGTTTGATCTGTTGTTACTGTCAAACCAGATGGGTTTTCTTCTTCTTCTGCTTCTTTTTCTTGTTGTTGGGTGGAGCCACAGTTGCTTGCTGCTACATATATGAATGGAATGGATTGAAGGAATTCAATCTATTGGGTGTGACAGCAGTCCAGTACCAGCAGGTTTTTCGTTTTTTTTTGTTAGTTGTGGAGAGGAAATGGGTTCCTACAAAACCTCCTGCTGTTGCTGCTGCTGCTCCTGCTGCTTCTTCACTTCACAGTAGTAGGGGTAGTAGTAGACTACCGCAGGCCGCTGCTAGTGCTGATGATGGTGAGGAGGAGGACAAGGAGCCATCACCCACACCCCACCTGCTGCAACAAAGAACAAAGCTCCTCTTGTGGAACCCCTAAGTAGTGCATTTTCTTTCTGAATTCAAGCTCATTTTCTAGAAAGAAAGCAGCAAGCTTGCTCCCAGGAGCAAAACAAATGAAATTCAGAGACCACAAAAAGTTCCAAAATCTGCTGCTCCTGCTGCTCAAGATGAGAAAGAAAGAAAACCCAAAAAAGAAAAAAAGAAAAAAACCACCACCACCACAACAACAACAACAACAACACATCTACAAAAACCAAACTACTCTAATTAATTCTTTCTTTCTCCAAACCCCAAGGAAGATCTTCCTCTACTGCTGGTGCTGTTGGAAATCCAACACTAAAACTGCACATTCCTCTTTGCATCTGTGCATGCAGTTGTTGTAAAGCAAGCAAGCAAGTAGTCAGCAGATTCTCACTGCAGCTCCATTGCTCCTCATTCTCCTCCTCATCCTCCTCCTTCTTCTTCTTCCATCTCCAGCCAAGTAGCATGGCAGGCTTGAAATCACTGGGTAGGTAGGTAGGTCCCTATCATGGCAACCCAACACCAGGTTTTTAAACCACTAATCAAGTTTGTTTGAAATCACTCGGTAGGTAGGTAGGTAGGTAGGTTAATTGGTAGGTTGGTAAATGTCTTTCTATCTTCGCAACCCAACCTTAGATTTTTAAATCATTAATAAAGTTTGTTTGAAATCACTCTGAATGAATGTAGGTTGATGAGTAAGTGCCTATTGTGGTAACCCAACACTAGGTTGTTTTTAAACCACTAATCAAGTTTGTTTGAAATCACTTGGTAGGTAGGTAGGTTGGTTGGTAGGTTGGTAAATTTCTTTCTATCTTCGCAACCCAACCCTAGATTTTAAAATCATTAATAAAGTTTGTTTGAAATCACTCCAAATGAATGTAGGTTGATGGGTAAGTGCCTATTGTGGTAACCCAACACTAGGTTGTTTTTAAACCACTAATCAAGTTTGTTTGAAATCACTTGGTAGGTAGGTAGGTTGGTTAATAAGTACGTGCCTATCATGGCAAACCAACACTAGGTTTTTTAACTATTAATAAAAATTGTTTGAAAGCCCTCAAATATAGTAGGTTAGTAGGTAAGTGCCTATTGTGACAACCCAAAAATTAGGCTTTTAACTATTTAAAAAAATGGTTTTAATTCATTCCATAATACAAGATAATTGTTTTCATTGATATGTTAACATGGCATGGTTAGTCAAGGGCTCCAAAGGCTTTACTCAAGTTTTGCATGCTTTTGGGTGGTTGTCTCACCAGCTCTTCTTGTACTTTTTGACCTTTGTAATGGTTTTTTTTTTTCATATTAATAGATTCTACTGTTGTTCACCAACACTCTTGTTGATCAAAATAATAATAATAATAATAATATAGCAAAAACAAAAATTAAAAATTATGTTAAAATTTTTTATACATGAAATATATTGAATTTTCATTCATGTGAATCCATGGTAGAGATGTCAATTATGCTCCGGAATAGACCCTAGTATACCTGTAGTAGTCACTATTACAAAACATCACGTTACCGTAATGGTTATCCTCGTCGTAATTGTTATCCTCACCGTTTTCTATGCATACCATAACCATCCCTTGTGGGAATCTCCATGTGTTACAACCCATAACCTTCAAACCTCCATTTCACTTGTGACCTACCAACCCACATAACCTTCAAACCTCCGTTTCACTTGTGACCTACCAACCCATAACCTTCAAACCTCCGTTTCACTTGTGACCTACCAACCCACATGACCTTCAAACCTCCATTTCACTTGTGACCTACCAACCCACATAACCTTCAAACCTCCGTTTCACTTGTGACCTACTAGTTAGTCCAAGGTACCACCCTAGGCTCTCATTGGCCCAATGATGCAATAACCTCTTTCACTGCTTGGATGAAGATTCCACAACTGCTCTGTGTGTGGGTGTGAAAAGAGGGTATCTGAATTCTAACCAGGGATGATTATGTCTGGTAACCAGCTCAAGTGCATTGGTTACCATGAATAGTCGAGGTGCTCACTATGGCGGCTTTGGCATAAATTATATTATTTTTAGAAATGTTGAAAATTGCAAAACAATTAATAATTCAAACAGAAAAAAATAATTGTAAAGGAAAAATGAACAATCTTTTGAAATATTCTGAAACATTTTAACTTTCTAAATGGAATCTTCAAAATTAGTGAATATTAATTAAGGGGGAGGGAAGGAAAATAGCAATGAAAATTCATGATTGAATACAATAAATTTGAACCCAGGATGGATGGAGGTGAATTTCAACAACAAAAGTGTAACAAATGGATGGAAAAATTGTGTATGAACAAAATTGATCACAAAGATCCAACGGTTCATATTCATTAAAAATGACCATATCAATTAACCTACATGTGAAAATGAAATTATCATAGGTGGAATGGGAATCAAGTGTTTAAATTTGCCCAAGTTGGTTGGTTAACTCTTGAGAGAAGGATATCATCCATGGCATTGGGTAAAAATGCACAAGATGTGTGTGTAATCACATTTTAGATGGATGGATGAAACAACAACACATGTTAAAATTTAAATCTTAATTAATTGTGATTTTTGTCTTGTATATTAATTTTGTTTCACTATAACTAATCAGATGTCATTTTATTTTCTTCATGAATGAATGTATATTTTTACATGTGCATGAAATTGACTTAGTTAAGGGTGGATCGACAAAATTTCACATAAGTTTCAAACTAACTAACTTACATTGAATTTTATTTGAGATGGGTGACTTGTCAATATTAGATTGCCCAAAAAATACATTGAACACACATCTACAAAACATAATACATAAGGGGAAAAATAAAATTTATATATATGTTTAAAAATGAAAATTTATACATTGTTTATTTTGGTATTGCCACTCAAACTATTGTTCCAATTTTCCACTATATTTAATGTGAATCAATATGACATTAGCATAAACTTTTGTAATGCCAAAGGAAGGTGATAAAACACAATATGTTAAATTCAACTTTTTTTTTTAAAGGGGGATACTTGTGAGATAAGGAAATGGGCACTCAATTGTCTCAACTCTTGTTATTGTTTTGTTGAAAGGTTTCATCTATATACATTTTTAATTTGTTTGTTGTTAAATGAATTTAGTGTTCCACTTCAAGTTTTATCAAATTCAAATCAAATGGATTATTATGATGTCCAAAAGAAATTGAATGCACAAATGGGTGAAAGGAGTATTGGACTAGATGATAAGGGTGATTGATTAAAAATGTATTAAAATGAAAGAAAATCACACAAAGAAGTTACAACCAACAAACCATATACTACACAAAGCATGTAATGCACATACATGAATGCACATGATTTAAACAAGACACAAAGTGCAAGGAATTCAAAACATGTTTTCACAATGTTAATAACACAATTTGAAATCTTACAAGCATTTCAAATTGTGTTTCTAATTCTTGCATTAATTGCTAGAATGCTAGTTTCTATGGTATTTTATTATTATTTAATTGACTAAAAGTTTTAAAATTATAGTTTAAGTGAAATGATTTTGTTTTTAAAGTGAACTTTGAGAAACTCATGAATTAGGCTTTGATGACCTTTTACCTTGTTGATTAATATTGTTGAATTTAAACTTAGATGTTTGTGCTTGTAGTTATCTATCATCCAAATAGACTTGACATTAGGTGTACATCTTATTTGGAGGAATGTTGACAAAACACGTGATATTAAAAAGTTTCACTTATGTATCAAATTGAGAATTTAAGATTTTCTTACAAATTGTCGCATAAACGAGAGGGTATTGAGATAATCATTATGTGGGTGGTGTTTTTTTTTTAAAAGCACTCATATTAAAGCTTATAATACAAATTCACAATTTATATGAATGATACATGCACATCTTGGGGAATAACTCATGGGTTCATAAACCATTATCCTACATTTTCACATCATTAAGCTCAAGGCATTGCATGGTTGAACATAGATAAGTTAACAATTCAAAGGCTAGAAAGATTATATATATTTGTAATGGTGGTGAAATGCAACAAAATGTATAAATTATGGTCTATATATTCATTTATAAATACAACAAGTAACTTTATTTAATAATACAAACAACTAACTAAGAAAATGAATAATTGATCTAGTGAAACTAACTGATGAAATGTTTTTTTACCTCAAAAGCTCAATTTGGTTGCAAAATGTTTGGTAGTTCAAGTCCCCATCTTGAGGATAAAACATTTAACAATTAAATCAATGAATATTTGAGAGCTATTATTATCGCTAGACACCATTCACATCATTTGGTCAATTTGTAGTTTGAAAACATGGAATGTAAATTTTTTTTGCCTTGCAATACATTGAAAAATTTTATGGGAAAAAAATAATTCTAATAGCTTTTGTATTAGACTCTAATATGCTATGATGGTAAATGAGAAGAAATGGTTCTCATCCTTCCGTCACTCCTAACTTATGCATCTTCCAACTTTTGCAATTGAGAAGAAATGATTCTCATCCTTCCTTCCATCCATCCTAACTTGTGCTTCTATAATTTTTGCATATGAGAAGAAATGGTTTCTCGTCCTTTCATCACTCCTCACTTGTGCATCTACAATTTTCGCATACACCAATGACATGAAATTACGTTCATAATAGTGATATCATGTAGTACGTACGTTTTCTTATAAATTGATTGATAGTTGTAAAAGAACTTGTTGGTCACCGAATTCGTCTATCTTCGTAGAGA
>Ga0209611_10007335_pt1 | contig 17703 bp, 15 predicted proteins | sample S1TSphgellanicum_3_FD_187693 | JGI IMG/M metagenome (GOLD analysis project Ga0209611, IMG submission 187693) | Host-associated microbial communities from peat moss isolated from Minnesota, USA - S1T2_Fc - Sphagnum magellanicum MG (SPAdes) (version 2) | ecosystem: Host-associated > Plants > Peat...
TCCAATTATCTGAAAGAATGTTTGATCATAGGCACACTGCATCAGGCTTCCAATCAAAACATAAGCAACTTGAAACCATTAAAAGGATTGGTGCTATAATATGGATTACCTTGTGTAGCCTGGATTGAGTCCTCACAAAGTAAGATCAAGCTCTTTATGCCATACTGCAAAAACCACAGGTGTTACAGCATCAATACTTCACATCTTGTATGGCATCCCTCAAAAGTGAATGGGACTCTGGAAACACAATAGCCCAACTCACTCAAACCAATGATGTCAAGGTTTGTGACTCACAAAATATATCAAAATACTGCTGCCCTGAGCTACATCTGCATACAGGTGATATATTCTTACCTTGTGAGCTGCAAGTAGAAGATCAAGACCCCTCTGCTCCATGAACTGATGATCAACCTCACCAGTGTAGAGAAAGGCAAGCATAGCTTTCACCACATTGAAGGATGCTTCATTAAGATCTAATCGAGTAGAATATGATGCTGCTGCACTCTCAAGATTTAATTTCAGGACCTGTAAATAATGATACAAAAAACATTAACATCCTCAAATATCTAGCTTACACAACAGGAGCTATGTGTCAACTGATCCAACTGATGCTTAGTTGATATGAACCAAACATTTTTGTACTGACAGTATTTTCTGCAATAATGTATTAAAAAGAGCCTAAACCTGCACTGGAAGGTGTAGATCTTTGATAAGAGGACACCACTAAAACACGAATGTCAGATGCAAAATGCAACTATAATCAGCTTCAAAGAAGATGTACACCTCAAAGCAGACTCTCCAGTCAAAACTAACAAAGGCAAAAACAGTACAAAATATGCCCAAACTGAAGCAACTCACTTCTTAATTTGATCCAATAGTATTTTAGATTTTTTCTGAGTCATGATGCCCCATTTATAGGCTTGGAAAACTGAGAGGGATACATGGACAAGAACCAGACGTACCTTTGATGCCCCAGATAGGAGGAGCTTGAGCACAGTGATGCTTTTTCCCTCTGCCCACACTTCAACCAACTCATGCTTTCCACTTTCAAACACCTTTGCCCAGTTCTGCTGGACAGCAGCAAGTGGTCTTAGTGAGGCAGATTCCTTCTTTTCATGGTAGTGATCGATGGTTGCTCCAGCAAGCAGGTTGAGCATGTCATCCCAATGCCGATACTCCCAGCCTGCTCAAATGTAAGAGGCTCAACCATTCATTACAGCACCATACATTGCAAACCAAATATAAGAATCACCTACCTGAAAAGGCCAGCAGCAAACACCTAAAATTCTCCAGATAATCTGAATAGTATGAGCGCATCTGAATCCATAGGGCAGAGATCAACATAAAATTAAGGTTCTTGCAATAACTGTGCACATCAGAGATCCATTCAGTTCTCTTAACTTCCTGAGGGAGCCAGCTCAATGTGCTCAAATTGACTGTTTGAATTAGCAAGTCATAGTTTCCAGCAAGCTCAAAGATTGGAACCAGATGCATCTGGAGGGAATAAAGGAGTTTGTCAAATACCCCGGAGATAGAGAGATGATTTCAACTCCAATGCTAGGAGCAGTGCAGTCTTTTGGCCAAGAGTAATTCTCCTGGTTTCCAACAGAATCTCTCCATGAGGTGACTTCTTGTCCTTGCGGACAACCGAGATCTTGTGTGCTGATGGTGGAACTGCTGCTTTAATGGACACATTAGCGCCATTCTCAAGCAATATCTTTGTTATCTCCAAACTTCGGCTGTTCTCGTACTTGTACACGGCCAAATGCAGTGCTGTCACGCCCTGCATACCAGAACTGTCGTTAATCTCTGGCCTCCCTCCCAATTCACCCAGGCTGATTAAGTCTTTCTCTCCCTAGAACATGGCTCAGGCAACAGTTTGCAAAGACCTACAATAACCTCAGGTAAGTAAGATCATGCAATCCTCCTACTTCTGTCATCAAATCCCTGCCTTCCTGCCCTGCTGTTGTTGTCGTCCATTTGCCTTTCTCAAGCATCAGCTGGATGTTAATCTCTCTCCTTTCTCTTAGACGATGGCCACAAATACGAACATAAGATTCACTCAGAAACTCCCCAGCGGCTTCCTTAGGTTTCAGATTTCTTTAGCATAGCCGTCACCCGGAAGGGAACAGTATCTGATATTGGCTCTTCATTACACTCGCCCCCCAAGCATCATCTGTACGCGCATATTTGAACAGATCGAAAATCCAACAAGTACACGACAAAATCGATAAGAGAAAGAAGAACTTCCAATTATTTACAGAATGCGAGATCTTCTTGGCTTCCAGAGAACAAAGCAGAGAATCTCGATTCTTGTAGAAAGATGCGCGGGCCTGTTTCTAAGAACTGGAAAATTCCGAGTGACTGGTCGCAACAACATTCGATCTCAAAATAAGCAGAGACAAAACAAACAAACACACGTTCTCAACACACAATTGATGAAAAATTTCCGTCTTACCTCATCATTGTAAGCATTCACGTCAACCTTACGGTTCCTGAGAATCGCCTGGAGCGTGTGAGCGTTGTCGTCTTCTACACAACGGAAGAACGTGGCTTGATTCACCTTCAGGTTATGGCCGGCATCATCAGAAAGCCCGACGGCTTCCATGCGTAACGGGATGTCCGCCTGCTGGTGTTGTACCCCGGCCATCTCAAATCTTTTCCCCCTCTGATCTCCCACCCCGATCTTTTCCAAAATTTCACCAACTTCAAAGCAGCTACGGATTTGATACTTTGTTCTTGTGCTCTACTCTTTGCAATTTCTTCCACATTCGTCACAGCAACACACGGCCCCTTCGCTTCCCCTTTCCCTTCGCAACGCTTCTGGTCGTCGAGTCCTTTGCCTTTGCACTTGGGCCACGACGATAGGTAGGTAGGTACGTATTTCCGACCGCGCGGAGGAACAGGAAGCCTAGGTACCTACGTGATTCCGACAGATCGGCGAACCTTGCGGGATTGGGATATTTTCGTAGAATTTTTTATAAAAAAAATTCCAATCGCCAGAAAAAGAAAAACATAAAAAAAATTCTTTAGGTGGCACTTTTCAGCGTTATTTATTGGTCAATTTCTTTGATGTAGCCACAGTGGCTAGGATCCAGATGAAGATTTAGCCAAATTTGGCTACAAGCTAAATATGAAAGTAAATTTCGTAGAAACATCTTTCTATAATTTTTGGCTACCATACTTGAACCATGTAAAAGAAATGTGAGAAAATTTCTTAAATTTTTTTGGAGTTTTGGCTAATGAAAATTTCTAAGAGCACTTTGATTTTTAACACTTTTTAATTTTTAATATATAGGCAGCAAAAAAAGCAGGCTTCTGCCATTTTGGTGCCGCGTGGTTGGCTGAGTGTGGTGCCATCTGGATGGCTGTTGCTGCTATAAATCCTGACATCATCAGCTAAGATTGAGTTAGTATGCTGACGTGGAGACCACGTCAGTCTTTGATCACAATTGGGACCCGTATAAGAGAAGGTCCTACTATGGGGACCTTTTGTATTTGAGATTCTCAAGGTGGGTACCATAAGTCTAGGGAGGTCGAAAATTTGAAAGCCTTTCATTGAGACTTTTTCCTATGTAAAGCAATGGTATTTTTTTTTTCTTGTTTTTTAAATGATTATTTGTAAAATTCAATAAAATAAAATAAAATAAAATAAAAATTTGAGGTACAAATTGTTAAAGAAAGTCAAATAAGATAGATTCAAGCTAGGGTGTGCCCTAAAAATACAAGAAAAATAAAAAATGTCGATGCTTTATGTGTAAGATCTAAGAGAAGAGGCATTCTGAAAATTATAAGGGGGGCATTTTCACCCAATGCCAAAACGTTCAAAAAACAGCCTTTTACAAATTTGCACCCAATCAAGTTCCAATGACCAAGTCTTTTAGGTGACCTAATTTGTAAGGTGTACCTATCACAAAAGTTCCAATCTAATAGAGTTATTGGTAAAGTCACTCGACTAGGGGGCGAGAACAGCCAGTTTTGGCATAATAGGGCATCAAACGCGTAACTGGGAACGAAAATTTTACAAAACAAAATAACTGGGACCCAAACTAGTTTTTCCATCAATTTTGGTGCTAAATTGAGTTTCACGATGTCTTTCCTTTTTCCTGGGCCTCTCCACATCTATTTACACTGCTCTTCCTTGTACTACTACTATAATTACTCTCGAACCCTTGTGCATTAAACGCTGAGTTTCAAGATTTCATACTGAGATTTGATAAAATTTCCTTACTTTGTGGATACCACTGCGAGAGGGGATAGGGGGTGAAATCAGGCCCAAAGACACAAAGACAGCATGACTTTATATGAATATAAAAAAGTTAGATAATTATCTAGTGGAAAGTTCATTTTTTGAAAAATAGAAAAAACCATTGTCCTTTTCTTCACAGTGAATGAAGGAATGCTCATTTGTGCCCCAATAGTAATACTAAAAATAATAATAATTTGGTGCCAAATTGATGTTTAGGTCACTTGACTCTTATTTTATTTAATCATATATATAATGAAATGCTTAAGAATTGGAACATTTGAAGGGGAGTATTAGACTTTTTCTTGGATCAGCACCTTAGTGCAACATGTGTGACGCCACCTAAAGGAAATTTGATGATAAGAAGTCTGCAATTTTCAAAACTCAATTGGTCACCCAGTCTTTCAAGGTGCTTGGTGAACTACTATTTTGTTTTTTTGCAAAAAGTAAGTTATGATTCTAAAGCACTTAGAGTTATAGGTGCATCACCCTAACATTTTAATGCTTTTATTGTAGTGTAAAGCAACATGGTGGGGTCACGAATGTTTTACAATGGGTTAAGCCACAAAGGTGCAAGACATTCCCAAAATGTGCCAAGTGCACATTTTGAGTATGAACTTACAAGAGCCCTTATTCAAGTAATGCCCTCACCATTGAGATTTATCTTACACATAAAGCACAAGGTTAGTGCTATCATGAACTTGACATACCTAAATCACATAGGCACAAGAAGAGTTAGGTTCTTACAAGTACTCCTTGAAAATAGAAAATAAAAATTGTTGAGTAAGAACGCATGTGGGTCCTTGTTCAAGTAATGCCCTTACCCTTGGGCTTTACCCTACACATAAAGCATTTGGTTAAACTACCATGAACTTAACATACTTATATCACAAGGGACAAGAAGGGGAAGGTCCTTACACCTACGCCTTAAGGCAAGGAGCAATCATAATGATTCTCTCACTCTTAAGGTGTAGTCGTAAGATCCCCAACTCTTTTCTAGGATGGAATTCATGTATATAAAGTGCTCTCCAAACACATTAAGAAAATTTCTTGCAATGCATTACTTTTGATGGATATGGCTATTTTGTTTGTGATCAAATAAGTTTGACTCTTAGCTTTTAAAAAAAAAATAGTATTGTTGTACCCAAAGTGATAAAGTAGAATAGTGAAACAAACTGATTTTCAAAGGCAATAGGATTAAGATTACCTTGTTGCTTGAACTTGTAAACATGTATGATAAAGCCCTAGGATGGCATTCCTCAAAATAAAGGCCCCATGACAAGGTGGTAGCCAAGTTTGGATTCAAACATCAACCATGTTTTCTATGGATGATTCACATTACAAGTGAAATTGAAGGAACCAAAAGTGGAACTAGCATATGGTGCTTCTTCCCCCAATGAAAAAACCCTAACACATCCAAACCAATTGATGTAGATTTTGTCAAGTATGCTATCAATGGGTGAGTCTGGCTATGAAAACAAACTTGGCAAAATTTGCTTGAAAACATGCGCACTAATAGGAGTCTCATCTATCATTTAAGGTGATTGCTTACAAAATAGAGGGTTTGCTTGATAAGATGATGTGTCAAACTAGGGTTGATTACAAAAACTATACATTAAAAATTTATGATTTTTACAATGATAAAACATATGCATTTAACAAAACAAAATGTCACAATGTAAAAATGAGATAAAAGGAGTTGGTTATGCTTTTTAAATGGTCTTGACAAGCAAATGCGATAACATAAGATTGGTCAATATAGTGTTAAAACAATGTTAAACAAGATAAGCATTGGTTTTACATGATTTGATAACATTTTTCAATTACGAAAACATTGATCATGAGTTTTTTCAAATGTTAAAAAAATATTTTATATTTTATAAGTTACTTTCAAAATTTTCAAAATCTTAAATTAATATATTACAAATATTGTTATACCAACACAAGACACATTTATTTATTTCAAAAAGTTTATGAGACTTACAAACATGTTAAAAAAAAGACTAGTTACACATAGATTTTTAACACTAGGGTTTAAACGACATTTTAAAGGTTTGGGTTTGCATTTAGATTTTTGAAAACCTAAATATTGTAGGGTTTTTTAAGGTTAAGGTTTAAAATAAAATTTGACAACCTAAATTGTTTTAAAAGTTAGGGTTTGAATTAGGGTTTTTTGACATTATGACTTGAACAACTTTTTTAACATTAGGATTTGACTTAAACTTTTGGAAGCTTAGATTTTTAAGGTTAAGGTTTGGACTTAAACTTTTGGAAACCTAGATTTTCTAAGGTTAGAATTTCGACTAAGACTTTGTAGCATTAAGATTTGAACAACTTTTTAAAGATTAGGGTCTGGATTAAATTTATATTATATTAGGGTTTAATGTTTGTACCCTTGATATTCAATGTACCTTAAAGTACCTTAAAGTTAGGGTTTTAGTGTTTTGGCACACACCAAAACCCCAAAAGTTCATTCATTCCTCCACAACCTTAAAAGCCACCACACACCCCCAAACTGCAAAACCCCATTTGTTTGCCAAAACCCTAAAACCCATTGCATTCCCCCAAACCCCATTCGTGCACCATAACCTTAAAGCCCATCACACACACACACACCCAAACCCCAAAACCCTGTTTGTTCACCAAAACCCAAAATCATATTTGTGTGCCAAACTGCAAAACCTCACAATCCATGTCCAAAACCTAGCCCTAAAGACCATGGCATTAACTTAATTACATCATTTTAATCCTAATTGATTTAATTCTTAAGGTGTGGTGTAAGAAAAAATAATGTAAATGGGATTTTTCCCACATTTTTCGTTTTTATTATTATTCTAAAGACTTGAAACTCATGGCTTCATTATTTAAATGATAGTTTTTTTGGTTCAATGGGAATTTAGTTGGGTTTCTTGGTTCAATTGGGGGTCCGCTTAGGTCTTTTGGTTGAAATGAAAATTTTAGTTTTTCTACTTTCTAATAATGATGAAGACATGGATAGGGTGAACAAGATGACTTTTGTAGACGTATTTATTGTTATAAATTTTTTGGAGTTCTTCAATGCCAATGATTTTGAAGAGGGTGTAGGCCAGTCCGAACGTAGATGTATATGATGTGTTGGCCATAATGCCCACCACACCAAGTTTATTCAAAACTCTCACCAATTTCACCTTGAAGGAATTTGAGGAGTTAGTAGCTCTTATGGTCCCCACCATTGTAGCTCACACATGAATTACAATTTTTTTTTTCTTTCAATTTTTTGATTTCAAAAAATCGGAGAATGTTTCCAAAAATATTTAATTGGGAAAATTGTAGTACAAATTCACAAAATTTCAAAAAAAAAATCAATTAAAAATAATTGTACATGTGAGGTTCATGATGTTTTTGGGTACCTATGTAACTTGATGTTTGAATAACATATTTTTAATTTTATTTTGTACATGAAACATGATAATGTTATCATGATCCATTCATGTGTAATTGATTAGTCCAAGAATGCATTATACAATGATACCATCTTCATTGCTTCATGCATTAATGAGATAATTGGAGATAAATTTAATGATCAATTGTCTAGGAAAAATTGACACTATTGATCAAAATATTCAATTCCTTGATTGGATTGACTTCATTGACGGCACATTCATCATAATTTGCATGCCTTAGCAAAACGACATTCATAAGACTTGGTTTAATGAGCACAAGAAGATTTATTCAATGAACAACATGGTGGGTTATTAATCATCGAAGCCTTTTCATTTAGTTGGATGTAGGCTACTTGGGTTTTTATTATGATGTGATTATCTTGCATGCTTTAAAGCTACAAAGAAACCAACATTAGTTTTTTGTGTGTGCATGAGGATGAATACATTGAGTGCTTGTTGGGGGATTTGAGGTACATGAGGGAAGAAATGTTTATCATGTGAAAGCTTGGTTTGTGCAACAAGCTAGGCCCTAATGCAATAATGATGCAATATGAACATATAACACCATGCACACAAGATTTAGAATGCAACTTGAATGGGGCATTGGGGGGTTAAAATGCAAATGGGGAAGGTTGATGAAATGATTTGATTTCACACAAAATTGTTCGTGAATATATATACATGTTCATCGGGAAATAGACACCTTTGTTGGAAAAGTGTAGCCAAACTTGTCAAGGAAAACATGGCACCAACTTCCCATTTCCGTTGGGGAAACTTGGCCCCACTCCCTTTCCTCCCTTAGACAAGTCAAGGAAGTGGGGTCATGTTGCATAGGGAAAGCGTCCCATAGCCATCTTTTTACCCTGGATGATTTCCTCCAATGAAAGTCATTTGAAGTACTTGGCTGGGAAAGCATCTCACCAGCTATCTTCTTCCTCAAATGATTTCCTTGATGAAAACCATATGAAGAACATGATGACTATAGGGAAAAAGATTTGAACTCAAATTATTTACTGCCAAAGATTGCCAGCATTCTTGTATCTTTCACCCATTGACTTGTTTCAATTCTTAAGAGTGCTCTGCCTTTCTGGGTTCATCTACTGCAATAGAGTTTGAGTCAAGCAGATTGTCAAGTCAATGAATCAGCAATGGAAGAAGGATGTGTTTCTATGACAGCAAGTGAAGGCAGAACATTTCTCTTATTACAGTACAAAAGTATTTGGTGATGCTGAAGGAGCTAAGCTCAAACTGTCACAGGCCATATACTGAAAACCCAATTGGCAATCCAGCGACCAGTCACACAGGATTCAAATCTGGTAGCGGCTATTGTACACTCTCTTTGATGGAAAAATTGAAGTGTTTTAACTATATTTGCCCTCTTCCATAGGGGCTTCAAGGGTGAAACCACAGATCATCTCAAAGCTAAGAATCGGCATCACCAGAGGGCATGCAATAGAAAGCAGATGGAAGGAAGAGAGGTGTTCTCCTTTTTGGATTTTACAGTACCATCTTAAGAGGGTTGCTGCTTTCATATGAGCATTTGTCCTGGATTTAGTACAGCTCCATTGGGCAGGCCATTTCCAGGACTGCCACATAGTGGGTTCCAAAATAGCTCAGAAAGGCTATTATCCATGTGCCATATGTTGCTCATGATTAGACCTCCACTTTCAATCTGCATGAAAATTGCAAACACTTTGTAAAGTCCACCACTATTCTCTCTGATTGTTCACTTTACTATTCAAGACTCATAAAAGCAGCACTGTGTCCAATTGTAGATTGTCTATATCAACATGGGCAAAATATGACATGAAAATGTATCACCAATGACTGAAATGGAACTCACAAAAAAAACACTGGCCAGAAAAACTGCAGAAAACAACTAACCTGATTGGACTCACTTTCTTCCTTACTCTTGGTCCAAACCGGTTGCTGGAGAAACTCAGCTTCATGAAATGATAAGATGTTGGATGACAGATCAAACAGCAAATCTGGCTCCATACCATCTGATCCAGGAACTTGGAGGTCTGGAAGATCATCCATGGATACAGCATTGTCTGCAAAGCATGTTTCCCCCACTTCAATGGCAATCACTCCATCATTTGAGGAGCTTCCTATATCAGCTGTTCCCAACTTCAAGCTATGTGTGAATTTCAGAGGTGAAAGTCCACAGTAGGGCAAATAATTGCTTCCACATTTGTTTTGCTTATAAGTTCCTTTACATATGACTTCCCCAAAGCTTGCCCAAATTTGGGCAGGTAACTTGCCTAGAGAGTTCTTGATGCTTCCAGACCCAACTATCAGTGGCACTCTACATCCATTCATCTTGTCCTTGATCAATTCTTTGTTCTGCACAGGTGAGGAATTCATTAGCATTGTGCCAACACAGCTCAACGCATTGAAAAATTGAAAATTGATGCCATTCCAGAAGCAAGGAGACTCCATGTGCAGATATTGACATAATACTGACTTTGTGCTTAGTTTCCCTTGAAGTTACAACTGTTTTGGACATAGGTGTGAATCAAAGTATGTACCTTGGAGAGATCAGAGGATCCACTCCAGTGCTTATTGTAAATTTGAAGTTGAGACAATCTTTCCATCCAGCCTGAGCTGTTGAGATCTGAGGCAGTGAGCAGCTGCTGTAAATGCTCAAGGACACCAGCATCCATTCCTGGTTCTAATGTGTCAAACATTCCTTCTGATAAAAGCTGCTGGAAGTTGACTAGGGCCCCTTCAAACTGCCCACTGTTGAACATCTCCTTCAGGCTGCAAAATAGAGACAAGCTTATCAACTTGCTATCTCACCACACTAGACTAGCAGCAGACTAGGACAGGTATGCTCCTTAAAATGAACCCATGCAATACACTATGTAAGGATTGTGCCATGAAAAATGAGAAGAAATAGGATACAGGCCAAACCTTCAATTAGAAAATCATTGTCTTTCAAGTGGCAAAAACAAAACTCAGGAATTCCACATTGGTATGCACAGATGATGGAGGCTCACACAGAGAGGAAAGAAGTCACAAACAGCAGTTGAGATAACCATAAACCCTGAAAGTGAAACTTCACCTTTCTGGAATCCTGTTGGTGTCCACAGGTGATACAAGCCTTGCCAACTGACCTTTCTCTTGGTCTGTGAGAAGACCTGTGTAAGTGTCAAAATTGAGAATCTCCTGTACAAAAAGAGTCTGGGGGTCACTGCTATATCCGGAAGAAGAACAGGGAAGGCCTCTGGGGTTCATTATAAGGCTTAAGAAAATAATCCTGAAGCTGGAAGCAATAGCTTTACCTTCATCTCCAGAAAGACAAGTGGAGACTGGCAGCCTTGGAGAACATCCTGCTTGTTGTAAGCGAAATTCTCTCTGCACACAACTTTGATCTTTTAGGATATTTAACAGTGGTTTCACACACTATGTGTTGCACATATGGACTATATGTGGCATGAAGTATATGTCCCAGGGACTGAACCTCATAGATGTTGAAAAATCTCAATGCACAGGAGTGCAAAGAGAAAGATGCACATGGAAATTGATTGGACATACCAGGCATGCCATAAGCTTTGATACTTACAAGAGTGCCTTATTGGGAACCAAATGATGGTCAGATTGCAAGTAGCCCATGCCCTCCATCTCCTTCAAAAAGTGAATAGGCTTTTCCTTTCCTTGAGCTGGAAAGATTGGCGCCACATTCAGAGGCTCCACAACCACCCCATTGCTAAATCTTGCATCCATACCCTGCATGGCCTCCACATTTCCTGCACTTTCCATCAAGAACGACATAACCTCAACAGCAGGCTCCTGCAACAGTGGCACGGGGTTTTGCTGTATGAATTCAATGTCCACTCCTTTCTCCACAGTCATTATTGAGGGAGTGCCTTCGACCAGCAATTCTTCTGCTGACTCAGAGCTTGTAGCAGTGGGGCAGCTTTGAGGTGGAGACTCATTCATGAGCTCTTGGAAATGGCTGATGAGTTTTTCAAGAGAAGTGCAACCCCGGACCATGGGAGTGCGCTTCCTAGAAGGGATAGGCCCTTCCCATCCAAGACCTGTAAGGCAAAAGTAAAACCAAATCATTAGTTTGAACATGAAGATTCAATGAAAGAGGAAGTGATCTTGGTTGGTTGGTTTAGGAGGAGACAAAAGCCAACCTGCAGAAGAATCACTCTGAACTGGAGAACTTCTGGACAAAGCATCACTATCTGGCCCAAACACTCCTGACTCTAAGCTTGATGTTGTCTTGAGCTCCTCCTCTGCATCCTTGAGCAAGAGAGGGTGCAGTGAAGCTGGAGTTCTGATCTCCACATGCCCTCCAGATGGCTCCTTGCGCTTGTGGGAGCAGGCTGGATCAGAAGACCGTTTGTGACTGCCCTTCTTTCTTCTTGCCACACCTTCTTTGCTCCCAGCACTTCCAAAGCCACCAGAGTGCATTGGCATGTAGTTCAGGAGTGTACCCTTGGTGCGCCATCTGGATCCACATGCATTACAGAGGACTGGTTTCTCTGGAGGTCCATTTCGCCACAAGGGAGTTGCTGTAGAAACAGAAACACACACACACACACACTTCTTACAGGAACTGTACAAGGAACACATGAAGAAGGTTGCACATATAAGTGGGAAGCATAGTGTGAGGGAGACTCTTGACCACTGAACTGATAAACATCCAGTTTATGGCTCAGAGAGTCAATAGAGACTGTATAGATAAGACTGTGCTTGTGGTAGTAGCCCTTATGACCACAGTGAACAGACAGACAGAAACAGAGACACAGAGAAAGACAAAACTCACTTTCAATTCCACAATGACCACAGGGGCCTTGCTTCCCCCTACGTCTTGGGGGACTCATGGTGGATAGCCAGAAGTTCTGCTGGTGTCATGTACAATGCAGCTCCATCATTCCCTGCTCCTGCTGCTGCTGTTGGTGCAGTCTGTGGCTGTCATGCTGTCATAACCAGTAACACTGAACAGCACAAAAGTAGGAGACTGCATGAGGGAGGATGACACTACGGGCAAACAACCCAAAAAGTGTCATTTCAGCAGCACTCAGGGAAGATAGATGACCATGGGGCTGCATTGCACAAGTATAGAAATAGTGAAAGAGAAACACACGTCTACAGGTGCAAAGGAAAACCTACAATTTAACAACATTGGAAAGAGAAGAGAAATCAAGTGAGGGTCATTTTATGCAAGTAACAATAAATCAGCATTCAAGGCCTGGTTCACAGTAGAAGAGTCATCATCAACCATTCAAATTATGCAAGAGACATACGAATTTTGTGTAAGAAACTTCCAACCACCCTGATGGTGCCTTTTGTTCAACAAAGGCAACCACACTTCATCTCCTGAGGCCACACATTCATTGAAGAAGGGGGTGAGTGGGTTTCCAACCTCCAGCTTTCAAGCATTGTCCAAATTCACAACTACAAGAATTAATAAAAACACAGAATTGCTGGCAACAATGATAACCAGATTGAATGAACAAACTTCAGAGGTAGTTCTAGAAGAGAATGTCAAGTACTGCAGTGAAATGGAATGTATGTAAAGCTTGTTGAATGACACAAGTATTGCTTATTGATTCAGGTGCATCCAAAAATTCTGCCATTCAAAGAGCACTCAGGAGTGCAGTGTCCATCCATAGATATGGAAAGAAACAGAGAAGCAATTGGAACAGCATAGAGACAGTCAATTGGACTGATGAACATCACAACAAAAGTAGAGAGACGGTTCTTGGCTGATGAAGAAGAAGACTTAGTCTTTGGCCACCACAGAGAGATAGCGAGCACTTCATTGAACTGACAATCCTAGAGCATTGAGCACATGACTATAAGAGAGATGGAGACGAAAACTTCCAACTCTATCTATGTAGACGAGCAAGAAAACAGAATTCAACTTACAAATATACTAAGCCAGTAGTCTCTCCTCTCTCTCTCTCTCTCTCTCTCTCTCAAGCGTGAGTTTCTTGGAGGCGACTTGGTCAATACACAACGCAGCTCCTTGGTTTTCAACACAAAGGAATTGAGCAAAACTCCTGCAACACAGGAGATTGCAAACCAAGCGCTAGAATGACAACCTAGAAGCAAGCAAGTGCACACACAAATGGCAAGGTAAGCAGGTGAAGAAGGCAAGGTGAGACCAAAGAAAAAAAAGAATTCCACGACGACTTTGCAAGAAAGAAAGAAAGCAACAACAACAGTAGCAATAACAACGACGGAGAAAAAAAAAACCAAAAAAAACAAAACAAGTGCAGAAACGTTGCAGCAAAACAGAAGCAGAAGAGGCAGCAAACCTTGTTGTTTCTGCTACTCCCCTTCTTCTCCTTCTTTCCGAGAATACCCCAAAAATCCGATTCCCTCTCAAAAAATCCTCAAGTTAGATAACCCGAAAGCTCTCGAATGTCGGATTCTTGCAAAATTGTTTGCAGCAAACGTTTGCGCTGCAGATGGCCGAGAAATCTTTGGCAATCGATGAGAGCTTCAGCACTGTCCTTCTGTGCCTGTGTTTCTCTCTCTCTCTCTCTCTCTCTCCCCTCTCTCGTGCTTTTCTTCTTTCTTTGGCTTCCTAAATTTAGGGTTTTATTCAAATTTCTAAATATTCATATTTTGATTGTATTTTATTTTATTTTATTTTTTGTATCTTAGCTGTCGCTTATACACAAACCCACTTGTATTTTGTTTTTTTTCCTTGTTTAATACCCCCTAAAATGTGGCCCAACCCCCTCCCCACCCCCCCAATACATGTACATAAATAGCCTAAGTACCTATTATTTTCCTCCCGAGAAAAATTTCATAGTGTATTTGGAGGGCACCTTATATCCATGAATATCCTTCCGGGGTGGGGGACGAGGGGGGGTCCTTAAGCCTATTCCTTAAGATTGGGAGAGATGTTAAGCCTATAAGTAGGTGGAAGTTAGATCGGTCCCACTCTTACGTAAGGAGTACCTTCTTCATATCTAGGCAGCTTTAATACTAACTTATATAATTTTCAGAAATATTGAAAATTTCCAAAAAAATGATTTTGTGAAGGAAAATATAGAATATACAAATTAATTTCTTAATTAAGAATTTTAAAAAAAATGGAATCTTCAAAACAAAATAATTAGTGGACACTAGAATGTTGTTGAAATTGGCATGGTACTCTCATAGGTGTAAACTACCCTAAGTACCTCTTTTGCCATGTAAGCTACCCATGTTTAGGTTCTGGACAATGCTTACCTTTTGCACTTATTATAGGTAAAGCCCTCAGGTGGGGACTTTCATGCCTGTCATGTAGGCCTGGGACTCGGCGGCTACCGCCTCATCCTAGGTCCCTTACTTTGGGAATGCCCTGCAATAGGGCTTTAACCTAAACCTAAACAGGGTTTAGGTGTTTTTAGGAGTTTAGGATCCATGTTGGTACTTGAATTGTTTATTCAACAAGCAACCTACAACCATGGTTGGATCTAGGGTAGAGTGGGGCTAATGGTGAGTAAATAAGGTAAGGTGGATGAGGATAGGTACTTTAAATTGTGAAGAGTGAAGACCAACAACCCCATTTGGAGTGAAGAGAAATGGAAATTTTTTATATACTCTTTATGTGAGCCTAGTAGGCTAGGTGTCATGTTTGTTCCTAAGACAAAGGTTTGTTTATATCTCAAGCATGGCTTCCAAGTTGCACCTATTGGTGGATGGATACAATCATCAAACCCTAAACCCTTCAACCCAAAGGGTTGGTTACATTTGTCTCCAATTGTTTGCTTAGAGGTTGGGAGCGTGGGTTTGCTTCATAGAATTTTGTTCCCTCAACTTTTATTCCTAAAATTAGGTGAGGGCTATTTCCAAAATAAGGGATGTAGTGATATTCAAATGAATATAAGGTGCCCTCCAAAATGTCATAGGAAATTTCTTGGAGTGCTTTAGGGTGGTAAGTTCATGTTGCAAGCCTTAGTCCAAACATCAATACACATTGATGACCATTTGCTTCCAACACATATTTGTACCACGATTTTAAAAATAAAATAAATAAATAAATAAATAATTGGTTGCCAAGATTTGTTGATTTTTTTTCACAAAAAAAGAAAATTTCCAATTTCTTTTGTTGCCAAAGTGTGAAATTTTTTCCCCCAAAAAATGTTACTTCATAGACAAAATAAGATGTATGATTTTCCCTATGTGTTTTTCTTTAAGAAAAAAATAGGAGATAGAAGTAGGCAGCCATATACTTAACCCAAATCAACCACACCAAAATGCATCACTCAGAAGCGCGTAATGTAGGTAGGAAGTACTGAATCCTGGCTCTCTCGCACGCACACACACACACACACCTATAACCCCAAACTTTCAGTGGAGTGCTGCATGTGTGTCAATTACGGATACCTAAACCCAGTACTTTCCTGGTCCCCCACTCACTGACTTTCACTTCATTGTCCCTGGCTAAGCTTTGAGGCCATAACAACTCCCAAACTCAACTTTGTGTGGAGAAACATGGTTTGGGTGATCACTTTGTGTAGTAGTTATTATAATGACATTCGAAAACTCTGATGGGATTCGCTTTGCTTTGCTTTGCTTGGCTTGTTGATTCCATATCTTCCTTCAAGTTTTACTCCACTTTCTGAAGAAACCTAACTCTAAAGAACTGTGTCAATCCTTGCACTTCAATTGTAGGGCGCCTTACCCCAAGGGCATCATGGGATTTTTTTGGTAAGAAAATTAGCGCAGGTCCTTATGCTTGATAAAGCCCTTGGCCACACAGGCTTGATCAAAATTGAGCCCGAGGCCATGGGCTTCACCAGAACAAAAGGGTTGGACACATATATTCTTATATGGAAGCATATCAATTTCACACACACACACACACACACAAGCAAATGTAAATAGATTTCGGGTGTGTATAAGGTTGTGTGGATAATTGATGTAGTTTGATTCAACCCCATATTCATATCCACACTTTGTCATGTGTGCATTCAATGCATTCATTTTTACTCATAGATACATGTTTGATTTTGGAAATAAAATCTGTAATTCATTCATTCTTAAGGTGTATTGGCAAAGATTGGTGAAGCAATTTAAGTGGGAAAAAAAAATCATGTCTACATTTTTTTTGCACTTAGATTTTTTTTTTTTCCTATTTTATGAATTTACCTGATTTTACATGGCTGTTATACATGTCTTACATTTACAATTCAACAATTAACACAATTACACAGTTACACATTTACACCTTGAATTTTACAAGTATCATAAACAACTCCCTTTTTATTTCTTTGTGTATTTTGAGGGATCTCCCCAAGCAGAAGAAACCCTAGGGCGATATGCCAAGGGAGCTCCCCCAATTTGATATGTTCCCACATGAGCCATTCATAGATTTTCAGCACTTTGTGTTCAACAAAATTCAAGCAAGGATTTTGGGTAGGGTTTTTGCCTATGTGAGATAGGTGGTGGTCATTTGCTGTTCCACTTTTATTCTGCCAGTTCTACTAGGGTTTGTTAGTCATGGGTGCTTTGCTTCAAATCAGTCATGCCATGGTAAAACCAGTTAGTATCCTATCTTGGCCCTTGCATAGTGCACCATACAAATTAAAATTGTGAGAGAATTTTATGGAAAGGATAAAGGATTGGGTGTATCTTATTTTAACTCAACCCTAAAAGAACAAGTGTAGAATCATACAATGAATTTTCACAAAATTAATAGACAATTTTGATTTGATTTTTTCAAAAAACAATTTCAACAATTTTCCCATTGGAAATTTTCAAATATTTTAACACCTCGATTATGAATTAATTTGTGTTGAATCTGACAAGAATGTAAGGTACTTAGTATGTAGTAAAATAACTCGAAGCTAACTTGATCGTACTTACGAATGTTTACCTCACAAACCATAAGTTAACTTATTGGATTTGAACTTATTGGATTTGATGGGTAGGAGGGAGTGAGGGACTGCAATTGAATTGGATGTACTTTTATTGTGAGGTATTGAGACAGCAATGCAGAGTCAAATATTGGAAAGCACAAAATTTCCATCCAGGTATTTTGATCATCTCAAGCGCCATATGGTATCCTTATGGTAT
>Ga0209611_10007336_pt1 | contig 17702 bp, 14 predicted proteins | sample S1TSphgellanicum_3_FD_187693 | JGI IMG/M metagenome (GOLD analysis project Ga0209611, IMG submission 187693) | Host-associated microbial communities from peat moss isolated from Minnesota, USA - S1T2_Fc - Sphagnum magellanicum MG (SPAdes) (version 2) | ecosystem: Host-associated > Plants > Peat...
ACAAACTACAGGCAAGTCTGGACTCACATGAGTCACCATGGCCCAGACTCGGGGGAAGCCACCACCTTCCCCCATATAGTATACTTTGCACCTCTTTGCAGCACCCACATCCGAATGGCTTTTGTCCCGGGATTCCCAAGGAGGAATCGTGAAACTGTTTCAGTTTGGACTCTTGGGACTTTATGAGGTCATAACTCTTTGCTGAAACCTTCGATTGGGATGAGGTTTAAAGCAAACTTTTAGCTTTCCTCGAGAGCTTTCCAACGGTGTATCACATTTCAACTACACGCACCACGGTTGGGTTGATTCTTGACTTTTAGTGGTTGGGAGTCAAACTGCCAATTTGACTCTCGACCCTTCTTTTTTCCATAACTTGTGTTGCAAATGTCCAAATGGCCCATGCAAGGCCATTTTCGACATTTACATTTTGATAGCTTTTCAATGATATAAAAAACACTTCAATGCAAGGTGTTTTGGCTCCTGCAATCGAACTTTGAAATTTTGGGAGTCCCGGAGGACTCCTAAGTCCTAATTTCGGGAGTGTGAGTTTCATCCTCACACTTTTTCAAAGTAGGGTTGTGACAATATTTCATAGTTGTAATTTTGTTGCACATTAGTTGCAATTTAGACTCTATATGGGCATATGTACACAAAATATATACGGTGATAGTTAAGTGTAATTTGACCATGATCATAAGTTGCAACGAAGTGGTTAATTTTAATTGTGTTGTAATTGGTGTAGCTTTAGTATTAAATGAACAATTATTTTACAACTGGCATATAACGTTGATGCATACAATCATGCCACACGTATGGTTAGGTAAAGGTCAATAACATCTGGAACTTACATATTGTTTATAATTAAGAGTTAATTAACTTGGTTAGTTTTACAATTAAGTTACAACTAAATGTGCCACTATGGTTTCACTACATAACTACTATTTGTCCACTATTTTGGAACTAGAGTGTTCAACTCATCTTGAATTAGTTATCAACTATGTGGTAACTCATACTATTAAAAGATTTATAGATTGTGCAATTCATTGAAAATGTAAATGCAAGCCTTGAGTTGGATTGGAACGATATATTAAAGTGTTTATGAATTTGTACATATAAATTTCATTATTTATACACTTCAAAATTTTCTAGACTAGATTATTAAATGCTTCATTCATACAAGCCAATTCCTTTATTGAATTAATTAATTAAAATAATTAATTTTCATAATTATCTAAATAACTAAAATTTAAATAATGTACTAAATATTATAGTCCTATTTTTTGTGACTCATGTTCAATTGTTGTGTTAATAATATTTCACTACATTGGAATTCACAATATTATGGTGTATACATACATATTAAACCATGGAATTTCATGAAAAGTGAAAGTCTATTGTTGAATTGAAATGAAAAGCAATGTGTATATTTTATTAAACATTCAATAAGGGTTTACATATGAATATATATCTATATGCCTCAACGTCTTCTACTCAAATTCATGTTTATTATTTAATATTTCATAATGAATTATTTGTTATTAATCTTTTAATTACTAATTAATATGTAATATATTTAATTACCATGAACTAATTAAGTAAACTAAATAATAAACTATTCATATGAATTCATTAATCAAATTAAAGAAGATGTCTCCTCTTGCATTCTCACATTCTACATGTGCCATGTTGGGATGAGTTCATAAAAGCTCAACCTTAAAGGCAAAACACACAACAAATTAAAAAACTTATGTGGCTACTTTTTAGTTCACCTATTTTTATAGTATTTTACCTTCCTACCTACCTATTTACCTACCTAAATATGTAGGTCCTATTTTCTACCTACCTAGACAATAAGTAAGTAGTTAGGTAAGTAGGTAGGTAAGTAAATAGGTTGGAACTATATCAATTTACCTACCCTATAGTTATGTACCAACCTACCTAGGTACATATATATATTTGTTTCCAAAATTCAATTAATATGTCACATGGCAACTTTTGATTGTGCCACGTGTCATAATCGAAGACCATTTAAAACAAATAATCATAACAGACGATGAATATCAATATTTCAAAAAATCATGAAAAATCTTCATAGTACCATGTGTTAAATTTGGATGGATGGATGAAAATGATGTTAGCATGACATCATGATTGTAGTCATAGGGGAGTTGCATAGTAGTTGAAAAGGAGTTGTTGCAACAAAGTTGTAATTGAGTTGTATGAGTTGAATTATATATATGGCAAGTTGCAACTTTTGCAACTTGTCCAATAACACTTACAACGTATAAATACTGTGAGTTGCAAGTGTCTGATGCAACTCAAAAATTGAGTTGCAAGGCCAATTACAAAACACTTTTTTTTTTTCATAATGTTGACTGGTCAAAGATGCCACCTTAAGCTTAGTAAAAAAAACCACTTAATTGCTTGGATAGGTCCAAATTAACTTGTCTAGATTGACATGATGGTCTTTTTGGCCCTTGTCACTTTTGGGTATTTTTTTACTATAAAACCTAGTAAAAAAAACCATGAATTGTAGTAGTGTTCTTTTACCAAGTTCCTCACTTTACTTCATACTATGCCAAAAACATGGATCTATGATTACATTTTTAGCTACATTTGTAGTCATATATGACATAAATGACTACATTCCTCCATAGTTTATTAAGACCCATCATGTTTATCACAACATATACCACTACAATGATGTGGTTAGATTCCTTTAACAAAACAAACACTAATTAAATGGTCAATTTTGTTTTATATAAGGTTTATTAACAAGCCTACTTGAATTTTAACTTTGTATAAACTTCAAACAAACCCAATGTATCGATTAACCTATTATCAAACCTTTATATTGATTTTTCTTTTTAAATTATTATGATTAAATTAATTTTTTTATTGTTATTTTCTTAACAATCCCACCATGTCAATGTAATCATACATTTCATGGTCAAAGTGATGAATTTAACTTGATTATAGTTGTGTAAGCCACACATATTAATTTCAATTATGTCTTCATGGAAGTTAATGTCATTAAAAAAAATTGAACCCTTCATTTAATTGGTCACAATTTAATTTTTTAACAATTGGACTGTCCCATCAATTTGTGAAAAATTATGTCATCACATAAGTATAAAAATCATATTTTAGTTGTAAAAATTGGTTGCAAACAACAATTTTTCTTTTACAAATAACATTTAATTTTATAATATATGTAGTTTCAAATGCAAAAAATTACATAAGTTTTAGATATTTGCACTATTACAATTCATGGTTTTTCAAAAGGCCCAAGTTGACTAATAAGTTTTTTTCCTTAGTGGACATGTACATGTTAATTATAGACATGAGACTTGAATGACATGTGTATTTTTTGATTGGTGAACTTGATTAAAATGACCTATTTAATTATTTATCAAATTGAACATTTAGTCATGTTGGACAAAAAAATGACCACCAAGTGGTCAAAATGGCCGATAGATAAGGTTGTCCTTTGTTTTGGTTTTTGTATTTTTCTTCATTTTTTCATGTTCTTTTCTTTGTTTCTTGTTTTTTCTTGTTTTTTTGGTGCTTTCTACTACAAAAACACAATGGATGAATGTAGGCATAAAACATTGGTGGTTTTAGTTTTTACTATGGCCATCCATCAAGTCGTTGCACAAGTGGTCTCACTACAACAAGTAGTTATTACACAACATTGGAGTATGACGAATTTGTTGCTATTTTTTTCAAAGATTGTGGAGACGCCACCAAGACTTCAAAGCATATGGAAATATGAAAGGTTTGCTTGAAGGTCTAGAAAACAACTTTTGGTGTGATTTTTCGCACAAAATACCATATAATGCAATGTTAGGTGCCTTTTAATACAAATTTGAAATTGTAATAATGAAATTGTAATAGTATTGTAAAACACCAAATTTGTGTTTCACATAATAAATACTTCATACATGTATGGAAAAGTTATGTTCATAATTATTTTCTTAAAGAGAAATTGGTGTATTTTCATCAATATCCACTAGATGCATCCTTTCACCAATTTTTAGGCCCATCCATTAATAATGACCATGCGAACTTGTGTATTTGGATCCTTTTGAAATTGCTGAAAATTGTCCACATAGAAAAATACCTTATTTTATTAAGAAATGATATGAAGATAATTTGAAGGTGTTAACATTCAGGTATACTAATGCCACCTACATTTTTATGTTTGAAATTAATCATCTTAAAGTTGTGATCATATGGTTTATAAAACGGTCTCAATTTTTTTAACTACCCATAAAATGATTTGTTTTCATAAAATACTAATATTTTTCATATATTTGAACCCAAAGGAAGTACACTAATGTCACATGTCATATAGTTTGAATGTTTGGAGATCTTGACACATAAAAAATTGTGACATTCATATGTTTAAATGGGAAGGTTGGTGGAAATGTGTAAATTTTTTTTAGCATTTGAAAATACTAAAAGATTGGGAATACATATAAAAAGTTGGACACTCAAGCAAACCATGACCTGGTTGGATATATAAAGAATCATTTTTTTGGGATCTTTTCGGAAAAGATGTTTTGACAAGGTACAAGGTTAAGCTTTGACACTTTCATGCTTTGATTAGGGTTGTAGGTCCAAGGCTTGAACAAAAAAATACAAACATGAGATAAAACATCCCTATGGAAGTTATAGTAGTAATGGCTCATACAAGATTGGGTAGTAGAAATTCATTACAAATATGTGGAAAGGTCTATGGCATTGTAGAAAATATGGCAACCATTATAATGTAAAAGAATTTTATGTAGCAAATGGAAAGCACTTGAAACCATACCTAAATTAACTAGAAAAAAAATAAAAAATTACCAAGTGTTGGTTTTGAATGCTTACATGGAATTCCTTACATCCTAGGTGCCATAGATGGTAGTCATGTTTGAATTATTACACCTAAGGTAGATCCTAAATCATATTATTGTCGAAAAGGTTTCTACTCCACATTGATTCAAGGAGTTGTAGATGCAAAATGTAGTTTATGGGATTATGACTATGGGTGGACATGTAGTAATCATGATTGGGTTTTTTTCCAAAAAATAGATTTAGGAAATCAAGTGATGTAAGACAAGGTTTTGCTTCACAAGTTGATAAGACATTTTACTTATCTAATGCAACCATGGTTTTATTCTCAATTCAAAGGTGAAAAGATGGGTTGCCAAGATAAAAGGCACACTATAATTTTATCCAATCAAGTACAAGGATGTTAGTTGAAAGAACTTTTTAAATGTTGATTCAAAAAAGGTTTATAATTTTATTCAAAAGAGTGGACATTCCATTGTGTCGCATGCCGAACTTGGTGATGGCTTGTATATGTTTGCATAACATGTGCATTGCCAATTCAAATGGCTTTGATATGGACTTAATTTTGGAGGCTCAAAAAGAAGCACAAGCATAAGCAAATTCAACATTTGGCAACATCAAATGAGTTGATTTGTCCAAAGTGATTGAAAAAAAATTAAACAGATGAAGAAGCTACAAAATCCAAGGATAATGGATGACGATAGGATTGACATGAAAAGCATAGAACATCAAGGTGAAGATGAAGATGTGACAACCGTTGAAAAAATCCTAATAAGGAAACAAAATAATAAAGGATAAAAAAAGTGTTGATGGGAGGCTATGGCAACTCATGAACTTTTAGCAAAAATCTTCTTTGAAGTTCATTTGAAAAAAATTGGCAATTTTGTTTTTCCAGATAGATTAAATTTTTGGTCAAATTGTGGTGAATGATTCAAAGCTATATAAACTATAGTTCATTAATGAGACGTATAATTTGGACATCCATATTTTTGAGTAAAACATTGGTTTTTGCAAATTGGTGTAACATTGTTGTGCTATTTTTAGCCATGATTGAAAAATGTTCAAGGACATTGATTTTTTGCATCTTGTTTTGTTTTACAACTTCATTTGGAATGATTGGTCTATTTAAAGGCTCTTAACATCATCCTTAAAACCACTATCAAGATCTATTTGAAATTATGGACTACCCATAATTTCATCAATTTCATTTGCAAAAACATTCACATGTTTCATCACATTTCATTTCGATGCCACCAACTATCCAATGCATTAGTCAACCTTCTTTTTTTCAACCCCTAATCCACTTAGATAAGTCATGTGACCCATGTATTCCACTTGAACTTCGAAAAATTGGCATTTGCAAAAATGCAATTTAAGGTTGTGTTCCTTAAAACGATCAAATACCTTTTGTAAATGTTGCATGTAATCTTGTGGAATTAGGTTTTGAATGATGATGTTAAAAATGTAACACTTGGTAAAACCAAGGTTCACCAACACCCGATCCATAACTTTGGAAATTTTGTAAAATTGTTGTTCAAAGTAAAAGGAAATAATCATTGTTGATGCAAACAATCTTTCCCATGTGCATCTATCCCCCAAAATGTTGTTTTGAACTTATTACCCTTAATAGCAATTAATGGTAGCCAAACCACAAGTCAAAGGTATTGAAAACTTTGGCATGTATAAGCGCATAAAAAATCTCCTCTAGCAGGTGCATGGAAAATTTGTCCATTTAATGGGTTCGTTTATTCATAAGTCAATAATTTCAAAACATGTGATATTTAGTTGAATTGCCCAAATTGTCCTTGGTTGGCATCACATTTGTCAAGGTGTATTCACCCCTTGATAATTCCACCAAAATCACATCCAACAATTATGTTGTTTGAGTTTGAACCAAAGTTGTTTCAACCTTATTAAACATGTGAGGTTAGTTGAAAATTGGATTATTATCCTTTAATATGATTTAGACCTTTTGAGCTAACTTTTTCAAGTTGAAAGCAAAACATCATGTGTGAGCTTGTAATAACTATCATATTGTTTTCATTTCACCTTTTATAACCATTGGACCAACCTTTAGTTCCCATGATTTTGTGGTCATTTGTTCTTTGTGTTGGGATGGTGGAACATCTTTAGTATCCAAGGTTGGAAGGCATAGGTTGTGATTGTTATGTAAAATCACTATGATAAAAAGGATGTTTTATAATTGGCTTTGTGACTCAATTTTTCAGTTGCATCGAGCATTTGCAATTCATTATATTTATATGATGTGAGTGTTAATGGACAAATGGCAGGAGTTGCAAACTTGCAACTCACTATATTTATGGTGTAACTCAGTCAAAACAACTTTTTTTTAACTACTATGCAACTCCAGTATAACTACACCCTTGACATCATTAACTGTATCCATCCATTAAAATTTAACACATGGCAATATGAAGATTTTTGGACATAAAATTTATTTTCTTCTTGAAATATTGATTTTCATCATCCATTATGATTGTTAATGATGGTATGAGATTGTGATATGTGGCACAATCGAAAATTGCCACATGACGTATTAATTATATTTTGGATATATATATATATATATATAAAACTAGGTAGGTCGTACTTAACCATAGGTAAGATGTTGGTAGGTCTTAGGATCTACATACTTCTGTATTTATTTAGGACCTACCTGCCTATTTACTTACTTAGGTAGGTAAATAGGTAGGAAAGCACAAGACTGAGTGAATTAAAGAATAACCATGAAAATATTTTATTATATTTTATGTTTTGCATTTAGGGTTAATTTTTTTAAAAACTCAACTCAAAATAACACATGTATTTAAATGTGAGAACATATGAGAACATGTTTTCTTTATATAATTTATAACATGGGATTCAAAGATAAAACATATGGGCTACATTTTTTAGTTATTATTTAATTAAAAATTGAATTACAATTATATAAAAACAATTCCACATGTTTTGTGCTTGTTTTTCATTATGTAAGTTATATAATTAAATTATTGATTATATGTGAATTTAATTATTAAATGTTTTTTTGAAATATTTTTATTGAAATAATTAATTTATCAATATATTTTACCTAATGTTATGATAAATAATTATTTTAAGTAATTAAGTAAATTTTAATTTAATTTAATCAATCCAATTTATTTTTTAGTTATTTCAAAAAATTAATTATTTAAATTCATATAATTAATAAATTATCATTTTATTTTTGAAATTTTAATTAATTAATTAATTAATTAAATTATATGAATCAATTTTATTTATAATTTATATTAATTAATTAATTCGTAACAAATAAATGGATTAGATAATAATTAATAAGTTACAAATTATTGAAAATTAATTAATTACTAAATATTAAATATGAATTTGGGTAGATATCATCAAATTATAAATAGGCTTATCCACATGTACAACAAATTGATTTTTAGTATAATATATAAATTGATTTTAGTATCACATTTAAATGAATTATATGTATCCAAATAATTAATTAGTTAATGAATTTAGATAATGAATGATTTGGTAATTATTGATGAATTAATAATTATTTTAAATAATCAATCTAATTCATTATGAAATATCCCCTACTTAAATAAAATATTTATTTGTTTATTATTTAATAAGTTATTGGTTTGTTAATTAATGTAAAATTATTTGTATGGATTAAATTTATTTATTCATATTAATACTCAATTATTTAATTTAATCAATAAATTTATAATAAATAAATGTATTAAACATAGTTAATATTTAATAATCAAATTATTGAAACAATAATTCTTTGTAAAACTTGCATATGAATATGTATCCTTAATAAGTTATAAGCATTTGCATTATAATCATAACATGGTTGAATAATAATATTTTAATATTAACTCACTATTAACCCTATTAATTATATCAATGGGATTCATAACTTTAAAATTAATTACAAATGTATCCCATAATGGGTGGTGGAAATGTGGAAACATGGCATGATCGCATGTATGTACATTGTACATTAATAGCAACATAGTTGTTGCTTTAATGGCATGTTTACAACATTTTAAAAGTAATTGCCACGTGTAATTACAATGCAACTCTTAAAAGAATCAAACATAGTTAACTACATACGTATGTATGTGTGTATAAATCACCACATAGAAAACCCATTTTCAATTCACTTATAATTATAATAAAATTAATTAATTTTTTGATGTGGCAATTTATTAATTAATACCATGTATTTCCAAAAAGATAGTAATACCCAAGGGATAGTTACACAATAGTTACTCAATAGTTATATATTAATCATTTTTTGAGTTTTAGTTGCAAGGTAATGTGGTTTCAACGAACATGATTTCTCATATTGAATGTGAAAAGGTGTCATAACTTATGTCGTAACGCCCCGCATCACCAACATACTTCCCAACACCCATAAAACCCCCTCGACATCTTTGATCCCATAATTGCCCAAGGATGTATAATTCGATTTGTCATAACATCACCCCCCCCTTTGCATCAACATGGTAGTCTTAGTTGAAGGGGTTTTTTGACCTAAAAAAATAGTGTTTGGTACACCATCATTGTCGCCCCAATGAACTATTTGGTGCCTTGGTGGAAAAGTGGAATTAGGCACCTTCCTTGATGTAGCTAGTACACCATCAAAGTCAATGCCACCATAGGGTTTGGAATTGTGTCCACAACACAAATATTATAAAAGATGAACTTGGCACTGATGTTCACCATTTAAGGGTCCAACCTTTTATTAACACATCAAGGTTCCAATTAGCAAACTTTTTTTTTTATCACTGGTCTTTTAGTAGAAAACATTTTGGTTGTTTCAAAAAAAAAATTTGGTTCCCATCGTCATGGTCTTTTGAAACACATGACATAATTTGCTTTGGGGCCGCCAAATTTGAAAATCTGGCTCCACAAAAATATCTTGGGTCAACATTTAAATTAAAAAACAAGGTGTTTTTTTGATCCTCTACATTCTTTAACCCAAATGCATCAAATTTCACATGGGTTGCCATGTTCATAACTAGGGTTTCCATGGTGTTGGATTGGCTTGATGTTGGTAGGGTGGCCAACCTTTTATTGGCCACATTATTCCCTTTTAAACTTCTCCCATAACCCTAACCCTTACTAACATTGGTGGTTTATGATTAGCCTTGTCATTATTCCAAATGTGGTGCGAATCAATGATTTGCATCATGCCCACAAGTATTACAATGGGAACATGGTTGATTGGGATAAAATTTAGAAGTAGTGGCTTGTGGTGGATTAGGACAATCATTTTTTCAATGAAGCCCATTACACTTCCAACATTTGGCTTGTCCCCTTATTTGACATAATATGATATATGGAACCTTTTTATATGGAACTATATATCATATTAATTATATATGGTTCCAACTTGGATCCCTTTGTCTTCTAGGGTGGGGCCTTATTAGGTTGGCCATGTTGTTGAATTGATGGCATTGATTGAAATTTTTTTGCCAAATTCGAAAGTTTCCATACATTCTTCCACCATGTAAATAGTTCAATGTGTTTCAATAATTGGAACACACATTACAAGGTTGGCGATGCAAGTTGAAGTAACATTGTGTTTTGCACTCGATGCAAAAGCTCCATGTCCAAAATCATGTATTAGCATTGGACCACATGGGTTTTTGTAATATCTTGCATCATTATGGTTAACATATGCACTTATGCATAGACCTTTTATAAGCTTTCATGTGGTTAATGTTGGAATCCTTGTTAATTTTATAGTTTTTTCATTTAGATTGCTTCATAATTCTTACGTAATTTTCCAAAAAATTTCACAATATAGTTGAATGTTGGTAATAGACCATTAGTTTTAATGGAAGGGCTGATACTAATGCTTTCATGGCTACACCGCTTCCAATAACTCCACTACCATTATCATTTCCACTCCCATAGGCCAAGTCGTTACTATATGTTGTTAAAGTCACACTTGAAATCAAAATAGGTGTTGGGACCATAATATTGTGGGTAATAAACACATAGGTGGGCAATTGGTATAATCACCATTCTTCAATATCACGAGTGTGCTTAAATTTGTGATAATCATCCATAGGTGATTGTTCCAAATGTTGGAACAAACCTTTCCATGTCATGAAAGGTGTAAAAATTTGTGAATTATGCATTTATTGAATATCACATTAATTGTCAAAACTTTAGATAAAATCATCCAACTCAATTGTGCAAACCACCTTCAAACATTGACATGGCTTTTTGTGGTTCCATAAATGTCCTCCATTTCCCACAACAATGTTGTTATGACCAAACTTGAAGGTGAACATCATCAACTTGCCCGCTCCATGTATTTTTGTTTTTATAACACTTTAATAACGTGTTTAACATTTGGTGTTGATATAATCATATTTGATATGATGTTGTGATGACATTGTAACAAAATGTTTGAATCATCACAATGTGTTATAATGTCATCACAACATCATATCAAAGATTGTATCGACACTTAACCTTGAACACATTATTAAAATGTTGTAAAGTTTAAATACATGGAGGGGACAAATTTGTGATGAACATGTCACTAAGTTTGAAGAACCCCCCTCATATGAAAATGATGACAATGCAGGTGGTTTGAACCTCACCCTTTGCTTAATAAAACCACTGATATGTGTTGAATTGTTTTTTGTTCTAAAATCTTGTGTTAGTCTCGTGATGAATCGTAATTAGAAATCCAAGGTAACCAACCTTAACCTTAAACTAAGATGTTGAACATGTGGGCTTATCCTAACTTTAATTTCAATGCACGTGTATCTACAAAACATTTCATGGGGGCTAACAAAATTCAAGCACATTGTGAACACTACAAAAATGGTTTACCAGCCATCAACCTCAAGTTACCATAATGATGAAAAATGAAACATTTTGATGATCAAATGTAGAACTATTTGCAACAGTGCCAACATTGTCATAACCCAACCTTTCCCATTAACTCCTAACCTTGTTTATGGAAATTCACAAGTTGAACATGACTTGCAAAACCCCCAACATGATAATTTGTGTCATGAAATATAAACTATTTATGTGGTACTTGAAAGCCACATCCCGAAATTTCGTTCCAAAATGTGAAGCCCAACTTTGAGGCATATGAAACTCATGTCCCAAAATCTCATTATGGAATGCTAAACTTAGCTTCAAGGTGTATGAAACTTGCATTTCAAATCTCTTTCCAAAATATTATGTTTAGCCATGGCCAACATTCTCCCAAACCAAGGTTAAAACATAGGTGCACCCCTTAACAACACAATGTGGGAATGAACAAATTCATGCAACATGATTCCCACTTTTGTGATTCCTACACGAAAATCATCACATGAATTCAAAAATCCTACATGTTTGCTAAAGGCATGACATTCCATCCCTTGTAGGTTATGGTAATGGGTTTGTACCAACACAAAAAGTTAGTATTGAAAAGTCGACAAAGTTGACCCCATGCGACCACCTTACCACAAATGTTAAAAAGCTTCCAAAGTTTTTTCCCCCAAAAATGCTAAAACTTTACACACATGTAGATATTGTTTCTAGGAATTCAATGATGTAAATGACATTCTAATTCAATTTCATACAACATTTTTATTTTTTTTTCAAAAGATTAGTTGAAATTAATTTTTTAAAATGGGAAAATAACCTATAGACATCTAAATTTGTTTGTACAACCTTATTTAGGTTCAAGTCCCCAAGGAGTTTACTCATTACAAAAACGCACAATCTTAAAGCCAAGTAAATCAAGAACAACCCCCCATCTGGAACAAAACAAACAAAATGCAAACCTTGCCAAAACATAATTACACAACACTTGTTGCTAATAAATCTAATGTAAACAGTTAAGTACTACATAATAATAATAAAACTTTTGTAAGAGATTATGGGGCTTGAGCTCAAGCTTTCTTTGTTTTTGTGTGTGTTTATGAATTTGATCCGAGCTGAAGTCAAAGTGTAGAACACTATATTTTCGGATCATTTGACATTCAATATCTGTTGCATCAAATGCTTGTTTCAAATATGTTGTTCTTGGAACTCAGCTAACTAGAGACCTTCCTGCAATATGGGAGTTGAAACTGTAAACTGAATAAAAAAGTGGAGACAAAACTTGCAGTCACGCTTCTTGGCAGAGCATAACCCTATATATGTATTCATGAATCTACACAAATCTTTTTGATCTTTTAGAATTGCACAAAATTTAAGAAATGACTTTTGGTGATTAAAAATACGACTCACTTGCAATAAGTAAGAATCTAAGCCTAAAACATAGACTGTAAAACATACTAAACTGTGTGTAAAAAAAACTTGCACAAAACATAAAAACTTGCAAAGTAGAAAACAACCATGTTTTGAAATCTCAAATCACCAACATTGATTTGAGATGACATAACTTTAAATAATATCCCACACATTTAATATCTAAAATCACATTCACATTATAACTGGCTCCAAATTAGTTTACCCCAATTTATCTATAACAACTATGATATAAACATAGAACCAAAAGAAAACTAATAATCCACCCCAAAAAAAAAAAAACCTACTTGACAATTATTTAAAAAAAGCAATAACCAGCCAACACCAATTCTCATGCTCATTCTTTGATAATCATTTTATGAAGGATCTTATGGCTACTTATAGGGGTGAGATCATGAGGGGGAATCTTATGCTTCATTATAGGCATAAGATCTCTCAAGGAGTAGTTGTACTATGTGTTCCTCTTGTCTACAAAGGATATTCATCAATATGAGCTGCCCTCTATACACACAAGAAAATGTCTCCAAGTGTTTTCCATGATGCCCTCCAAATCAATGATATTTTAGAGGCAAAATTTGTCCCTGATTAGTTAAAATTTTGACAGAAATGAATTTTCTTAGTGTGAAATGTGTTTCTTCCAGCAGAAAAATGTCACTAGTGTGTGATCAATAAATTGAAAGAAAAAAAAAAAACTCAAAAAATTCTCCAAGTTAATTGCAGAAAGAGAAAGCATGTGATTTGGACTCTTTTTGTCTCTTGAGACAAGATGGAAACTGTTCATGATTCAGATTGTGCATGCATAGAGGAATATTATACATAGGGTCCGACCATTTTCATATATGTGCATGGAGTTGTTCCATACTTCTGTAGTACAAAGGCAGCTCCAACACATGTGTATTGAATAATTAACGAATTGTGAAGATTCCACGGTTTAGAATTTTTTTTTAAAAAATCAAAAATTATTTAAACATTCCAAAAGATTCTCTGTTTCATTTCCCCAAAATAATTATTCTTTGGAAAAAAACAGTTTTTTTTTAATAAAAAAAATTTCAACATTTTTACAAACAATATAATAAGTGTTCGAAGCTGTTCTATGCAAAATAGTGAAGTGGGTAACTTAATGAAGTAGGTAACTTGTGCTCAAATGATGAGTGTGAAGAGAAGTCTGAGCTAAAGGTGTGTGGCAAGGTCGAAAGTTACCCCCTATGTCACACTACCCAAATTACACTGACTATGTTACAATGCACTTGGACGCAATCCAAGCAAATTGTGGGCGGATAATGAATCTATAGTGTGTTTTGACTCATTGAGGGGAAAAAGGGTGTCACTTACTTCACTCTAATCAACACTTGCTGAGTAGAAAAGGGAGTGAAGTTTGTATCTTGGGCTTGGTTTAGGGTTTGGGGGAGAAGTTGTCCAAAAATGTATCTTTGGTTCCAGTTCCAATTCCACACATAAGTTGAATCCGGAATCTGCTTCTGGGGTCCAATTGTTTACAAAAGAATGAAAGCTGTTTCCAATTCCAAAAAGCAGTTTGGATCTGGATCCGGTTCTTACTAAACCAGTAGTGGCAGTTCTTACCCACCAAAGTGGTTATCCACATGACACACAGCATATAACTTATTCTCTATGGTCGGCAACATGACCTAACCATGAATCAAACTCCCAACCATGATTGCATTGTTTGTTTGTATTAGCACATACACGAGAACTTATATTACTTATATTACATTGAAATTGCAACTAAAAAAATAAAAAATAAAACAAGAAGGAAATAAAACTCGAATATCAACTTTACTCAAATAGATCTTCAAAATAATAAAATAATATGAAATCATTTTGCCTCTTCATTTTCCTACTTCTAAGACTTCAAAACTAGAGCCTTTTAAACTAGTTCTAAATTATCAAATGTTTAAAATAAAAAAAAAGTCTGTTGTTTTTTTAAAAAGTGTGCTTTGAAGATCAACATTTTATTTCACACCATATGGTTCAAGTGGCTTCTAGCATTAAGGTGTTTTGTAGACCCCACCGAATGGAGAGTCGGTGTGTAAAAGGCATGGCCCAACAAATTTACAATGTCAATAAATCTCACTTCCTTTGTGACATATTCTTGTCCCACAAAAGAAAAAAAATCTACTTAACCAAGTTTGCTGACAATGTTAGGGTTTAAAAAAAAATTACATTGTAGAATAGAATGGTTTTGTTTGGTTACACATTTTGGAATGAATACATTGTAAGGTGTTAATTGTAAAACATGTTAACATATATCATATCAAGGTTTACATATCTCATATCTAATCTCCATTAAATGTGTTTAATATTTTTCTAGGTTTTCTTAATTCACAAATTTAAAAAAAATTCCGAGTTTGTTTTTCCTTCTTGTTTAGTTCTCCTGCAATTTAAGCATACCAAATTTATTTTTAAAAAAAAAAAACAGAGGCTAAAATCATGTTCTTAACACATCATCCATTACCTCAAATTTCCAAAACAAATTACCTATATATGCACCTTAACATGGCCTAAAAGACAGTGGTAATAGTAGTCAGTTATAACATATATACCACGGATTAGTCTTCCACTTCCCAATGCAGATTAAGAAGCGGAATGGTTGGAGTTGGCAGATTACGATCTTGGAAATAGCCCATTCTATCGCGTATTACTATGCCACAATTTGATCTAACCCAGCTAAGTTATGTAACAGAATGTACTTGGTGGAATTACATGGTTGGGCCCAATTGGGCGGGTACCACATGGGTCTCTTGGGCTCAAATGGAGCAATACGGATACAACAACAGTTGAACAATAAAAAGGCCTTGCCAAGAGTGAAGTTTCACTCCCTGAATAGGATGGGCCGGGTACAACCAGGATTGCGCCCAATACGACGGGTATGACAATGGGCTCGTCCCACGTCATACCCACCCTTAGTCATACCCGCCTAGAGTGGAACAGGCTCATTTTAGGGTAAATGATTTGTGGGTTGGGTCCTAAACTTTGTTGAGCTCCGGAAGGTGTGATGTCATTAAGTCCGATGATAATGGATTTTTCTAGGGCTCATTCCGGATTGTAATCGGCCGGTTATCCCGCATGGTTGATTCCCTTTAACTAGAGTGTTCCTCTTCATCACTTGACATCACAAGTGGAACTGGAAGAACCAAAAGTGGAACTAGCAAACAACCACGGTCCCACTTAGGGGGCCAAAAAAAAGACCAAAAAAATTCCAGAATAATTAGACACCAAAACTTATGTATTTGCAAAATTGACTTATGATTAATAATAAATGTGTTAAATTTTTTGACCATTGGTTAATTAACCTTTGGTTGAAATGTGTTGGAAAATTTTGACCATTGGTTAATTAACCTATGGTTGATATGTGGTGGAAAAAATGACCTATGGTTAATTAACCCTTGGTTGATATGTCTTGGGAAATTTTACCTGTGGCTAATTTGCTTATGGTTTTTTGATGATGTGTCAGTTGGGAAACTTGGACCTATGGTTAATTGACACTATGGTTGTTTGGAAAGTAAATCCATGAGTTAGTTTACCTATGGTTAATGATATTTTACTAAAATTAACCAATTGTCGATTTCTCATCTATGGTTCATCTATTTCACAGGTCACAAGTAGTGCAAACATCAAGATTTTCAGTGGCCAGGGTCCCCAAAGATACATGCGAAATGTCGTATATAAAGAGGTTTTGGAACTGTAGTTTGTAATCGTAAGGGAGAAGTCACCAAGAGTGACAGATCCAAGCCGGAACCGTCTGAGGAGGACGTCAAATCAGACCCTCGCTATATTTAGCTACTGTCCATAACCACTGTCCGTCTGGAGTCAGGGGAAGCTTTATTCTTCCTTTACAATATATAATTATATATATTTATATGATGGTTTGGAAAATTTTACCTATTGTTAAATTAGGTATAGTTGTTGATATGTTTGGAAATTGTGAAATTAGGGGGTATGGTTAATAAAGTATTTGGAAAATTAACCTATGATTAATTAACTCACCAGGGTTATTATTAACGTGTTTGAAAAGAAAAAAAAAAAAAAGCTTATCATCACATTTGTTAGGGCTGCGTAAGCCCCACCTCGGAACCGGCCGTTCCCCCCGGTCTCGTAGGCTAGGTTTGCTAGGATAGTAGGTCAGTTCCACCGGTAGAATGGGTAGCTAGGGTAGTAAAACAGTTTCGTAGGCTAAGACTCATAGGCTAGTAGGACAGTTTCCTAAGGTAGGATAGTAGGACAGTAGGACAGTTTCGTAGGGTAGCATTTTGAGGGTAGGATAGACTCGTAGGGTAGTAGGACAGTTTCGTAGGGTAACTACGGCCAGGGTAGTTAGTAGGTACCTAGTAGGAAACTTTCGTAGGGTAGCCCTGGCCAGGGTAGGTAATAGGTACCTTGTAAGACAGTTGCTTAGGATAACTATGGCCAGGGTAGGTACTTAGTAGGACAGTTTCTTAGGGTAGCCGTGCCCACAGTAGGTACCTAATAGGCCAGTTTCTTAGGGTGGCGAGGGCCCGCGTAGGTACCTAGTAGGACAGTTTCTTAGGGTAGTAGCTAGCGTTGGA
>Ga0209611_10007337_pt1 | contig 17700 bp, 12 predicted proteins | sample S1TSphgellanicum_3_FD_187693 | JGI IMG/M metagenome (GOLD analysis project Ga0209611, IMG submission 187693) | Host-associated microbial communities from peat moss isolated from Minnesota, USA - S1T2_Fc - Sphagnum magellanicum MG (SPAdes) (version 2) | ecosystem: Host-associated > Plants > Peat...
TCAGTACAACTTTATTGTAGTTTATTAAAATTTTGTTGTTGTTCATTAGAACTTGGAACTTTGTTACAAGTCATCAAAAATTTAGGGTAAAAAGTTTGTGAAAAGTTTAAATTTGATGAACATGTTTGAAAATAGTTAGGGGTTTGAACCTTTCTATTGTTATTTTATTATAGGTCAAAACATTATTAAAGGTTGTTGAAGCTTTGTTGTAATTTGTAGCTCTTTGAACTTGTGCTTATAGTTTGCAAGTTTTTCTTTTGTAGGTTGGATGTGTTCAAGGTTTGGGAATTCAACATTTTGCAATGTGCATTATGCATTATGCACCATGCTTACAAAAGGAAGAAAAAAAAAAATTGTTGAAAATGTTGGTGGGGTTGATGGACCACCTACATGCGAAAATGTGGCCACATATCTTGTTGATATTGTGCACCCCATGTTGTTTGTTCAATGAAAGGTGTAACTTGCAAAAAAGATAATAATGGTTGATGTTGATCATTCATGACAATGGGGGGAAAAAAAATGGACATTTAATTTTGCAATCACCACTTATTTTGGGTGCACAAAACCATAAAAACAAATTATGAAGCACAATAAAGTTTGTTCAAGATTTGGTGCTTTACATTTACAAAGGTTATTGGGAACTTCCAATGCTAAAAATATTTGGTTAATAAACATTATGAGAAAATAAGTGTTTTGCAACTAGGTTTGCAATTGGGTTTTAGTTGCAATTTTAAATTGCAATAAGCACTTACAACTCAATGTATTTCTATAGTTTGAGTGTTATCGAATGAATTGTAAAAATTGCAACCGCACAACTTTTCACTGTATATGAAATTGTATACATATGCAACCCATGCAATTATGTTGCAACATAAGCAACAATGTGCTGACATGCCAATGATGTGTTAACACATCATCAATGGACATGTGGCAATCTTAATTTTATTTTGATATTTAATATTTGTATTAATTTAATTTAGATCATTCAACTTAAGGCCAATAAGCTGTCACCTCTTAGTGCATTTAGTTATATACTTTTAAAACTTGAAAGGTAGGACAAAAAATATGAGATAAAAAATTAGTTGCATCCTAGTTGCAATTCACTTACAACACCTATAAGACAAGCTAGTGAACAAACATTTAAATTTGTAGAAAATTTTAAATCATAATACATTGTCCCTTTGCCTTCCAAGTACAAAAGGTTTTTTTAGGCTTTGATTAGGCACACCTATAGCCATTTAGATTGTTCAAAAAGGACACAATGAGGAAGATATGGTTGTCAAAACTAAGCAATGTCAATGTTTGGTCACTAGCTTAATCCACACTTTAAGATTCAACAAATTTGTCTTTTTCATGGCCCTTATGTGTTGTTCTTTTACCTTTTGAGCTCAAATATTTAATGTAGATTTTAATTTGGTGAACCCATAACATTTTAGATCATTGAAAATGGATAAAAAACAAGGAAGATATGAAGTTTAGAAATAAAAGGTCATTTAAAAAAAAAGCACATTGTGATTTTGACATGTTTTGTGATTTTTCTATGTTGTTCCTTTGCCTTTGGAATCGAAACATATAATGTAAAGCTTACCTTGCCATCTTCATAATGTTTAACATCACACAAAAATAAACAAGAAACAATAAATATACAAATTATTTAATCACCACCCAACAATCAATGATGGGTTTTTACCCTAATTATATAATTTATCTACTAGGTATATTAATTATTGTACTTCATAATAGTTTATATATATATATATATATAAACTATTAGTGTAGAATCTATATATTAATGTATAATAATATAAAATAATACCCCAAGCTAGTTATTAATTATTAACATTCAATTATGCTAGGCTAAATTATGGTTGCCTAGCCTAAAATTATTATTATTATTAGATATTTATATTTACTAATAATTAATATTAATATTAATGTTATTATAGCTAGTAGTTGGGTAATTACACAAAGATCCAACATAGTGGTTATAAAATAGTGAAAAAAAATTGTTTAACTTATTCCATATGTATTATAGTTGTCATATATGACTTTCGTGCAACTTGTTAACAGTCAAACATGGTTGACCAAAACCATATATATAGTGCATACATTCATCCATATAAGGGCCATCTTGGGACTAATATGTAATTGCAATAGAACTTCACAAATTTCTAACATGATTTTTTTCTAATTCCATGTATTTCAATGGGACACTTGTAACATAATTGCAAATTACTTGTTTCAAAGCTCTAGTTGCAAGTTAATGAAGTTTGCACAAACACAATTTCTCATAATGAAAATTAGTTTTATGCCAATATCCTTGAGTTTCATTTTCTTTTCAAATTGTTCCTATGGATGAAGTGTTTTCTACAATGGTTAAAAAAACCTTGGACTTGCATGTACTTCCAAACCTTGCATCTATAGCCATTGTTATCACAAGTTTTGATCTATGGATGTTTAAAGGCAGTGTGAACATTTTTGCCCTTGTGATAAACTTCTTAAATGAATCTTAAATTCCTATGCACGTTATTGTGGGCTTATTTGAAGTGAATGAGACAAGTGAGCAAAATATGGTTATTCAACCTAAATCATTGCTTTCAAAGTTTGGGTCAATGCATTATGTGATTGCATTTGTGAAAGATGAAGCCATCAATTTAACAACCATGGCATCAATGTTACATTCCATCATTGATTTTGAACCTCTAAAGCTTATTAAGGTTTATGAAGGCACATAATGCAAACATGTGATGTCTAAGGCATGCCAATATGCCTAATTATGATAAAATTTTTAAAGGTTCCATGCATGTGAATGTGAAGGATGTGCAAGTTGCTCTACAAAAGACAAATATATGGACAAAAAAATCTAAAAAAAGGAAGTAAGAATCAAAGAAAGCTTGCATTGAATGTGGAATGTTGCTTCAAAAACTCAAAACCCTTATCAAAATTAGATTTGCATCCAAAGTCATCATGTTTAAAGAGACCTTAAAATTCAACCAAACCATCAGCATTTATTATGGAAAACAAAAAATTATCGCATCACAACAAAAAGTTTTGAAGGCTCAATTGTGGGCTATTATAAAGGCAATCACATCATGTTTGAACCATGTGGTCATGGCTTGTGTTGTGAATCAATCTTGTGGTCATTATCAATTGCTTGATATTTTAACTACTACCATGACTATAATTATCAAACTACAAGTTGAAATGTTTTAAATGGTACAAGTTTCAAATGGGACAAAAGCTTTAGACAAATTTGATTTTACATTCCTCCTCCTCCAAAGAAACATGTGAGAAGAAGTTGTGAATGTTCTAAAACTTTTTTTCCAATTTTTAATATTTTAAAATTTGGACAAGTTCGTAACATGCTTGCCATAATGTTGGATCCTCAATTCAAATCATTGCAAGTTGTAAAAAGTTTAGTGGGACATGGGGATGCAATTAGGCTTGTTTTTAAATATGATTTGAAAGTTATTATTCCCCTTCTCATGACATGTTTTGTAACCTTAAACCCTAATGTTGAAACATGGACATACATCGGTCGTCGTGATGAGCTTGAAGATAAAGGTAACATGTTTGAGGTTGGAACATCCTTTGAGGAGTCTTTTTAGGTGCTTGTCATTGGAGAGTTATATGTGTTCAAGAGGTTATCCATACCCCTTGTTGCATGTGAAGATCCTCTTACTTAGTGGTGCAATCAATGATCATGAAGGGTAGTATCCAAATGTGGCAATTTTGGCCAAGTAGATTCTTGGCATTCTAAGGTTAGATTGAAATGAAAAGGTTGTTTAATCTTGTTGAAATATTGACAACTTTGTAGCAATGTCTCTTGCAAGTGGAAAACTTGGAAAAAAATCATCATAATTGTTAAAAACCATGTTTGATGATCCACACATCAATTGTATGCCAAATAAGAACATGAAGGATAATTTAAAAGCTAAAGGGTCTATACTTGAGGACAACTCCATTTCAAGGGTCAATTTTTTAAAAATGAGTTCCACTAAATAGTCAACAATGTAGAAAGATGTTTTATTTTATTTTATTTTCATCTCTCAATTATTGTCAAATTTGAATAAATCATCCTATGTTTGATCACCATTTCAACTTCATTAAAATTTTGGAAAAGAAAACTAATGTGCCCTTTTGCGTTGGGTTTTTTATCTTTTGTCTTATAACAAGTTCAAAACCAACCAACCTCCTCTTGCAAACCAAATTTGAACATGGTTATTAAAAGGGTGTAATTAGGAACATGATTAGAATGATTATGGAATGAGAATTCGCAAACTTGAGAAAATATCATGAATGACTATGATGACTTGGATTTTATGGGAAAATGGTTTCTTCCTTCTTCCTTGTAAAAAAGGTGAAAGACATCCTTGATTTTCTAATTTTCATTAATCCAAACATCTAATAAAAAGGAAATCAAAAGAATTATTCCTATCGCTCACTTACCTAAGTCCACATTAAATGGCCAAAAATTTAATTTTAAATATTACGAAATGATAAAGTAGATCTAAACTCAACAACCAACTACTTTCAACAAATCAACAATGGGAATGGGAGGTGGCATTTGAAGAGGGCAACTTGAATGGTATTAAACCCAATCCTATGTTAAATCAAGTTTAGATATTTCAAAGTTTAAAGAAAGTTTGTTCACAAAGCAAAATAAACTTGAAAAATGTCTATGGGATGGGCAATAAGACTTAAAAACCTTTCTAAAGGTGGTTTCACACTTAGTGTTAGGAACTCTATTAGTAATAGTCCTAACACCTAACTAATCATTAACAAAATGCCACACGACATCTACAAAGTCATCACCCTATATTAGTCTTAACCAACATTGAGGATGCATTTACACAATGTCATAGTGTTAGGATTTCCTACCTTGAAAAGTTAAAAGTTACATGCTTTTAGCAATCATGATTCACACATGGAATCATGTGTTAATCAAGAAATTCTTATAGGTTCAATCAAATTAAGGTGATTTATTATCGGTGTTATCAAGTTTTTGATTTCAAAAAGAACCTTCAATCTTAGTTCTATTTTTTTATGGAACATCCGGTTCAATTTTGATCTTCAAACTACTTCCTTGGATTTTTTAAATCTTTGATTTTGATCATTTTCACCAAAAAACTATGATTAATTTGGTTTAAAACAAGGTCTAGTTCCATCTCCACTACACATAACTAAATCCAAAAAAAAGTGTAATTAGTTTGTTCAACTAATACACACATTCCAAAATAAAGATTATGTTATATTTATTATGTCCAACTAATCAAATGCAATAACTTGTTTAAAATGTAAGGCCAAGTTTATATATATTTTAAATAAAATTATGTTTATGTACTTTAAAAACTTAAACCTTTTACAAACAAGGTAGCACCTTTAGTTCAAGTTTTAATTTCATTTTGAAAATAAGTCAATTCTTTATTTAGGTTCCAAGAAACTTAAAACCTTTAATCCAAAAACCCTAAAATTGGACTTTATAATTTGACTTGAAATCGATGAAATCCAAAAACTTGCCAACATTGGATATTACCCAATCCAACTTGGGTTTAAAAGTAAGGGATGTTTATTCAAGGTCCTTAATCCATCAATCATTCAGAGACAAAATTAGCACATACTCCAATTTGCTTCTTAACCCTTACTTTAAGGGCAAGGAAATATGCCATCCAAAAGTAATTTCTTTTAACATCATTTATTTATCAAATAAAATAAAATAAATCTTGACTTTTGTCATAATTAATTCATTCATAAAATCTTTTTTTTTCCGTAGGACATGTATGAACATGTGATTGGTCTATGGAAGACTCAATTTCTCAAAATTTATTAAAATTTTGGAGTAAGGATCCACTTTTTACATCACCTCAAGGACATCATAACCTCAACCTATATTTCATAGTCTAGGTTTAATCAAGCTTTAAAAAAAGCTTAAGGTTAAGGAATTAAATTCCTTAATTCCTTTACAATTACGAACATGTAATCAAGAAATTTTCATAGGGAACATTGGGGGTACCAAACAATGAGCAAAAGGACCCTTCCAAAGGGTGCTACAGAACACTAGCTATTGAATCCAAAATCTAACATTCCTGAAGATTTAATTGTAACTTACCACCAGCTGACCATTATCTTAATATCAAGATAACACTTAATGACAAACCAGATGACACCTAAGTTTTGGTGTTATGTAACATTGTTATGTGAATGGGTACCAACATTGAACTTCATAATGTGAAGTTTAACTTGCATTTAACACCAAGTGTGATTGATGGTTTAGGGTTTTTGTGTCTTTTGTACTTCCATGTGCTGTGCAGCCTTTACCAACAAGGCCTGTGTCACATTGTGGCTTTGCCATTTACATTGAAAAGTATCTTAAGGCAAAAGAAGAATTATGGAAACTCAAATATTTCACCATGAAAAAATATACCAAATCTTCAAAATATCCTCTGAAAGAAACCAAAATCTTTCAAGATATTATAACTTTGTAACTAATCTCAAGTTTCAACACAAGCAAAAATATCATCTTTTTAAAAATCCTCATACAAAAATAGACCTGTTTTTATTACCTAGAGGCCAAAAACCCTTAAGCTACTATACTCTATAATGAATCTATACACAATATCCTTGCCTTGGTAGTAGGCAAGGCCAACAAAGTTCAGCAAGCTTCCAACAGTGTTGAGCCCAGTGAATTTTGCTTTAGCTAAATTTCACATCCTGATGACAAGAAAAAAAAGGGGTTGCAAATGGTACAAAGGGTTTTATTTGGTCAAAAATGGGCCCGTGTCATCAAAGGTAGATAATAGGTTCTAGTATGTGGCCAACATGTAGCAGGATTCTTAAAATTTTCTATTATGCTCTCTGACCAGTAGCCAAATTTGGCTAAACCCTCTTTTGGCTGATTGCCACTTACCTCACAAGTCACAAATTTGAAAAATAAACACTGGTTGGGTGGGTATGGTATACCATTCACTCTGGTATTTTGCCAAGTTCAGTTTTTCCGTTTCCCAAGTCCACATTGCCCAATTGTCAAGTCCATGTTGACATGTCTGCATTCCAAGTCGCCAACTCTACCTTACAAAGGCAACATTGCCGAATTGTCAAGTCCACTTCACCCAATTGTCAAGTCCATGTTGCCATGTCTGCATTCCCAAGCTGCCAACACTACCTTACTAAAGGTGCATTCACACTTGGTGTTAGGGACTCTAGTGTTGTTGAGTCTCTTATCACCATACTAGTCATTTAAGACTTTAACTTACTTATCATGAAGATTTTATGTTAAACTTACATTCACTTTAACATTAAGCTATCGCCCATTTAACATTGGCTGCCACCTAGGATGCCACCTAGACTCACATTTAACATTGATTTAACACCAAGTGTGAATGCACCATATGGCAACATTGCCAAATTGTCAAGTCCACTTCACCTTGTGGACTGCTGGAATGAGCTTCAAGCCACCTAGTTCATCCATGATTCATTTTTCACATTCATCAACATAACTTCATCCATTAATAATGTATGCATGATATGACATGGATATTCATTCACAGTCTGGATAACTTTGTGCCAAAAATATTGTAGATAAATATTGTGGATGAAACAAGAATATAAATGATATATCTTGGATGAACACTATTCCATCCTAAAATTTCATGAATTTTCGAGGACACAGTTACATTCCATTAGGATGGTTTGTGAGCCGCTTGAAGCTCATTTGGGCAGGCCACAGGATGGAGTGGGCTTTGGCAAATTTGGCAAAGTTGCCTTGGCTATGTGGACATGGCGATTGGGGAATGCAGACTTCACAATTGGGCAATTTGCACCCCATTATTTGACAAAGTGGACTTGGCAAAATACTAAGCTCAAATTGGCAAAATAGGCAAACAGAAAAATGAGCCATGTGGACTTCACAATTTGGCAAAGAGAAGAAAAACAGGCTCCAATATGAACTTGGCAAAATGCCTAAACCAGAGGCATTTCCTAGACGGGTATTTAATTTTTGAGATAACCGTCTGAATTTTTTTAAATATCAAATTAAAGAACTGCCTTCGTCTGGGCTTCCGAAACGAGTGTCAGGCGGGTATGAACCTAGCGCAAGGATTGTGCCTGTGGCTTGTGATCCCGGATATATGTCTCGGCTAACAGTACCCGCCCAAATTACAGCCAGTGGGGGTTTGGTGCCATTTGAACAATGATCCACAAAATTGGTGTTGGATTCCCTCCCCAGCAATTATAGCTCTTGAAGCCGAGCATACCAAAAAACCAGTGCTTTAAACTAATTTTAGAATAATGAATTACTAAAAGAGCTGTGTGGATTCCAAAGGCCAAAGCTAAGTTACTAGTCATTGGCCTAGTATCATACCACAACAGTTGTCAGTTCTAAAATGAGGGATATCAATATACTAAAGATACCCATGCCCAAAACTAGCCTAGGGCATAACTTCATATTAAACATACTTTCTCAAGGAACTGATAAGGCCAATGTCCCAACTACAACTCAATTTTCTTGGCTCACAAAAGCTTGCACACAAGCTTCACCATTGTCCCAACTAAAACTCAATTTTCTTGGCTCACAAAAGCTTGCACACAAACTTCACCGATGTCCCAACTATAACTCAATTTTCTTGGCTCACAAAAGCTTGCCCACAAGCTTCTCCAAATGTCCCAACTATAACCCAATTTTCTTGGCTCACAAAAAGCGTGCACACAATCTTCACCATAAGAACCCACATATATATATCAATCCATAAAGTACTCTAAACTCAGGATTTGAACTCTGAGTTCTGGGTGAAACGCGCAACAAGATTTGGCTGAATGAAAAAACTAACCCAAATTTCATACCCTTGATTTTTAAATATACATCCCCAGTTCCCTGGATGTTCGAAACCCCCAAGAAGAGGTGACTGAACCATTGTCACAAGGTTGATAAACCCAACCCCAACCTCATACCCTAGCATTTCTTTTGTATGAACTGGTACTGTGAAGGGCCTGTCAGTCACACAACTAAGGCACTGATAACTGGAACATACTGATCTTCATATAATCAAATACCCACCCAACATGGGTACCAAATGCCAACAACTTCCCCAAGCTATTTCCATTCTGTAGTGCTGCTTAAAACTTGAGGGCTTTAACATGCATCTCCAACCGAGATAGATAACCACCACACCTCAATTAGGGTTAGGGTTTACAACAAACTGTTTTTTTCCAAAGCTACATTGCCACTCTTTCCTCCTAAATAGACCAATTATTCACTGTTAAAACTTCCCATACTTCCCCAAAAATTCACACCTAAACATACATCTGGATAAATACTAACTAACAAGAATGTCAAGACCTGGACTTTTTTTTAAAAACAATTTCGTGGTTTATCAAAGGGGAATTTTCCAATAAGAAGCAAAATTAGTCAATCGAATTTACACTACAAAAAAGAATTCCTCCAAAATTTCACTAATTCTTTGGTCGAGAAACAATTTTTCAGGAAAAAAAAATCAATGGTGAAGACTCAGAGAAAATCTACAAACAAAACTTTCAAAAATAATAGTAAAAAAGAAACATTTCTCGAAATACGAAAAATTGTTGAGAAAATTTCTGTTTTCCTGTTAAGGAATGAAAGTTGCAAACAAAAAGACTAGATAGGTACTACTTAGTAGGTACTTCCTTGTGAGCTGCCTGTACAAAATCAGCATTCATTTTTGCCGTTAATATTTACATACACTTGACTGGTTCATGTGCCTAGTACCTACCACCCTTCCCCAAAGCCCATAGATGGTTTTTCGAGGAAAATCTGTTGGAAAAAATTTCATCCGTTTTTGCATCTGCTTCCAAGCGAGAGACAAAGCTTTGAAGCTCCGACGCTCAAGCTCTCGGTCTCGATGTCAAGGTCTCTCCAGAGCTAATTCTCATTGCAAATTTCTCATAGTTTGCAACCAAAAGAAACACACGCACACACGCGCGCGCACACACATTTATCTCCAAGGAAAGAGAAGGAGTACAAATATGAGGAAGATGAAGAGACCTATGCCAGTGCCGTCGTCTTGGTGGTGCCCGTTGGAGTTTCCAGCAGTCGAGTTGGTTGCGTTTGTGGAGTAATTCCAGTCAAGGAAACTGCTGCTGCTGCTGTTGGCGTTCGAACTGCTGCTGATAGCAGATGATCTGGCTCCAGTATCGCCCCGGGTACCGTTTCTCCACTTCTGAAAAGACGGAATGAGAGCAACCGCGAGGACTAACAGCAGGGGCAACAGAAAAAGAGTCGTGACATTGTTCTGACGTTTCATGAAAGTGCCGAATAGTGACCAACCCTGGTACCGCATTACCATACGCGCCACTACCATAGCCGAGGCTACAGTTAAGAAGAAGAGTGGCACCACTGGCGACGGTCCCGCTGGCCCCTGATTTCGTTCTCCTCGCCTGGAGCTCCAGTACCCAAATCCCTTATTCCTCATCATCTTCAAAAATCCGCCAGCCACACTCCCCGAGACACGAAACCCGTGAAGACGAAGCTCAGAAGGTAATTTGTTTACACCCCCCGAAGAAGGAAAAAAAACAGACTATTCTGCTCTCTAAAATGCGGGAAAAGATAGGAGAGTGTGATACTACAGGGGACAACGAAAGTGGATGACTCACAGAAGTCGCCAAATTTTCTCAAAAACCATTTGCAGAGGACAAGCAAGCAAGGAAGGAGGGAGGGAAGGAGGGAGCGCGGGAGAGAGAGAGTTTGCAGGCGAGCAGAAGGGACTTTAAAGCTTGAAATCCCTCGTTGCAAAGACACCTACCGTCCTCGGAAGCTTCAACACGCGTCTTGTTTCACACAGACCAAGGGCACTACCTACCTACCTACCTACTACAAAGAAAGAAAGAAAGAAAGAAAGAAAGAAGGAAGGAAAGAAAAAGGAGCTTTCTAGTAGCCCTTCTTTTGCTGGCTATTTATAGCCAAAAATGAAATATTCAAAATGAAATATGCTAAAAGCATGTTCTTTTTGCGATTTTCAATAGCCATATTTCGAAAATTTATTAAAATCCCCGTATTTATATATACATCGTTAAACTAGGTAGCCAAAAATATGGAAGGATGTTTTTTTTAAAAAAAATTCCGGTTCCAGTTCCAGTTCTGAAAATCTGTCCTACCCTCTCTACCCCCAAATTCTGGTCACTTTTTTTTTTTTTGAAAATAATAGTGTATCATGAATATTGGTTCTTGTTGCACAAATAAATAAAACTGGGAACTCGGTTTTGGGTCCAATTTTTAATTTTTTATATTTAAAATCTGGTTCCGGATTTGGGTTCCAGTTCTAAAAATCGGACATGGTTTGGATCCAATTCTTACTAACCAGAACCGACAGTTTGGACCCAGAACTGAGTTTGGATGAATAATGATTGACATATGTTAGTTTACAACCTTACCTATTGACATGTTATGTACCAGAAAAGAGGTTCATCCACATTCGTGGAACTACTAATGGCAGAATATGGCAGAATCCACTAGCCACATTATTTGTAACCGGGTTGATCTTGGGTTAAACCACAAAAATTGCAATGTCGAACAAAGTACATAATATGACAGTACTACCGGCCCCATGGCATGCCCAAATGTTTAAAAAAAAAAAAAAAAAAAGGTTTTGTAAAATTTGAATGGCAGAAGTAAGGGTACCTTCAATTTGACGGAAGCATCAAAGGTAGAATGTGGCCCCCTAAGCCGTATCCTTACAAGGGGCATGATGTACCCCGGAATGGTGAGTCGTACTAGCCCATTTCCAGCTTGATGACCATTGTTTTCCCTGCTGGAATGTGCCACACCTCACCATTAAACCTCGTAATCTCACACCATTAAACAAACTTTCCATTAATAAACTTCCATTTTTGCTAACCAAGTAACAAATCCCACCGCCATAGCATTACTACACATATTTAGGTCTAAATACGAGCATCTCTAACGGTGCTCGGTATGCACAGTAAAATTAGATGAGGAAAATCCAAAGTATGCCTGTTTCGCTCATGAAATTGGTTTTGGCTCTGCATAAGGGCGCCCATTGCAGTGGCTGGTAAGAGGCGCAACAGCAGAAAAGAGAGAGTGTGGTAACTATGATCTAATTGCTGCTAAGTGTTTCTGATTGGCTCATCGTAATAATGATTCGTCCAGGTGGTTTGCTATTTAGTAGTCTCCCGCCTATTTACTGTCCCCGTTTCAGTCAGTTTTATGGGTGGGGTTGCAAAGGAGTACATAACTAAACTTGGATGTGGTGAAAAATATTTTCGCAAGGTCACATACTGAGCACCGCTGGAGATGCTCTTAGTAGTACACATATTGTGTATATAGACCTAAATAATCAATCAAATCATAAATGGCCCATATATCTCAATGTCCTTTGCCTTGCCTTGTACCTTTATGTCATATGTGTGTATATTAATGCCTACTCATGACCACGATCTTAACTATGTTTAAATTTGGAATCTATTCTTAGTAGTACTAATAAAGTTGCCAACATTCACTACACCCACTCCTGAAAGGTGTTGTTGGGAGTATGGTACTGAACATAGGAATTGGGACCCCTAATTTCTTAATGGGAACTTGTTCACATTAATGACTCATTTATGCGTGTACATCCATTTCAATCTATTGTTAGTAGTAGTTGGATGTTTTGTAATTAGGGTCCTAATTCCTACTAGGCCCAATCCTTTGCCATAATACTTTTGTAAGTTAATTGTAGCATCATGCATACATATCATACCCACTTACTTGCCCACAAAAAAAAGCCCTCCTAAGTCCAACCCTAAATTCTTTAAAAAAAGGTGCATGAATATTGTTGCTAATTTAAACATTGTCACTAACTTGTACATGCCTAGTTAGCTACCCTCTTAGACCAAAAAATCATGTTGGAAGTTAGAAACTTGGAAATCATCCTCAAAAACAAAACACAAATTACAATACCACTATTTGGTGGGTAAATGTATTACCCTGGTATATACCCATATGTACATAACATGATAAATATATACCCTACATTTTAGACTTACCCTATCTTTTGTTCTACTCGGATAGTACATAGTTAAGGTTTACCTTTACCCAGTTGAGGGTAATGGTTTTGAAGAGGGTGTATGCCAAAGACATTGTATAGCATACATGGTATGCATTTTTGTATGTGTAAGTCATGGGGTTATGATGATTAATTCACACTATGGTGACTAACTATTGAATATATTAAATATCTTTTTTTTTGGCATTTTATTTTTACTCATTACATTAATTACTTAAAAAACAATCTTATCATATCCTCTTGGAACTCCTTTTATAGATCCTATACCATTTGTCATTATAAAAATATATATTGACATTATTTATTGTTTTAATTGTAGCTTTTTTCTTTTTTTTGATAAGATGAAATTACCCGTGTTCGTGTTTGCACACATAAAGACCAAATATGTCTTTCTTCACTTTGAAATATTTGCTCCTTATCTTACATTGCGAATAAGGTAAATATTCATCATTTACATTTACCCTTCTCTAGATTGATAATCATGCAAAACCTTTATACATTCACCCTTAGCATTTTGGAATCTTTAAAAGAAACATGTATATGGTTATACCTCTAATTGATGTATTTTTAGATTTTTTGTATTTACCTATGTTCAACTTATGGACTAAAATCAATATACACCCCACCACCCCCCCCGCCCTCAACACTACACAATACCTCTCCCAAACTTTAAATTGGCATGTGTTATTGGCATTATATTTTTCTACCCTTGCAAATTTGAAAGCATAAAAACAATGTAATGGGTTGCCATAATTGTATTCACTAACATCTCAAAAATGTATTTATAAAAAACTCCAACTAAGCTTGCTAAAGTGATATAAATATCACAACTTTTTTACATAATTCATAATTATTTGCCTAATTTAGGTTCCCAAATTTCACAAATCTTCAATTTTTGGGAGAACCCCCAAAGGAGTGACATGGTTGACAATAGAATCAAATCTAAATGTTTGCAACAACACCTACAACCTATTAATAATTTCATACACATATCTCACCCATGCCCCTACTACTTACAAAGTGACAAATTCCATTCAAGCCCTAACCAAAGTATACATTCACATATATCTAAAATTTTGCCAAATTTGGCTAAATGTTCTTATGGATGATCACCTGGTGATCAACATCACCGAAAAAGGGGGGGGGGGGGAAGAGAGAATCCCCAAAACTTCCCCATATTTTAATGAAGATTGTGATAAAACATTTCTTGAAAAAAACATTACAAGTTTCATATAACAAGAAAAATTAATAGAAGATCAATGCAATGCTTTTGAATGTTGATCTACATTCAACTATGAAAATTAGATCACAATTAAAATTATGTGATCAAATAGGGAGCAAGTTTATCCATATAACATGTTAGGGAAAAAAAAGTGGGGGAAAATAAAATTTTACAAGGTGGATAGAAAGAACATGCAAGTAGAGGGGTCCCAAATGGGAAAAGAAGAAGACTACTATGAAATACCAAAATGGCCATACTCTCGTTCACCCCTTGCCTCAAAGAATATTATAAAAATATTTTATTAACACATGGAAGATTCCACTATCATGGTGTAGATCTTTTATTTATGCCATGCCCCATGATTTCAATGCACCTAGCATGAGGTTTTTTGTTCCAAAAATGGCATTTTTAATTTCAAGCACCTAACTTGACCCAAGCAAGCCTAGCACAAGGTAACCAAGCACACATTTAGTGACCTATGCAAGCTATTTTTTTGTAATAACCATATAAACATATATACGAGTTCTATTTTTTATATTTCATGGTGTGCTCATTTCTTTAGGAACTTAATAAATGAACACATGAAAATTTTGTTGCAAGTTTTTTACATTGGAAAAAGGTAGGACAAAACCAAAAGTCACATTAACATTGGAGCCATCTTTGTGGATTTTTGTAAACAAAATGAGTGTGGTTTCCACTTGGTTCCATCCATATGGGTCTCTGTGAGTTTCTCTACTACGAGTGAATGATAATTGAAGGTCTTGTATGAGAGGCATCAAAGTACATAAACCAAAACTTAATGTGAAGGATGCCAATAAACTCAAAGGGACTAATAATAATTTGTAAAGGCCTTGTCATCATCATGGAAAAGGTTTAAGTTTTACAACTTGTGAGGAGTCTAGAATGTTTCTCCAATGTCAAGAACTTTGTGTGAATTGTTTTCCTTGTTTATCAATGTAACTTCGACCTTTAACTCATTTGTTTTTCTATGATAACTATTTCTTAAAACTTATCTCATGTATGGGGTGACAATATCCATATAACATTGGTAAGACACTCATGATAGTTGCATGGTTTTCATGTTATAATATATTGTTAGAATGAATCTTTTCATCGAGTCTAGATGAAGAAATCCATCCCTTGTTTAAGTGGCAATGTATATGATTGAATAAGTTGACTATGTGAGGAGGATGAACATTGTTTTGGATAGTGAAACTAGCAAATTTTGGCACATGTATGTGTAACAATGGCAAAATATCTCCCATGTGACAAGTAAAAAAAATGTGAACTCAATGCCTCCAATTGCCATGGGCACATCTTTAGGACAATAGGATGTGTGATTAAGAAGCCACATAATAGTCAATTTTCTAACAAAGGCTAAAATAAAAATTATGTAGCTTGTCCAAGCATTTTCCATAGGCTAATGCCTCTCATTGGCCATTGCTTTGGAATACCAAAGGTACCCAATGTAGTGGACAAACTTTGAATTTTGCTTTAATTGAACTTATGTATTGAATTATTGTTCTAGACTTATAATCTTTTGTGGATTGTCAATTGCTTTGCATTTTGACAAATCGATACACAACCTTTGGTGGACCATACGGAATACATCAACCGAATTTTGTGTGAAGGAATTACATTGAAAATTTTGTAAAAACAGTCAACATCTATAATAACAAACAACTTAAAAAGCTAATGACAAAATTAAGGCATGAATTTCATATTTTTGACCTTTACATAGTGGACAAGTTGTTTGAAAAAATTCAAGTATTTCTTCCCATCCAAAAACATGAACAAACTTGTATGACTTGATTTTAAGGCTTCACAATGAAACATTAATGTTAGGGGCATTTGAATTGTTGTCAAGGGCACAACTTGAGAAACATCATCTCTTTAACGAAAGTAATATAATGTCATGGGTTCTAATGGTTTTTTGGCATATACATTGTGAGTATTTTATTTCGAAACAATTTTTTAAAATAATATTATAGAACAAATTACCTTAATCATTTTTCATTGTGTTTTGACAACATGTGATTGTCAAGGACAAAACAATGATATAGCTTGGAAAAGATTAAAAGAATCAACAAATAAGGAACTTGGCAATTGTCGCAACCCCACTTTGGCCAAGTGTGGGGGTGAAGTCCAACACTTGGAAAAGTTGGAGGTTTGGAGTCTGCCGGGACTCCCGAATGTTTAGAGCTCGACAGCAAGGCCCAAAACACCCCGCATTGAGGTGTTCTTGGTGTCATTAGAAAGGTCTTGAAACGTAGATATCGAAAATGGCCTCGCATTGACCATTCGGACATCTGCAGCCCAAGTTATGGGCAAAAGAAGGGCTGGGAGTCAAACTGCCAGTTTGACTCCCGACCACTAAAATTCTAGAATCGACCTTTTCCCGACGTCGCCTTGAAGAGTGCGACATGGCGTTGAAAAGCTCTTGACAAGAGCTATAACTTTGGTTTAGGACTTGTCCCAATCTGAGCTCAGGGCGAGGAGTTATGGCCGTTCAAAGTTTTGAGAGTCCAGCCAGGACAGTTTCGAGACTCCATTTTGGGAATCCCAACAAAATGTGCCATTTGGATGTAGCCTCGGCGACCAGTCGCAGAGAATACTATAGGGAATAAGGTGGTGGCTTACTCCCAAGTCCGGGCCGTGATGAGTCTTGTGTGTCCAAGTGCCCGTGGCAAGTCCCAACACCCAAGGGTGTTCCGAATGTTAAACTAACCCTTTTTGGTGGGTTTTTGGATGCAAATTCACACGAGCTAAAATAGTCCTTCTTCCTAGTCTAATCCTTGGGCTCCCAACTCGACCCTCTACCCCTTTTTAGAGTTGGAAGTCGGGAACGTGCTACTAAGTCACAATTTCCACAACTTGATTTTGTGAAACCCTCAAGTGGGTTTCACCCCGTGACTTGGGAGCGCGTCAACAATGAACATAAATTAAATGTTTTTACTACTTGAACAAAACATGATGTAAATTAATCATGAGATGGACTAGGAGTATAAAGTTCATAACTTATATTGATAAGATTAAAAAGGTGGTGTCCTCAAGACCTTTACTTATATTATTCAATGGAACTTTCTAAAAGTTCATCAACCTTTTAAAACATTTTATGCATTAAACCTTGTATAAGTTTCCACTAACCACATATTTTTAAAATTTCCACTTGCCCTTTTCTTAAAAATTTCCACCAACAACATTTTTAACAAACTTCTATGAAACATTTTTTGAAAAGCTTTTGTTAATTAAACCTTTTAAATTTTAAAAAAATTATGCATATTCTTTGGATCATTTTAAAAATTCCTACAAAATTAACAAGCTTAAGGTATTTGATAATGGCAATATTGTAATGTTGAAATTGCAAGTGCACGAATGCACAAATAATGTTTTGTGTGTTTCATGTCCTATGTGTTGTATGTTTAAATAGTTTTAAATAAAAGTCAA
>Ga0209611_10007338_pt1 | contig 17698 bp, 16 predicted proteins | sample S1TSphgellanicum_3_FD_187693 | JGI IMG/M metagenome (GOLD analysis project Ga0209611, IMG submission 187693) | Host-associated microbial communities from peat moss isolated from Minnesota, USA - S1T2_Fc - Sphagnum magellanicum MG (SPAdes) (version 2) | ecosystem: Host-associated > Plants > Peat...
AAATGTGGTTTTTTTGTGTATATGTACATTTTCACGAATCTAAACTTTGGATATATTATATTTAATGACCTTCAATTTTTTTTAAAAAGGTCCTAGATAATTGTATCCTAAGAAAAATATGGATATGTTAGCCAAAATTAACATCAATGTCAACATTGGTATATATACATATTTTACTTTCTTTTAGAACTTCAAGTTCCTTACTAAATGCAGAAAAGGCCTCGTTTTAGGGTTCATAAATGGCATGTCATGCCATTAACAATTAAGAGATAAGTTTTAAGTTTAAGCATTTTGAGTAGTGAGAAATGTTAAATTCGTGAATGTCATGAACTATTGCTGACAAATTTTTATATTGGTTGTTGTCATGCAGGTTAGAGAATGGAATGACCAAAGCAAATCAGTGAAAGATCTTGTGGATCATAAACTTGAATTAAATGATAATGAAGTTCATCAAGTAACAAGAGTGGTTGAAATAGCTTTATGGTGTGTACAAAGAGAACCAACACCACGACCTCCCATGGACTTTGTTTTGCAATGTTTAGAAGAGCGTGTAGAAATGACGGATTGGACAAGAATGCATACAGTTGCCAACCATTCATTGGGTGAACCAAGTAATGGCGAAATCACAGATTCAGATGCAGATTCAGATGAGGGGGTTGAGATGCTTCGAAGAGGTCCTGAGGATACTCGCTAAACAGTCCACATAACACACAAGAGTGATAACACCAAAAGTTAGTATGTTTGGCTGAGGAATAAGTCCAAAAGGCTATGAAATATGCCAAGTGTGCCTGTGAGCTTTTGGAGAGGGATTCATCAAACAAGCTTTTAAACTGAAAATAACAGATCACTTAGGAACGGAGGTTGTGGGTACATTGTGTACATAAGTAAATTTAGCATTTCTTGTTAGCAATTCAAGTTGCTTGTGAATGTTTCATCCTCGTCCATGCACTTGAGAGGAAGATATTTGAGTTTTATTGTCTTCTTGCACATGTATGGCTTCTTCTTTAATTAGCTGCCATTTACATGGTAACTTTTGAAGGGGAGGGCCAGAGGAAATCTTGGGCATAAATAGGGTGCAGTGTACCAAATTGGCACTTGCAAAGTCCACAAGTGGGTTGCAACTTGCATGTCTAAACTACATGTGACTCTATCTATGAGCATATCCTCACCCAAAAAGAGGGGCATGTATTCTATGAGAATCTTAACAACTCTTAAGTTCCTGTTCCAATTTGTTTACCATTTCCATGTTGCACCTTATAGAACACTCTCACATTTCTTAAGCCCTCTTTCTTGTGCTAGCTGATTTCCTTCTCTGACAGTCCTTACCAGAGCTTGGATTCCTCACTGGAAGTACACTGACTATCACAAGCAGCAAACTTTCATATGTTAGTTCAATAACACAACAGAAGTTTCTCATGTCTAAATGTCACTCTCTCATATGTTATCTAGTACACCCCCAAAATTTGTTTTACTTCCATCACACATACATTTTACAGTGCCAAGCTCAGTACTAGAGCACTTAAAAATTTTGGTCATCCAATTCAAAGAAACAGACAATAATTTAGCTAATTTTTTGTTACATATGTCACCGTTCCCTTAACAAAAAAAATTTATCCCACAAAATTGCAGCTTGCTCCAAAGCTTGGAAGATCAGTTAACTGCCTATGATGTCTCTCCCAGGTCCTATCTCTCATTACCTGGAGTATGCAAATGAGAGCTCCTTCATCAAATTCTTGTTCATTGATCATATTTAGACCTCAATTAGAAAATATAATATGGACCTTCCCAACCAGCCTCTAAGCCCATCTTTCTACCAGGCTTGCACATCTTGGCCCAACTGCTGCTTTTCAGATCAGCAAACATCTGCTTCCCCTTTCTGAGCAGCATAAGATCTCTTTTACCTTTCTTGAGCTTTTTCCACATTCTCCAACAAGATCTCATGTAATGTTGCCATCAACTTCAGTTTCCTCTTCATTTGAGTAGCAATTCCTTCTTCAGACGAGTTCTCCTCCAAAGGAGCAAATGTAATACTTTTAGTTTGTTGTTAGCTTTCTAGCATGGCTTTCTCCTTGTGAGGATTGAATGAAAGGAGAATATTTTGTGCTCTCATGCACCCCATAGTGATATCCAAACAACACTCAAGGCAAATGCATGTCCTAACCATGTGTACATGCTTAGCTATGGAGGCAAAAATGGTTAGCCCATGTTTGAGAATTTTAATCACAATCTTTGTCATTCCATTGCATTGTGAGTGATTTGGTGTTGTATGCTAGTGAATGATGCGATATGATGCACACATTTGAATTTTCAACAAACTCACCACCCCCCCCACCCCATTCATATCCATTGTCAGTGAACACATGTTTAGGTAGGCCAAAACAACACGCAAGATTCACCTCCAAGAATCAAGTCATTCTTTTGCAATTGGTTGTGTGGTCAGCAATAGCCTGAGCCTCTACCCATTTAGAGTAGTGGTCTATGGCTACTAAAATGTAGAAGTTTTCATTGCAGGTCTCAAGTAAGGGCCTCATTGTATCCAAAGCAAATTGATAAAAGGATTCAGAGATAGGTACTGTGTTTTGTAGTTCCTCAAATCCCTAGTTCATAGGTCAATTATCTTGCACCAATTGACAATCCTTACTTGTACCAATTCCCTCACTAATTTTGTTTGATTATGCCAAAAGTAATGACTTTTTACCGCCTCCAAAGTTCTCCTCTCACTAAAATGTATAAGTTCTTTGTGCATCTCCTTAATCAAATCCTTCCTCTGCTCAATTTTGCACCATATAAGGTTCTTGTAATAAAGATCATTGCTTTCCCAAAGGCAGTGTAGTGCACTGTTTTACACATACTCCCTCTCAGATGATTCACATTTTGCATGTAATTCTGCATTTTGCAAGGTCCAGATACAAGCTTCATATTCCCAAACCTCACTCTGAATTTCAACATCACTTGCAGTTTAGCAAAAAACAAAACAAAGTTGCATTGACAAGAAGAATTGGAGTATTTGGGCTACAATTTCTTTACACAACAAGGAGAAAAGTGGCTCAAGATCCACAAATGCAACAGGAGCAGGTGTGTTCATGAGCAGATCATTCCAAGTGGTTGTGACTCAGATGTCTTTGTGGGGGAGTAGCTTGATTGACATATATGCAAAATGTGGAAGGGATGCTTGGAGAGTGTTCAACAAGATGCTGTCTCAAGATGCGGTCACTTGGAACAACATGATATTGGGACATGTGAAATGTGGGCAAGGGCAGAACGCAGTTGCACTATTTCAACAAATGCAACAGGAAGGTGTGCAGCCAGACTCTGTTAGTTTTGTGGGGGTTTTGAATGCATGTGCCAGCATGGTTGCGATTGAAGAGGGGCAGGTGAGTTCTTGAGTAGATCATTCAAAGTGCTTGCAAGTTTGATGTCTTTGCACTGGGGAATAGCTTGGTTCACATGTATGCAAAATGAGGGAGCATTGAGGATGCTTGGAAAGTGTTCAACAAGATGCCATCTCGAGATGCATGGTCACTTGGATCACCATGACATTGGCACATATAAAATGTTGGCAAGGTCAGAAGGCACTGCAACTACTTCAACAAAAGTAGCAGGAGTCTGTGCAACCAAACTCTGCTACTTTTGTGGGGGTGCTAATTGCATTGGCCAGTGTAGTTGCACTTGAAGAGGGCGGGTGTATTCATGAGTATATCATTCAAAGTGGTCATGAGTTGGACATCTTTGTGGGCAATTCCTTGGTTGACATTTATGCAAAATGTGGCAGGATTGGAGGATGGTAGAGGAGTTTCAACAAGATGCCATCTCAAGATGCATGGTCACTTGGATCACCATGACATTGGGACATATAAAATGTTGGCAAGGTCAGAAGGCACTGCAACTATTTCAACAAATGCAACAGGAGTCTGTGCAACCAAACTCTGCTACTTTTTTGGGGGTGCTGAATACTTGTGCCAGCATAGTTGCACTTGAAGAGGGCAGGTGTGTTCATGAGCAGATCATTCAAAGTGGGTGTGAGTGCGATGTCTTTGTGAGGAATAGCTTGGTTGACATGTATGCAAAATGTGGCAGCATGGAGGATGCATGGAGAGTGTTCAACAAGATGTCATCCCGAGAAGTGGTCACTTAGACCACCACACTTGGAGGATGTGCCATGATGCATGGGCATGGTAAGGCAGCTCTTAAATTTGTGGGTTTGTAAAGATTGCCACACGTCCACAAAGTTCATTCTGAAAATAGTTGGAAGACAATCATGGTGAGGGATGCCAATTGCCTATTGATCACTTTGAGGACAGTGCCAATTTGTTCCAGCATGGACTATTGGTGATGCCAGTAGTAGTGTCTTTCTCAATTGTGACATCAAGTTCATTTTGTTTATAGCATATCAAATGGTATTATTACACTGCCTTACTTGGATCATCTTTATAATACCATTCAATATGCTGTAATGCAAAAGTGAGCCTCCCTGTAGTGCCACTTTCCTGCCTCTTCCATTAAATGCACCACTCAGGTCCTCTGCCTCTTCCATTAAATGCACCACTCAGGTCCTCTGCCTCTTCCCTCTTTGAAACAATTTGCAACATATCAAAGGCTTATTTGGATCTCTTCCTTGTGGAGGATATACAAACCTTGGCACTAAGAAAGAGTGACTTATTAGTCAATGCCTGTTTTGGTGAAAGTTCTTCTCACAACTGTGTAATTTTTTCCAGCAACTAATTATGGAGAATTGTAAAGAAATGGGTTTGGGATGAAACCCCCAAGGGAAAGGAGATTATATGCTTACAGATGTTGCTGTAGGTGCATTGCATGACCTAAGTTAAAGAGCTCTGCAAAAAGGCACACTGATCCTTTTGCAAGAGCACTTTGTGATGTTTTTACTTGTTTTTCAACAAGGGCTTTGTTATTATAAGATGCATTAATTGCACTATAGTTCAGGCTCAAGTCCCGACTAATGAGTAATAAGCACAAAAGCATTTGAGAATTGGGTTTGTGAGCCAAAGGACATTTTGTTAATTTTGAAGCCTATTTAGCCATTCTTTGATCATGGCTAGCAATGTCAAGAGCTAAATTGAACATATTTCGCTCTAGTTGTCCAACAAGCAAGAGTTTGTAAAAATTAGTGAATGACAAGCTTTGCTTGGATGGTTGGTTGTAGGGGGAATGCATGATAAACTCCAAGGATGCAAAAAATATCCTCAATTGCATTGTAGTGCAAAAGTTAGCCTTAAATACCATTCACATCCAACACAAAACTGACTTTGCTCATTGGTGAGTGACTAATTCTGATTTTCATTGTTGGTGAGTGATCATATGTGAGAGAAGAGAGGATCCAGATCAAGTAGGATTGTGGAGAGAAATTCTGGCAATAGTGTGATGACCCCAAAAGATTTTTGTTAAACATCATTCCTGGTAATAACCAAACTTCGTCTATTTAAAAATAATAATTGTGCGCATTTTTGGTGTTATAGTGTGTGGGTTGCAAGCCTAAAGGTGTACTTCAGCTACATTGTGAGGAGTTTTGTGAGGTTAGCCCCTTTCAAATTCATGGGGATTTGATAGTACCAAACTTGGTACCTGTGGTTCTCTACAGTTTTGACAATCTTCAATTAAACCTGATTTTGTCATTGTTTCTTGTGTTAATTGTCTCTTGTGTAAGCCTGGTCTATTGTCGAGTTTCTCCATGTTGTTAGTCTCACACATAAAAACATGCACACAAATACAAAATCAATTGTTGCAATGCATGAATCCAAGACCAAAAGAAATACATAATGGAAACATCAACTTGGCACCAACCATGCCTTGTACTTATGTTATGATTTGGAATCTTATAACACCAAAGATGAAACTTCAAATTTCAAACAAAACAATAGGGTGGGTGAGCTTATTCCCATTCACCAAATTATATTCGTGTCTTAGTAGAGGGATCTATATTAAATATTTCGGAGTAAATTCACCATTGTTGAAGATGCACAACATAAAATTAATATATTATCACATTAATTATTGAGAATATGCACACATGTGAACAATGATAATACAACTAAAAACAATATTGGATACAAAACATGAAAAGTGTCATTTCAATTTCTAACAACTATAAATAGTCAGTTGTTTACGAATATTGTTTTAGCAAGTAGTATATATTTCATGATGTTGAAAATATAATAAAACATAGTTTAATAATAAATAAATGAAGAATGGAGATATAATAAAAATAATTTAATAATAAATAAATAAATATTAATAAATAAATTCCACACACTATGATTATAGGTTGTCTTTGTGGTGGAAACTAGTAAGCCTAGCCACATCAACATGCCTCCCTATTATAAACCTTCAAAAAATTTCAAAAAATAAAAAACATACCCAAAAATCATTCAATCACTTGAGCCTAGACTATAATTCTCCTTTTTATTTACCAAAATTGAACATACAATGACTTTATTCTTCTTTTGTTCTCTAAGACTATTTGTCACGAGAATAAGCCCACCTACTCTAAAGTTTGATGCAAATACAAGTGACTATCCATCAATTGTGATGTCTTTCGATGCAATTGTTGCAATTTCACTTAGATACATATTGTGAATATCTCGGGCATCTTGAACTTGAGCTAGCTCATCAGATATCTTGAGGACCTTTCATTTCCTTCATTGGGGAAGGGGGTCCTATTTATTACCATTTAACATTCTAAAATCATATGAAAAGTGCAAACCCAAATGATGAGTAACTTGTTCCCATAGTTCACAAAATCAAGGGGGCTTCATTTTATTTTATTTTAAGAAGTGATGACCATTAGATTGTGGGGGGTATTCATGCATTTATGTCACTCAACCACCACAAATGCAAATGACATTAAGACAACCGAAAAAAAAATCCCCTAAAACTTATCAACCCAAAACAAACCTTATGGGATTGAATTTGATGCAAACAAATCATCAAATGAGCATTATTTGATGAGTCAATAATATCAACAATAATTCCAAATTTTTTTGGTTGGTTTTAATCAAAGACTTTTTCCACAAGGGACTAGAAAGGAAACATAACCATACAAATGTGTGATCAAAAACTTTGAACAAACGATTCAAAGAAAAGAAAAGAAAAGTCATCAAATATCTCAAAAGCTTGTGAAGATTTTCATTTTGATTGAAGTGCGGGGGCTCTAGTCCTTCAAAACTTAAATCAGCTCCACCCATGCATGCCCAATATTTGAGCTTCCAATAATAATATTTCTCACATCCAAGATGGCTTGGCTTACTTTCTGTTTCCTAAGGAAATGATTGCAAAGTTGTAAAAGGATTATAATATAGATGGAAGAACCGGATGAATGAATAACAGCATGGGTGGATGGATGCAGTGTTTTATTTTTGGGCGAAAATTTAGACAAATTTTAACCTGAAAAATTATGATTTTGACCTACAGAGAGGAGTTTTCATGGAAAATATGGCTCAAATTTGCCAGATTTTGAAGGAAAAAAAAAATTCCAAATCACTAGATTTTAATGATAAAATTCCAGTAGGTAGCCAAGAATATACAAGGAATCTGGTTTTTTTTCTACTTTGATATCTAGGATATAGCCAAATCTGGCTAAATCATCTTATGGATGACCACCACTTCAGCTCCATCACAAAATTGCAAACAAAAAAAAAAAAAAACCATTGGGTGAGTGCTTGTGGGCAATTCTCAACCATGTCAAGGGATAGATGGATTGCATCAAGTCTTCAATTGTGGTTTGGCAGTTATATCTGTGTCAGGTTTAGGGGGTGTGTGTGAAGTCCCATGTAAACCCATCAATAATAGTGCCCTTATCTATCTCTCTCTCTCTCTCTTGATCAATGCCTTTTTCCATCACCACTAGCTCCTCCTGAATCTCATTGCAATAGCTTCCTCTTTCTTGTTCTTTTTCTCTCTATGTGGGCATCATTACCAATCCCTCCAACTGCATTAGACTTGTTTTTCTGTTCAAGTTTTTGTGTCTTTTTGTGTGCATATTGAAAACTCCATATTTGTTTTACCTATTTGTTGCACTTTAAAAACCTTCAGGTTTCAGGGTTATTTTGTTGTACATTGAAAACCGTAATTTTGTACATAACTTGGAGAACTTCTGAAGAGACAAGTGGGTTACTCACATAACTTGGAGATCTTCTGAAGAGACAAGCGGGTTACTCCACATTCTTTGTCTTTCCATTTTGTACAAGGTGAATACAAATTGATTTCCAGTGTCAAGTTTTCACATGCTCAATCTTGATTTACATTGTGGGTGTTTTTCCTTGACTTAAATTCATGTGTTTTTGGATGCACGTAACATAATATGTATATTTCCTGCAATTTTGTGTGAAAGATAAGAGTTGGATTTGTAACTTTCATGCAAGCTCAATTTGTAAATTTCATGCAAGCTTTTTTGGGGGTGATTACAGACCAGAAACTTGTAATAAGTTCCACAATTGTATTTCTTTTAATAAAAAAAGCAAGAAATACTGGCGAGGGGACGAGCAAATGTTGGAGGGAGGGCTAGAGGCCCTTCAAAGGCCTCCTCATCAAGGGGTTACTCTAAAAAGAATGCAAGACCCAAAAAGGTGACTATGAAAAGATCAGTGAAGAATAAACTTGTCAATGGTCGTCCCAAAAAGGCATTAGCACCTTACATGTTTTTTTGCAAAGACCAACGAGAGAACATTACAGGTGACAATCCCAACATTTCTTTTGGTGATGTTGGCCGCATCCTTGGATCCCAATGGCAAAGTATGTCGGAGAAAGATAGAATGGTATGCATGAAAACTCCCTCCATATATATTTTTTCCAATCCTTCATGAAATCCCAATCACCCATAAAAAATGATTTACCTTCACACACCTTTCATTTGAAACACAAAAAGTGAACCAACATGAAATTTGCATATCCCTCAAAGACAACATTTTCAATCCCAAGCTCTATTGCACCTCACAATATACAATATTTTCAATTTATGACCTTAATGCATACATGTTGTTTTAGAATAAACTTGTTTATGTCATGTTCATATAAATTGCTCTTCTTCTACATGAGTAAGATGAGTAACTAATGTGTTGCTCTAATCTATAATGAGCAAGTTAAGGTGACCCACATACATGCCATCATTGGGTTATGGAAATGGGTGTAGCCATATATTCGAAAGGCAGAAATTGACAAGAAAAGATTTAACAAACAAATGAAGCGCTACAAGCAACGTGCATCATGATGATGTGTGTGGCGCAATTTTCTATCAATCTAATCAAAGCTCTTAAACAACATAACCAAGTTCATTGCGAGCTTCAAATTGAGTTCCTTGGGTGGTGTTGATTATTTCAAATTGTGTTATGGAAAATCCTTAAGTATGAATCTGTTGGACAAACAATTGTTTTAAAACATGTCATGTTAAATTTTTTTTCAGTCATTTACTTCCAAATCCCTACTTGAAATATTTCAATGAAGCACAACAATATATTGACATGCATGGAAAACCCTCATGTTCATGTTACATGTATTTGAGAACAAAATCATGTGTTGTAGCCTGTGACACTTTACATAGGTACATGAAACATAATCCACAAATTCTTGTAAGACAAGAGCTTCTACAAAATGAATCATTAAAGTATTGTGTCCAAGTGCTTGCATCATAGCAAAAGTTTTAGAGCAATTATTGAATAAGTAACAAAAGCAACAAAAATTGAAAACTCAAACATAACATCCATTGCATGCAAGTGCGCAATTTACTTGAATGCAAGAGCGAGTCAATGATTATTTGTTGGGAAGATGTCAACACACACATATTCAAATGACACAAAAGAAGGATATCTCCTTAGACTTATGTCTCTCTCACATGTGTCTCTTGTACTTACATTTACCACGGGCTTAACTTTCATAACAACCCCACAAGTGTGTATTATTAACAAGCTTGTTAGCCCCCCCCTCCCTACTACTATTGTTGCTTGCTTCTAATACAAATTACTGGGAAATTTCTCCACCCATCATGAACATAAGTGCTTCTAAGCTTATATGCACCACACACTACACTTCTACAATGATATGATCAACATCTTTTTCCAACAACCCCAAATACTCAGAACATACAACAAAAAAATTTGGGAATATGAATAGGGGTCAACTGAAATAGGTGAACATAGTTGTTTTCTCCTAATATACCAAGCAGGTTCCTAAATATGTGAGGTTGATTTAGGTAAGACAACTTTAAATTCCATAAATTATAAGTTGTCACTCGGATTGTTTTAAATTGGAATTTACTTAATCCATTTCAAATAAAAAGACATGAAAAAATGTCTCTTTGTATTTATGTCTTTTTAGAGTTTTTTTTTTAACACTATATTCATAAGTAGATTTTCAATACTTATTTCATGGTATGAACCAGAGTAGCTTAGTTGTTTATATTCTTATTTTGAACCAATTCAAATGTCAATAAGGTTTGAAATATTTTGTGAACAAGATATAATTTCATTTTGTGTGATCTCAAATCACTTTTGATGATTTCAAGGGATTTCAAAACACACATGTTTTTATTGTTACAATTTTTCTAAGTTTTTTGGGATGCAAGATTAATTTTTTGTGCAGTTTGCATTAAGACTTTTTTTTGTTTTCTAGGCTTGGATTCTTGTGTTACTGCAAGTGAATCATATTTGGTTTGGACATGTTGTACGATTTAAGGTGCTTCCATGTTATGTTTTCTATGTGTGATGACAATGATAGTTGTAGGCATTGATATAAGAATGCATGACATATTTGTTTATTGCCATTTTATCCAAATTTCTTGTCAGCATTCCTGTCTTTTATTGTCCCTCACCATCTTTCCTTACCCTTGGTAATGTCCAAGTGTGTTTTTGTTATTTACTATGTTTAAGTCATCTCTAAACCAAAACACCCCACCAATCTAAATTTTTATTAAAGTTTTAAAATAATTCTAAAATAGTTCAAAGTTGAAAATGAAAATACATTTTATTGATTTGAAAAGAGAAACTAATTAAAAGTCAGAAATTGTGTTTTACCCATTCAAAAAAAGAAGGGTGGTTAAAAAGAACAACATCAAATGTTTACCCCAAAGTTATGTCTAGAGGTGATATTAAAAGATTATTACATGGCACCACTTCTCATTATATATTTGATCTAATTATTAAAATATGCATTTATAAATTTAATATAGTATTTTTATTTTTGATTTAAATTATTATTAAATTGAAAAATAATAATCATATATTTAATTATAATGAAATCTCATATAATTAGTTTATTTGTAATTTTGATTTTCAATATGAACCAAAAGTTATGATCGTCATGTTAAATTTAATGTTACCAATGTTGGAGATACAAACATTATGGAAATTAATCAATATCTTGAATTCAATAAAAAATGTATGGATATGGAATGTGGTTAAATGGTTTAAAACACACCAAGACATGTTATTTTCATATCAGAAAAAATGTTGAAATTTAAAACATCTTAGGCAATTTGTAATCATGATGTGTAGATTGAGAATTTCAATTATAGTTTAATATTCATGTTTCAAAACATAAATAATGTGTTATTCAATAGGCCATTAAGCCTAAAAGTTTCAATGTCTATACAACCTAGTTAATGCATAAACACCAAAAAAAAATGATGAAAACCCTTGTTTAAACATTGGATGTTTAACAACTTCATTTAATAATATTAATTTTACAAAGGGCCCTTTAATTTTCATAATAAATTTTTTTTATGCCTAATTTATTTTGTAATAATAGGGGATATTAAACACATCTAAAAAAAATTCATCCATAATTTATTATTTTAAATTATTTTTTAAAATTCAACATTTATTTGAAGTTCATAAGTCCTTTGCAACGTAAAAATGTGGTGCAATGCATAATATGATGTTTCAAACAAAGTATTAGCTTATAACACCAAAAATGAAACCTTAAAATAATCAACATGTTTTATATGATTTTAATTTTCAATCGTGTTTCAAGATGAAACACAAAATTTGGCAGAATATATACATTTTTAAAATTCATATTTTAAAAAATGATTAACAAAAAAAGTGATATATTGGCACAATTATAAATATTATCAAAAACAATTTACAAAGTATTTCATTGAAAAATTATTTTCTATGATTTTTTTTGAGAAAAATCCTTCAAATAAATGATAATCTTCATGTGTATTTTCATAATGAACTATATGCACTTTATTTACATTTAAATAAATTATAATTTGTATATATTCAATAATTTTCACCCTTTATTGTTTGCATGCATGCCATTTTATATAAAATGGAAATGACCTTCCCCTAAACATTCCATTATCTCAATAAATTGTTAAATTTATTTTGTTACAATATATGAAATAAAATATTTTAATTCATTTACTCATATTATGTATGCAATTTTGTATCAATGAACAAATGACATTTTACAAATATAATTTTTTATAAATATTCGTAAATCCTTATTCAATTTTGCTGATGATTGATTTTATGAAATAACAAAATGTCAAATGTGGATTTCAAAGGTAATGTTATTCACAAATATACATCTTGAACCATTATTTGGCTACTTTATTTTTTAATTATTTTTATTTTGATTATTATTTAAAAAACATTTGCCCTATTTACATAATGTGACAAATTGTTAAGTTTCAAATATTTAAGTTTTTTTTTTCCTCTTTTGAAAAATAAATTCTCATGCTAGTTAAAACATGTTTTGTAACCTTGTAGAGGTATAAATAAGTTGATTATACATGGTTTACAACATTTAAAATTTTAAAAAAAGCATTGATACTTTATGTTATATAATAATGATGTCATGCATAAAATCGTAATCAAATTTATCATAACACATATCAAAATAAAAATTTTACTCCCCCCCCAAAAAAAAAGGGAAACAATATTGAGAAAATATTACATCCATCCGCTTTGTGGGTCCACTAAATTTAAAAAAGGTTCATCAATTCACAAATTTTCCAATTTGGATTTGTCCAAGGGGGTGACCCCACTTAATGTTGTCCTACCTAAACCCTAAACCACCAGGACCTAGCCCAACATGTAAGTCAGCATTGGTGAAGGGTCCTACAGCTAGCAATGCAGTCAGCATTAGTGAGGGGTCCTAGAGCTAGCAATGTAAGTCAGCATTAGTGTAGGGTCCTAGAGCTAGCAATGTAAGTCAGCATTAGTGAAGGGTCCAGGAGTTCCAGTCCAACCTTGAATGCAGTCCAGCAAAGGCCCAACAAGTTTACCTGCACAGATGGCGTCGTAGACCTTCTCAATCTCCTGGCCTGGAGAGACCGTCCTCAAGCCTGACAGCAAATGGGTCCCAAGCTCAGACCTTACAAATTTGTAAAGGGGATAGGTCCTACACTGAGTGATCCTGTTAGGGACTGACGAAAGTCCCTTGTTGTCATAGGCTTCGCGGATGAGAGGAACTGCCGTGTTGAGTCCAGCCTTCAACTCCTCTTCGAAGATTGGTATTCTTTCAAGGATGGGATTCATGGATTTCTTTCTTTCCCTGATCTTGTTGTTGTTGTTGTTGTTGTCTACTTCCTCTTGGCTATGGCTGTGCTTCAGTGCATGGCTTACCAGCACCTCTCTCAGCTTTTGCATCAGAGGGTAAGTTTGGCTTGCGGCATTGTCAATGTAGGTGAATACAGGCTCACTTTCCACCACCTTCAGAAGATCCTTCTCACAGAAGCGAGAAGGCAAAAGTACACCAGTTTCGTCTGCAATGAGTGTCTTTTTTGCAACTTGAGCAACGATTTGCTTCACTGCTGTCTGCATCGTCTCCTCCACATGACGAAGGTCGACTGCTTGGCACAGACCCACCAAGAAAGTGGCACTCATCAGCTTCAGAATCTCGTTTGCTTCCTCCGTCTTCCTTGCAGACACTAGACCCAAGGAGTTCACATCCTGGTTGTGTTGCTCCGCGCTCTGTACATGAGTGGTGACTGGATTGGCCAAATAGTTGAGCTCCGACAAATAAGAAGCCATGGCTATCTCTGCTCCCTTCATGCCGTAATCGAGACTTGGGTCAGGTCCTCCACTCAAGTTTGACGGCAACCCATTGTTGTAGTAGTCGTTAACAAGCTCAGAGAATTGGGCGAACATGAGCTTTCCGATGGCGGCGATGGCCAAGCGCATATTGTCCATGGATACTCCTATGGGAGTTCCCTGAAAGTTGCCACCATGTAGAGCTCTGTCAGCGGCGACATCGATGATTGGGTTGTCGTTCACGGAGTTAATCTCCCTCTGAATAGAATGCGTTGCGTTGCGAATGCCCTCAATCTGAGGTCCTAGCCATTGTGGAGACGTCCGCAAAGCGTACCGGTCCTGCTTTGGCTTCCTCAATGGATCGGTCTCGTGCAATTTGGCAGCGGCACTCATGTAAGAACTTCCATCCAGCACCCATTCCATGATTGCTGCTGCCTCCATTTGACCAGGGTGATGCTTGAGTTTATGTGTCAACGGATCGGTGAACTCAGGCTTCCCTTGCATCACCTCGCAAAAGAGGCCACACAGAACTTCTGCGAGAAGGACTAGAATATTGGCATCGAAGCAAACAGTGGATGCCAATGCAGATCCAACTGCAGTCCCGTTAACGAGGGCCAATCCTTCCTTGGGCTGAAGCTCGAATGGTTTCTCCACGCCAGCGATCCTCAGAGCTTCGATGGCTGTAACCTCCTTCCCGTCTTCTGTGATTGCTCTGGAATTGGGCCTACCAGTGAGTAGACCTGCAATGTACGACAAGGGGACGAGGTCTCCAGAGGCGGTGATTGTTCCTCTCAGCGGCAACTTCGGGGTGACATGGGCATTGAGAAGCTTTTCCATGGCCTCCAGAATCTCCCACCGAATTCCAGAGAAACCCTGCATCAACGTGTTGGTGCGAACCAACATGGCTGCTCGCGCTGTGCAACTGGGTAGAGTGTTGCCATTGCCGCTCTTCCCAAACACGCCGGCGTTCAAGAACCTGATGAGCTCTTTCTGAAGCTCCACCCCTTGTTGAGTTCGGCGGTGGGAAGTGGCCCCGAAACCAGTAGTGACACCGTATATGTCGCCGCCATTCATGATCTTGGTAAGAACCCAGTTGGAGCTTTCATCAACTCGTCTCTTGGCATTCTCTGCATCCAGCACCACTCTCACCTCCGGTCGCCTGGCTACAGCCGCAACTTGAGCGATATTGAGATTCACGCCCTCAATAGCCACTTCCTTCGCCTCGTAGAACGTCTTAACCATCTCCTTCACTTCGTCCAGATGGCTACCCTTCAGGACCGCTGCAGCTTTACCCCAGTTGAAAGGGTCCTTCAAACTGTAGTTTCGGTACTGGAGCGTCGACGGCTGCATCGTCTCAGCTGTGATGCACAACTTAGACTGAGCTTTCATCGCATGCATCCCATTATTCGTCTGAAAAGAGGAGTCATGCACTGCAAGTTTGAACACGTTCTCATTGCTTTTCACCTGCACAGATTCACTTGCTGCTGCAGGGGCCATAGCTTCAGATCTGAGGAATGATCTCCCAACTGAATATGATCAGACCCTAGATGAAAGCAGCTCTGAATATCTACTTACAAGTCCAATGCACGCACCCCTGAGCTGCTAGCTGCTGCTGCTGCTTATCGCAAAGAACTCTTATGCCTCACGATCTTTAAGACTATGATTCACGTAACCGATCCAACAATAGTACTAGTGTGATGTGAAGACAGTTATAATTTAGCAGAGCAGTGGTATAAACAGCGTGAAGTATGTATGTGTACGTGTATTGAGCTGCATATAATTGCAAAGTGATTTATAAGAGGCTGCGTCTGCAAGTTGCTGTACTTCACCTTGCACTTGTTATAAATACTTCAGCTCAGCACATTGATGTTCTTCTGGTCTAGAATGCCAGTGACGCTGATCTATATATTGGGTTTTTAGCTGCGTGCATTCTCAAGCTTGAAAAATGTGTTCCAGATCGTCAGCTGAGTGCATGGGAAAGGAGAGGGGAGACTAGAGCTCGCTGCTAGCTAGCTAGCTGTCGCCCGTGGTCTTCACGAGATAGGAGAAGACCGGGAAGTTCGGTTTGAAGACTTGGAGATGAACGCGGGTGCTAAAAAGCTGGTCAATTTGTGGGGTTTAGGGTTTACAATTTTAGGGTTTAGGGTTTTTATATTGACAAGCGGGTCAATTTGTGGGGGATTAGGGTTTACAATTTTAGGGTTTAGGGTTTTTAATATTGACAAGCGGGTCAATTTGTGGGGTTTAGGGTTTACAATTTTAGGGTTTAGGGTCTTTAATATTGACAAGCGGGTCAATTTGTGGGTTTAGGGTTTACAATTTTAGGGTTTAGGGTTTTTATATTGACAAGCGGGTCAATTTGTGGGGTTTAGAGTTTACAATTTTAGGGTTTAGGGTTTTTAATATTGACAAGCGGAGTCAATTTGTTTGGGAGTTTGATTACTAGCGGCTCCGGTCCAAAGCGGGTCGCCGGTTCAATTAGGGTGGCTACGCTTTCATTCGTTGACGCTTTGACTCCGGTGACGTCTCGCCATGAAAACGTAGACTAAGGAATATACCAGTTCTAAGAAAGCATTGAATTCCCTCGTTTTTTTTTTTTAGTCGCGCCAAAATTGTCTTCTTCGCTCCGACCTGAACAGCGTTTTTTTGATTTTTTTTTTTAATTTTTTTTTTTTTCAAATTCCTCAAGGAGCTCTCCACTGGCACAGTATAGCCCAGTATTAGCTATCATTAAATTATGATTAAATTAATAATTAGCTTTAATTAGTAGCATTAAATGATGGCTGTACCATTAACTGGTGAGCCGTAGCCGTTTTTACAAATTTGCTGCTACAAGTGGCGACCTAGGAAGTGCCTAAGTCTATATGTGGCTAATTTCGTAAATTTTTTTAAATTTCAACAAATGGCGAAATTAATCCCTAAAAATCACAAATCTTTTTATGTTTTCTTTCATTTTAATGAAAACAAATTCGCCAAGTTGCGACATTTCGCCACAAATCTTTTTTTAAAACAGTAATTTTTTTTCTTCTGGTTCCAAAACCGCCGTCGTGTCATCCATAGGAACTTTGGAAGCAGTGTTTTTCTCTCTTTTTTTCTGGCGAGTTTTTGAATAGCCACATAATAAATTTAAAAAGTCACATGCCAATTGTCCAAAGAGATTTTTTTCGGAATTTTGTTGCAAAAGTCGCCATATTTGGAGGGGAAAATAGTGAGAAATCGCCACATTTAGAATGTGGAGTTCACTGAGAGGTCCTGGCAACAAAATCAGGATCTACTTTCTTGCCTGACCTCTATAGCCAGTTTTGGCTCAGTCCTGTTGTTGATGATGGCCAGTCCACCTACTTGGCAAAATTGGCCATCATCTTTAGGAAGATTTAATGAAATCTGGCTATAAATCGAATATAAAATACAAAATCTTTAATCATCCTTCTATATCTTCAAACTAAAACAATGCTGGAAACCATATATAGAAATGTGGCAAAAATTTATTATTTTCTCTCACTTCTGGCAATTGAAAAGGGGTTTTTGTTCCATGTTGTGATAAATTGACAATCATCCATAAGAAGATTTAGCCAAATTTGGATATACATCAGATATGAAAGTAGAAATTTTAATTTAAACCCTTTTTATTTAGGCTACATATTGGGATGTATTGTAAAAAATTGATGATTTATTTTTTAAATGGTTTTAAATGGCAAATTAGGGTTTTT
>Ga0209611_10007341_pt1 | contig 17695 bp, 8 predicted proteins | sample S1TSphgellanicum_3_FD_187693 | JGI IMG/M metagenome (GOLD analysis project Ga0209611, IMG submission 187693) | Host-associated microbial communities from peat moss isolated from Minnesota, USA - S1T2_Fc - Sphagnum magellanicum MG (SPAdes) (version 2) | ecosystem: Host-associated > Plants > Peat...
CCCTCACACTTTCTAACATTCCCGGGAGTACGTGGTGTGACTCCTGGGCTTCCTCTTGCCTTAACTCCCGGGCTTCCCTTTGGCTTCAACTCCCGGGCTTCCTCTTGGCCCGCACCCTTGCAATTCCCTTTGCCTTGGTCGCGAGCCCAAAGCTAGGGTTGCGACAGTTTAATTGTAACACGACCTTGGTTACGGGATGTTAAAGTATCCCATGACTAGGGGGTACAATCAAACCCATAGCAATAACCAAAATTTTGAGTAATCAAACAAAGTGTCTAGTTGAAGTTCTTTTATGTTATGATTTCCCAAATGGGATCATAAATGAAGAAGAAGACTTGTATTTGCAACAAAACCTAGTCTCTTTTGGGTGAAAGCACATTAAAGGTGAACCACTTTTGTTCAAAAAAGGTGATGTATAATAAGTATTATAGTATGTAATAAGTTAAAATCTTGATGGCATCCTTTGGTTAAACTAAACACAAGTTAAAAACTTTAGAATTTGCACAACAACATTTTTGAACTCAAAGTTCATTTTGAGTCGAAATTAATTTTGATCCAATCGTTAAATGAAGAGGACTAGATAAAATCAATGTACACAAAGTATATAACTTACAGTTTTTCAACAACCATAGCGCCTCATGTTTATGATTCATGAAACTTTACTGAAAACATTTTTTTTTGAAAATATAATGCAATGCCCATCTATAAAATCTCCTCCTATTTGATATGGTAATGGTTTTTCCTAAAAATAAGATATTATTATGCATCCATTACTAAAAAAATGTAAAAAACATAATTTTGTGAATGGAATTTCATCCAAAAATTTTCAAGTTTTAAATTTTCCTAATTTAATTAATGTATATCAGTATCATACACCATAAAAAATTCACCCAGGAATTCCATCCACAACCTTAGTTTTGAAATATATTCAAATTTTCAAACTCTATGACAAGCATTATTTTGTTATGAATATACTCCATGCATTCAAATTCTTCAATGTTTGTTGAGTTTTTCAAAATAATTAATTAAATGAAGTCTAAAGCTAATCAAATATACTCAAAACAAGAAAAAATAATCCAAGATGTGATGTCCATACATTACTAAAAAATTTAATTGCAAAAAGATTATATGTGTGATTATAATTTTGGGGGGGCTTAATGTGTTTTCACCCTTTTCAATCAGTACTATTAATTTACCAATTGTCCAGCAATCCAAACCTTTAATGTTAATAGAACTTGAATACATACATGTCTTTGATATCCAATCTAACTTTTGTGGATTCTATAATCCCCTAGGAATCTACAAATTATCTAAAAACTTTTTATCAACATGACATTGGTCATATGGACGTTGATGACACACCACCCCTAATAACAAGTGCATCAACTACAGATTGCTAGTTGGACAATCACAAAGGAAGAACATTTAAGGCACATCAATCTTGGTACCACAAAGTGTCCCCAATATGTGAAAATCAATGTTGCATTATTTGAAGATTATGCTTTTGCATTTACAAATCTTTTGAAGGAGTTCAAGGATGTTTTTGCTTGGACCTATAAAAATCTAAAAGGCATTCCTTTGAAATTGCATAGCATTGTAGTGAACTTGATATTTCAATACCATTGATTCATCAAACATGATATTGATTAAACCCCAACTATGTTGATGTTGTCAAACAAGATATTGACAAACTTTTGGTTGCAAGGTTTATTCAACCTATGGAGGAAGTTTGTTAGTTATCACTAATCGTAGTTGTTCCCAAGAAGAATGATCAACTACGAATTTGTGTGAATTTTCAAAAATTGAATGCTCTAAGAAAGATCCATATCTTCTTCCATTTATAGATGAGATCCTTAATATTGTCGTTGGCCACGAGATTTATTCATTTCTAGACGATTTCTTTAAATATTTTCAAATATCCATTGCACCTAAAGGCCAATACAAGATTATTTTTGTTACTAATTGAGGAGCATTTGACCAAGTGCTGATGTCGTTTGGAATAAAAAATGGTCCACCAACTTATCAACGCATTGTAAACAAAACATTTCATGAATACATTGATTCATTCATGAAGATCTTTTTGGAAGATTTTATTGTTTTCAATAGTATGGAAATTCATTTAGATAAACTACAACTTTATTTTTTGAAATGTCATGAATTTGGTATTAGTCTCAATACCAAGAAATGCGCATTTATAGTATTTGTTGGCTTCATTCTAAGATTAATTGTTTTTAAAGAAGGAAAACTTCTTGATTCAAAAAACATATTATAGGTTATCTTGAATATGCAAATTCTTACAAATCTTGCACATATTTAAATATTTAATGGGATGGCTCAATTTTATAGATGTTTCATAAAGAATGTTGCATTCATTATGGAGCCTATCACTAAACTAATGCACTAATTCAAATTGTTTATTTAGTGCAATGAATGCCAAGTTGCTTGGGAGGAAATAAAACACTAATATATTGAAGCATTGATTTTGATCAATTCAAATTTGTAATTGGAATTCCATGTTCATACCAATGCATTTCAGCTAGCAATTGGAGTTGTTTTAGCCCAAAATCAAACTAGCAAGTTTGATCAATTGATTATTTATTCTTCTTAAATACTAAATCATGTTAAGTGTAATTATATGATTATCGAACATGAAGCATTAACTATGGTATACACCTTACATAAATTTCAGCATTACCTATTAGGTAGTTGATTTGCTTTTTATGTTGATCACATGGCTCTAATCTATTTGGTCAACAAACCCCAAGTTTCTAGGCATATTGTTCAATGGTTACTTTTATTCTTGGAATATGATTTTTGCATGGTTTATAAACCCAACCGATCACATATGGGGTGAAAGCACACTAAGGTGTAATATTTTCTAGCATATGTGGAGTCCATACTAGTGTTAAAATAAAAGTGCATATACATTACAACATAATACATTATATTGCATGTCATATGGCAAGGCAAAACAATTTTTAAAAAACTTTTAGATTTTATCAATGATAGATAATTTTATCAAAAATTTACATTTAAAATATGAGAAGTTTAATTATTAATTCAAATGAATAATTTTTTTTTATAAAATCCATATTTCATTGTATATTTCAATTTGTGGTTTTCAAAATCTTTCAAAATCGTCTTCCTTTGTATCAATGGCATCACATTAATTTTCATGTAAAAAAAATTCACTCAATTAAACATTTTAGTAAATATAATGAATCCATAATCATATGATACAACTTGTGATGTAGGTTTTTAGCACTTCAAAAGTCCAATATGTTATGGTAACTCAGAATCCATTTTTGAGATTCATATGATGTGATCACTTCATAAAATATATTAATTTATTGAGTCTTTTTCACATCTTATTCATTTAATTTTTCTTCCATGGCCAATAATAAAATTGTGACAGAATTATGTACTACATTTTAGTGAGTTTTCACTTTATTGTTGCCAATGTTTTATCATGATTTCTAAATTCAAAAGAACCAATCGATGTACCATATCAAAGCATTGATGTTGCATTATTTTTAATATAACCTAAATGTTTAAACTCTATTTTTTAATTTTTATAGATATGACATATGCATGGTAGTTATATTGTTGCCCAACATTAGCATTTGGTGTAGAAGTCTAAGCCTTTTACTATTCAAAATGGTGTTTTGTATCGATATGGTCAAGATGATCGATATCAAAGATGTTTATAACTCGTAGAAATATCAATTTTGTTACACAAACTTCACACGAGTGTTAAGTGGTCATTTTTCTACTAATATTATAGCTCAAAAAATCTTGGATGTAGGTTATTGGTGGCCAAGTTTGTATCATGACACAACTGATTATTGTCGTTCTTATGATTTGTGGAAAAAACATGGAAATTTATCTACACAAAGTTTGGCAAAGCATGTTACCAATCTTCCTATTGAACCTTTTACCAAATGGGGTTTGGACTTTCTTAGACCAATTAAGATAGCAACCAATTAACAAGAAATCAATATATCTTGGTTGCCACTGATTATGCAACCAAATGGGTGGAAACCAAGGCCTTACGGACAAATATTGTTGTTATAGTTGAATTTTTGTATGAATTTATACTTGTACAACAATTTTGGTAACATTTGATAAATTTGACTTGAATCCCATTCTCATCAATATTGATAAATTAAAATTGTATCAATATCCTAAATATGTAACTCATCCTTTTCCTACATTTGTACCTATTGTCTTGGTTAATTTAATCTAGGCGACTAGCCTACATAATAATTTTAATTACAAGATTGCAAATATTGGACATATTACGATTTTCTATTTGATTACCAACTAAAAAAGGAGTTCCATCACACATAAAGCAAGAATTGCAAACAATAATTTGTTATTTGCAAATTTTGTTGCCTAAACACTTGCATTTTATCAATTCGACTTTAATCACAATCACAAATTCAAAAGAAGAATTTGAGGTTGTAATTATCGATTCTCAATTTGTAACAATCATGAATTTGCCTTAGGTAATAGTGACTTCATCTACATAACCTCTTATCGTTTATGTTTCACATCACCTTAAACAAATGGCAACATGATTCAATAAGCAACTATTGACGTCTCCACACCAATTACCACACCACAAAAATACATATGCAGTTGATGCAAAAGAAATTCAAAAGATTTTTCAATGGATTATTGTTGAACCCCTTGAGTTCCAATGGGTCAATAATGCAAGGTGTGCATGACTTTTTCGAGTGCATTGGACAAATTCTCCTACTGAATTGATTGAAAAATTTCTTCGAACATGGGAAATGCAGGAGGATGGACACATTATTACTTGTGTTAAAAATTGGTCAACTTTAATAGACCAACGCTTCATTTTTGAAATGTTTAATGTTTCAAATGAAGGTGATGTTGACCTCCTCATGCCAATAAAGTTGTTGTAATCACCAAGTTCGGACCGATCATTATTTTGTTGATGCCTATGTTGGTACTAAATAGTGGGCAATTGTGAAAATGCAACATGCATATCAATTACAATTCACAACCTTATTACAAGTTGTTTATGAGGATCACATGTTTCAACAACAAAATTAGTGTTACATTTTCAAATGTTGATTAGGGAATTGTTGTTAGTTGGTGCAACATGTGCTCACACAACTTGGTGTTGAGCTTGCGAGATGGACAAAACACCAAAAGAGCATTGCAACTAGGAATTCCCAAGCTACAGATAAGATAGTGATGTTCTATGTAGGATTGGTTGTTTTCAACATATAGTTGTGCAAATGGTTTCCTTTAAATGTTGAACCATCTAAAATTATGGATGAATCTTGACCTCAGCATGGAGGTGAACCCAATACCAATACTCCAATGATCTTTAGTTTTTTCTTATTGAGAGCGAGGAAACAACACATGATATCATTGAAGATACCACTAATGTTGTAGAGAAAAGTCTAGAGGAATTTACTTTTCAAGCCATAACATCAATGCCTCAATTTGTACCTATCTTACTAGTCTAGCCTCGAATATTGACTCAGTCAATAGCTATTCAATTGTGCTTATGATTCATACTATTACATTTGAAATACCATAGGAGGAGCCAACTCAAAAGTGTGCTTGCACAAGGCAAGTTATTTAATTAAGATTTGGACTATCATTATTTGATCACCAACTATATTTTGTTGAAGCTATTGATGTACTACCAACACAATAGGAGATTGCTCAAAAAATTTGACAAGTGGTTGATCAAACAACTCCATCATTGATTCGAACTCCTTTCGTTGGTTACAAAAAAACTAACTCGTTTTGACAATCTACATGACTTTGTAGTTTTTGGTGCACAACATTGTAATGAGTGACATGTTATGTTAAATGATTTCATGAACCTTATAGTAGAGTATATCTTATTGCAAACCTATAAACAATATTCTAAGGATAAAATCCTAGAGAAGGATAGACAAATTCAAATCCATCTTAATAGGTAAAAATATTATGAACATCAACTCCTTTAGTTTACAAAAGAGAATAATCAGAGTGCCACAACTATTTTGCAATTATAAAATAAGATCAATGAACATGATACCTTTAAAGCATAAATCAAAAGTCTCAAAATTCATTTAATTCTTGGAATCTTTATGAACAATTCAAAAAAATTAAAGTTGAAGTGGATCAACATCAAAATAAAATAGTGCAAACCACCGATCAAATGCAACATAAAGAAGATATTATAGATCTTCATCAGCTTCTAGAATGCCAATGTCATGAATTTGCTGAGTTTTCAATTGGTGCAGAAAAACATGTAATTAAGTAGGTTAAGTAAATCATTGAATTACAAATTACCAATGATCCACATCATGATCAAATACATAGTCTTCAAACCATGATGTTTGTGATGGCAGTTCACCATTGGAAAAAATATGATGATTTACTTCTCAATTAAATTATTGCTAACATTTGTACTCAAGTGTTACAATAAAAACCTTCAAGATGGGAGCTTAGTGGGACAAATTACAAATCATCATCTAAAGTATGTTCAATGAAGCATTTGAGTCGAAGAATGTAGATGAAGCTTTCTACCACCATAAGATAGTTTCTTATTTTGTTATTTGGGTTGATCACATGTCACAACCCTAACCTTGGGCTCGCAACTAAGGCAAGGGCTAGCAAAGGTGCGAGCCAAGTGTGAAGCCTAGGAATCACATTTCATGCTCTCAAGAGTGTAGGAAAGTGTGAGGGAATGAACCCCCACACTCTCAAGTGAACTCCCATTTTGAGAGTTGGAGTCCCAATGGACTCCCAAATCTTTAGAGGGCAATTACAAGGGTAAAAATTCATTATATTTAAGAGTTTCTTATATCATCGAAAAGCTTTTGGAACGTAGATGTTTAAAATGGGATTTCATGACCCAGGTGGGCACTTAAAACATAAGTTATGGCCAAAAGAAGGGTCAAGAGTTAGATTGTCAATTTGACTCCCAACCACTAAAAGTCAGGAATCGCCCTGATTTCCTTGCATGCAAGTGATGTGACACATACCATTGAAAAGCTATCAACTAGGGATACAACTTTGTTTCAAAACTCACTTCAATCAAAGGTCTGCACACAAAGTTATGGGCCTCCAAAGTCGTGGGAGTTCCAATTTCGGGAATTTTAGGATTCCAACTTGGGAATCTTGGGACAAAATGACATTTGGGTGCTGGCCCTGTGGCCAAGCATAGAGAATACTATAAGGGGGAAGGTGATGGCTTCCCCTAAGTCCAAGCCATGGTGAGTCTTGTGAGTGCGTGTTTGCCCGTGGCTCGTGCATGCACCAAAAGTTTCCAATTACGCACTAACCAACATGTTGTTTGGTTTGTGCAGGTCCGTGTGAATAATTGAATTGCTTGTCACTCTTCCTAGTTCCCATTCCGGAACTCTAACACGCCCCTCTACCCCAAAAGTGTTGCAAGCCAGGGAGCGCACCCCAATTCCTTATCCTTCCGTTGTTTTCTCCTTATACTCACATTTGAATCTATCAAAGAGCTTGGGAGTGCGTCATCACATTTATTTGCCTTCATCTATGAATTTAACTTCTGTTCCTATTCATGAATCAACCAAATTCCAATACAAGATCAACAAACTTCATATATAAAACCACATACTAACATTGGTTCTAACCAACCTATAGATCTCGAGGGAATGCATCTTCATATGTTTAGTTCCAATAAAATATGAAGTTTTTGGCTACTGCATGACAAATTTAATCTATGAATATATAGATAGGACCAAGACCATAAGTATAGTTTATTCAAACAATAGTTCATGATTCATAATAGTTTAAATTTTACTTAATTTGTTTATGGATTTTGAAGACAAGATCCACATTATTAAGGGGTTAAATGTTAAGGGGTGATTTATGATTTATAATTGTCTTTCAAAGTTGTTAGATCTATACTTGTACATAATTGTTACAATTTTGAATAACTTTATTGGTTATGTTCTTATTAGTTAGTTATTGGTTATCATTTTTTATTTTTGTTCTTATATATAAGTACAAATGGCCATGTACTTGGAAACAAATGATTGTAATAAAGATTTTTTTTTATCATTGTCATTGAAACAAATCAAGTTTTTATAATTTATTTTAGTTTGGTTTGATTTAGAATTACAAAACATGTTTCTTGTCTTGCACTAAACAAAGTAATGTATATTGCATATCAAAGGATAATTGTAAAAATTGTTTGGATTTGAAGAACTTGATAGGAATTGGAACATAAATTGAGCCTTTTTCACTTATCCAACTATTAAGGTAGTTTGTTAATTAGTCATGTTGAAATTCCCCAACCCATAAGCCACCCGCCTGCTCGTTCTTGGCATTGTTGGAAAGCACTTGATGGATAGAAGTGCACTAAGGTGGTTTTGTGCAAAAGTTATTGAATATTGAACAAATTTGTCATCAAAAATTCAATATAATCATAACTTAAAACTTAGGGAAATTGGAGCTTGTTATTAGTAAATTGTTAAAATGTCTTCAATGACTTGCATTTTATGGAGGCAAATTTGTAATATTTAGACCTAAGGTGCAAGAGATATTGAACTTTGAATAATTTTGTAGTTGAAAATTCAATTAAATTGCAAAAAGAATTTAAAAGGATAAATTACTTGGGTAATGATTTCACATTTAGGCCAATGGCACAAGCCACATTAGCATATCCCCTTATTCAGAAAACAAGGGACCTTCTAGCTCTTTTTTATGAAGGAAAGGGAATTATAGGTTTAAAACATCCGTCCCACTTGTAAAAAGTAGGTGTAAGAATCAATATTTATTGAATTTAATTTTTTATTTCTATATAAGGTCATCGCAATGTGGGATGAAAAGGAGTTAGATGAAAACATTTTAGACAAAGACCTAATGGAAAGTGCTTGACTCCACCAAAGGCAAAAAATGACAAAAAAATAATTAGTTGATAAGTACTCTTCTTCTTGTGTGGATATGAATGTGTTTAATTGTTTTCAATTCATTGGAAAATGGAGATTGTTTTGGCATTTTCCAAGGGCGAGAATATTGGGGTTTATTTGTTTGGGATGTCATGTTCAGTTCTTTCCTATCAAAAGTATTTGAATAAATCTATGAGAGAAATGGGATGTTAATTGCCCAACTAAGTGAGATTGTGATAGCCAATAGAGAGTAGTTTGAAGAAATTTGATCCAACCTTTCCATCCTTCCAACATGATTAAGAAGTAGGGCTTGGACATTGTTATATGTATAATAAAATAGTGTACGTGCAAACTTCCAATGAGATGTTTTTGAATTGAATAAAAGATGGGATGAGTTTGAAGGTTTATGTACAATGTACATGTTTGTACATTGTTCGCTATGTGAAATTTAAAAGTGAAGATAACTTGCTTTTTTTTACAACAAGTCTAAGTGGGGAAAACCTGAAGTTGGTTGGACCTAGCAAAAGACCCAACCAAATGGGTCTTAAAGTAGGGCCATACTTGGAATTGAAACAAAGTTAATTCAAAATTAGAAATGATAAACTTAACCTTGTGTCCACACACACACAATTAGGTAGCACTAATTTCTATGTGGATGCCTATGTGATAGGGGAAAACATTTTGGAAGTAGCTAGTTTAGTTGATAGAACCGAATCTACAAAATTCATAGATTTTCAATTGAAAGTTTAAAGGTAGCTAACATCCCAAAAAACCTCCAAATAAGTTGGAGGTAATTTAACACTCATGCTTATTGCCTTCATGTAAAATTGTGCTTAAAAACTTGTCATTCATTGCTTATGGCTTTCTCCTTATAACAAGCAAGCAACAAGTCTTTTAAAAAATTTCTACTCATTTTTCAGTTTTTTTTCTCTCAACAAACAACAGGTGTATGGCGTTGCAATAACAACAAACAACAACATGGAGGCTTCGTAGTTGTCTAACATCGCAACAACAATAAACAATGAAGGCCTAACAAGTGTTTCACATCGCATCATCACAACAAGTGCGGCCAACATGAAAATAAAAATGTTTAGATAATGTTTAGACTATTTGAATTTAAGACTCTCACTTTTGGAATTGAACAATAGTTTTTTTAATGGCATTAAAAAGTGTTGGAGTTCTACTATTATAGTCATTAGTAAAAAACATTTCAAGGACTCAAAGGTATAGTGGCTTTGAGAGTAAGTTTGACAAACATGGATGTGACAACTTTGAACATGTTGCTTGTCCAAATAGTGGCAATTTTGGCATTTAAAAAAGTTACCACATGCCCCATCATTGCCAAAAATAAGGGTGCCAACTTCAAAATAAAGTGTTTGGGAATTTTGGTGTTGAATATTTGTTGCCAACAATGTGACCTACCACCTTAATTTTTTAGGCACACCCAAATTTCCTCCATCTTGTTCTCCATTTACATTAAACTTGGTGAGCCAAAATTTTCCCATGCCACCATATAGTCCCATTGCCGATGTCCTTTGGTCTAATGGAGTGGAAAACTTGTTTATCCCAAGCCTTGAATTGCCTATTCAAACCATTTTTACTATTGAATGTGCACCTTATTTTGCTATTGCATCATTGTCCACTCAGGATAAATTATGAAAAAAAGGGTAAAGTTTTTGGTGATAATGAAGAATGTCAACTATGTCATTCATAATTTGCCATTTTACAAAAGAATTGAAGTTTAGTACAATGGATTTCACAACCATAAGGTTAGAGTGAATTGTGAAAGGTGCACAAGGGGCCAACGTAGACCATTTGGACATGAAGAATGGGCCAATGGACTTGTTGTGACCCACTTTGCACATCATGTTGATTGGTAGTCGAACAACAAAGGACCAACTTCAACTACAATGTTGTAGATAATGTTTAATTAGAGCACAAGCATAGGTGATGGTGGATATTACTAAAGTAATTCTCAAAAGGCTCCTCTTATATATTCAATTTTCTTTTCAATGCCACTTGATGCAACAATAGGAAATGATGTGCACAAATAATTATTATTGCAAAGGTGAGAGGAATTAACAAAGATTCAACATTGCATTGCCACACAAGATGTAACATCTACCATCATTGTTATTGTGGTTTTAATGCCACCTATGTCTAGTCTTATGTTCACCATTCATGATGCACATGCAAATGTGCCTACAACTTTAAGCCCAAACATTGCATTATAAGCTTTGAAAGTGCAACAACTCTATGTCATTAAGCCTTAGAGTATATAAAAGATAACCCATGAATAACAAAGAAATGTGTATTATGTGACAAGGTTTGCAAATGATTCACCCACAAGTATTGATGTGAACTGTAACCATTATTGACATGTAATGTGCATTATTGCAATGAAATGGAAGTTCATTTTTGTTGCATAATTGTTTTCTTTGAATGCATGCTACCTCATTCATTTATGTGTGAAAGAAATTGTTTTTTGAATTAGATCATGCATGATCATGAATTCAATGTTAAAGTAAGCATGCCATATACATAATGATTGATTAACAATTGTTGTAATATGATGTTCATGTGTTGCCATCTTTGACTTCATATTGATCTTGCCAACCTACATGGCAATTAGTCATTGAAGAAAACATCCTTGGGAACCCTTTGGCAACATTGATGTCCATATGCTTTTGTAGATTTGGTAGATAGATTAAAAGCAAACCTTAATTACAACACACAAACCTCTTCATAAACTCCATGGCAATGTCAACACTTGAATGAACATATTCATCTATTGCATTAATAGTCTTTTCATAATCAAACATTCACAATGCAACATTGTATTTCTGAATGTTTGACAAGCCCATCAAACTTGCAGCATTGGGCTTTTGCAAAAAATACACCATAAGTAACAACTGCATCTATAATCCTCATAAACAAAGATTTCTTTATCCTGAAATGACATCTAAAAAATCATTCATCATAGATGGGTGTATCACAAAAATAATCTTTCATAATGTTCTCATGCCCACCAATTTTTTTTCTCTTAAAATTTGGTAATCAATTGTGGAACCACTTCACTTAGAGCAAGCTTTTCTTCTTCAATTTTTGCTTGCATTTGGTCAAAAAATAGGTCTAAAATCAAATCTTCATAGATTCACTACCATTCAAGTTGGTTTCAATTTTATTAGCAATAATTGTTTTTCAAACATTTGCCATTGTTTCTAATGATCAATCGAAGACTAGTAAAAAGGATTGTTGAAAAGGCAAAGTGGGTAGCATGGGCAAGTACAAATGGTTGGCTATCATGGAGACAATGAGTTGGGGTTATGCAAAAAGGACCAAGATCAAACTAGGGTTTAGCAACAAGGGTGTTAGACCAACAATTAAAAGGTGCTAGCATAACCACCCTCTTGAGTTATGTTGCCAATGGTATCACATGTCATGTTGTTGTTGAGCTTATCTACTTGTAGGCCGCCAACTATTTATAAGTTTGTTATTGCCCAAAGTTAATGGACATGCATGTGTAGATTTTGGGTGCACCCATCCAATTGATGGGATGTTTTAAAGTCTACCCATCTACTTGTTGGGTTTCTTCTCAAAATATGAATGTTGGGTAATTGATTTAATCATTTTTCTATATCATTTTTTTTGGGGTTGTCACTTGCCTTTTTGTATCATGAAGTTTCATATCATTATGAAATGTAAAAAAAATTCATAAGACTACTTTTTAAAATGAAATTTGTTTGATAAACATACAACTAATTAGTTTCAATTCCTTTAAATTGTACTAAAATGAAATTCTTAAAAAAATGATCTGAAAGATTATGCAAGAATTGATTAAAATAAAACACATCAATTTTAATATAAAAATCATTTTTGAGATATAAATCTTTTTATTAATTTGATGTTAGTTTAAAAACTTCAATAAGGCTTTGATGAAGATTTAATAAAAATATATACAATGAAATTAAATTTTAATTGATTTTTTTTTTTTGTTGTTGTTGCCCCTTATATTATAAAAATTTATTATTACCCTCAGATAGTAGACATGTGTGTATGCTTTTAGGGTTTACCAAGCATGTATGAGGCAAACACAACTAGTTGAAACTCTATTAGGCATGTTATAAAAAGAGAGTTGGTAAGTTGGCCATCAAGGCCACCATGTATGTTGATGACTCTTGCATCATGTTTGATTTCCATTTTTGTGCAAATGTTGAAATTCCAATTAATGGTATTTTTGGATTTTTTTTGTTTGTAGCCAAATTAATGGCAATTTTCCAAGGAAAATGTAAAAAAATGGATATCATCCTTAGGAAGATTTGACTATAGATATAAATTGTTGAATTATTTTATTATATCCCAGCTCAATGGTAGTTTTTACATTTTTATTCTCACTTTTCACACAATTCACATCAATTATTCTAACATTTAAAAAATCAAATATAATTAATTACTATGTTATTAATCATCCTTCTAAAATTTTTGCTACACAATGAAAAGCGAATACATAAATTTGAAAAAAAATACAATATTTTCTCACTTTGGTGTTTGAAAATCTCCAAAATCATTTAATTTTTTAAAAATTCAAAAATAAAAAGGTTAATTTGAACATTTTACAAATATTTTTACCTTGATGTCCAACATAACTAACTACATAGACAACCATGAAGAATTTGGAAAGTATGTGACTTTAATTTGGAGGTGTGCAAGAAATCAAATGTTTGTTGTGTGAAAAAGTGAATTCAATAAGACAACATTCAACTTTTATTAAGTGGGGGTAATATATGTTATAAAGTGGATTGTTTAGGTGTAAGGTAAAGCATGAAAAGGCAAATTTTACCAAAATAAGGACCTTGCAAATCAAGGCCAAATGTGGGCCCAATTTGGTAAAGCTTGCGCCCCAATGGCTTTGCATAACATACAAATTACCGCCCTTTTTCATACTTATCAAATATCATGGAAATAAATGATGGTGAACATTCTTTCAAAAAAAACTTTGCTTTTATGAAATTACATTTTTCATATTGCTCACTACCATGTTACACCTTGTAAGACATGCTTCAACTACATTTTAAAAAATAAAATGGATAGTGAATTGCCATTAGGAGGATAACTAGATGGTTGCAATGAAAGGTGGACTTGTACCCAAACTTGTTTAAATGATCATGATATCCCATTCAAAAAGTATTGTAGCTTCAATGTTTTTTTAAAAACTCTAAATCTTGAAGTTATCCTTACACCCAACCTTAGAATTGTCCCCAACAAGGTTTTAAGAATCAACCTCACCTTAAGCTTGAAATTGATAAACCTAATAAAGTTTAGAATTGTCAACTTGGGAATTAAAAAATAAAAAAACTTGGACCCAACCTTAAAACTAATGCATTTTAATTTTTGAAAATTTTGACCCCGAATTGATGGGTCATCCATTATACAAAAAAATTGAAATTAGATGTAACGATTCTTCTAAAAAGCCCCAACCTAACCAACATTAATAAAAACCTTCAATGACATGGAATTCTAGGGTTAAAATGGCCACTTTTTGTAAATTGTCTATTTTAGCAACACCAAAGGTGTTTGCCACCATTTTTGTTTTCATCATTCAATGTAGTGGTCGAGCAACTATGTGTGACAATGCATAATTATGATGAGGGATGATGTTTGGGATAAGCTTGGGTATTTTTTAATTTGGTTATTGTATTTGTTAAATGTTTGGATTTTGGCGATGGGTTTTGTGTGGTGCTATTACTTTTGAAGCTATGTTGTGTTGTTTATCATTGATGTTTTCAACGCTTGTTGAAGAATGTGGATGACTTTTTAATTTGACTCTTCATGCAAGCTAAGTACATTATTTCAGAGGATTTGGTTGGGCATGATTGGAGGTGTTTTCATACTATGTGTCTTATTGAAGAGATGATTCCTCTTTGCAAGGGTTCTAATAATTTTCTTGATTTCTCCATTGTGTAAAGGGTTTTTTAATTATTGTTAAGGTTTAGGATAAACAACATGATTTAAAGGCACAAGGAAAGTGGTGAAAAACTTTAGGGAGTTTGCGAGCTTGCTTGAATGTTTCCATAAACTTGGGTTTGGCTTGCTTAAGTCCAAGTGTTGTTTCCTTTGTTTGCTATGAAGGAGTGAGACCAATGAGGATGGGAACTCCAAAAGAAAACCAAGTTTTTGTTTGCTGCAAATGTGTATGTGTTTAAAATCCTTGTTGTTATTGTGAATGGCCAAGGGTTATCTCTCGTAAAAGTCTCCTATATATTGTGAGCATTTCAGGGGGGAAATTTGGGGTTTAGAGGAGAATTAATTAATTTATTTTTTGAAGGGCCTTGGCATTGTAGTTGTCAATAATTTATGTTATGGGCATAATTGGAGGTTAGTGGTTAGAAAGGGTTATGTGGGCATGGGATTGAGGAATTGTATGAAGGAATCATTACTTAAGGTGCAACGATAGCTCATGAGAGTTAACTTGGAGCAATTTAATCCCTAATTGTGCCTTAGAAATTAAAATTGTAGGAAATGGTAGAAGTAATGTCAAAAGGTTTTTCTTTTGAGGAGACTACTATAGTACCTTGGCCAATTTGACACTATTTATATTGTTTATGATTTTTTCAAACTTTTTAGTAATTATTACAAGATTATGTTGAAAGTTTTGGAAACCTCTACACAACTTCTAAAAGCCTTTACCTAGAGCTATGTTACACCAATATGCTAAAGCAAATCAAATGAAGGAAAAAGTGTGCGAAGTCAAAAAAATGGCATCTTGCAATAGGATAGATAGATAGATAGCTAGGGAAAACAAGAACACAATGGGCCCTCAAATTTGTGAAACAAAGCACAATTGATGAGATACCCTACTGAATTCTCAAGACTTGCTCTTGGAAGACATGTGAACAAGTAGCATAGAACTTGTGTAGAGACAATGACGATGAGTCTAGGGAAGAAGATGAGATGCTTTCTTTCTTGTCCTCTCCTATCCTTTTGGCTTTTAATTTTGGCTTCTTCTATTTGCATAAGAACCTTTCTTCTGCATTTTTTTTTTCTTCATCTTCTCCTCCTCCATGGCTAGAAGAAGAAAAAACACAATAATGCAAAATAACCTTAGATGATCTTCATATTTGTTGAAATGTTCAAATTTTATTTATTATTTTTGATGAAAATATGAATAATTTTTTTTTAAATGTTGAGTTGAATTTTTAAACTTAACTAAATATTCGATAGTTGATTTGGCCAAGGTACTACAATATACTATTTATTATTTTGAATCACATTTATATTACATTATGAAGTGGTGGCATTGTTCATTGTTTTTGTCCCTCATTCTTTTCGTTACACCTCTCCTTGCACCTCATTGATCACACATTTAGTTAGGTTCATGATAACATTCACCTCATGCTTTACGATGTTTTTAGGCCATGGGTGGTGGACATTCCCAAAATGTAGGGGCCATTTGTAATAGCCTAACAACATTGTATCTTACCTTCCCCAATATGAAACCCTAAACTAAGGTTTGAACCAAGGAACCTTTTGCCACCCTCTTTATGAGTGAGTTTATGGAAGGGCTAGAAGAAGGAAGGTCAGCTAAATACGGGTTTCAGAAAATTTAGGTTTTGGGTGTTAATACACTAAGCAACGAGTATTGGTTCAATAAATAACAAATGGTTCAGAGCTCTTTGAGTTTCTCTCAGAACAGATAGATCAAGGGTCCATATACCCGCAGGTTCTTTTGTTGAAAAATTAGAGAACCGCACCACACTAGTCACAACTCACAACCCCTCGCGAGGGCAAGCTAACCTCAAAATCCCGGCTTCAGTTTGGAATGGGGGGCTGGAACTTGCCTTTGTGGAGCTGGAATCGTCACTGACAGTGGGTCGACTATGCAGCACTGAATCCATTTCCAAGTCTTATTATACACACACACTGCCAAACCCCCATTAGGACTGACATTTACCCGCCGGTTCTTTCTGTACAGCCGGTTCCCATGCCTATGGTCAGGGTCATGACTGGTGGCAGAATGCATCCTATGGGCACATTCCCTGGCATAAAGGTCTGTAGGTAGGTTATAAAAAGTAGGGCGAATCCGCTGCAGTGACCAATTCTGCCCATGAAGAAGGCCTGAAAACGTGCAAAAGCGGCAAGTACAGACCTTTTATGGTTTCCTAGTGAGTCATTAGGGTGAGGTTAAGCCCTAGCAACAAACTAGGAATCAGAATGCACTCCCTAGGACTTACACATTCCATAGCATAAAAGGTCCATATGTAGCTCGTAAACTAGCATAGGTAAGTCGAAAAACTGGCATAGGTAGGTAGGTAGGTAGGTGGGTAGGTAGGTTGTAAACTAGCATAGGTAGGTGGGTAGGTGGGTAGGTAGGTTGTAAACTAGCATAGGTAGGTAGGAAATGATTGAATTGACCCAGCTGGCAGCCGATTCCGCCATTTAAGAGCGCTTGAAAACCTGCTGAGTCAGCAAGTAGAACCCAATTGGCAAGAGATTCAAATCTATATGAAATTGCCAGCTGGACATGATGATGTGTACAGGGTGGGTGTACATGTCAGAATGTAAAGGGAGGGGGGGGAGGGGATTAAAAAATTTGTGATTTAAAGTCCCTCACATGGATGATGGGTTTTCTTTGCGCACAATGACGGATGATCATGATGGGTTCCTTCACAGATGATGATGATGATGATGATGATGAGGATGATTATGATGATGGATGATTATGATTCAACTGGCTGGACAAAGGTTGAAGTGGTGCTGGATCAAACTGGAGTGAGTGAGTGAATCTGGTGGTGGTA
>Ga0209611_10007346_pt1 | contig 17688 bp, 6 predicted proteins | sample S1TSphgellanicum_3_FD_187693 | JGI IMG/M metagenome (GOLD analysis project Ga0209611, IMG submission 187693) | Host-associated microbial communities from peat moss isolated from Minnesota, USA - S1T2_Fc - Sphagnum magellanicum MG (SPAdes) (version 2) | ecosystem: Host-associated > Plants > Peat...
AATCTAAACTCATTTTTGATTTATCTAAAAATTCCTCTATTTCAAAAAAAATCTACTACACCGAATTCTAGTTTTTTGAACACTCGATTGGCAACGGGCTTGCTCAGGTTGGCCAATCAATTGTGAACATTTCTTCATTTACATTCATACATGTTAATTACTAGTGTTGAATAATTATTTGAGTTTTTTAATAACCTCCAATTCCAAGTATTTTGAAATTTTGGAAATTGACAAACCTTGAGTTAAGTTATTTCAAATCCCCTCCAAGAACTCGTGGTTTTCATGAAATAGTTAGCAAAGAGTCAAGAGGTTGATAGAAGGTTATTGGATCTACCCACAGAATATACATCTCACCTATGTAGAATTTTGGGATAAACTTGTGGCACAAGATCCTTTACCAATGTGAAGATAATAGCTATCTTTGGGATGTTATTTTGACATGGATGTAACTTTTGATATTTGGTTAGATGTAACCTTGAGCAATACATTCTCATTAAACTTTCATTTGAAGTCATTATTCATAATGATGATGTGGTTGTCTATCCTCTTATTTTTCTTGTTATTAAAGATGGTGATATTTTGCCTCTTTGTTTTACATTGTGGCCATGGATTTGCCTTGTTGCAAATATGAAAACTATTATGAAAATATCAAAGTTAGTTTTGACACTTGCAATAACATGACCTTAGATTTGAACTTGTGAGCAAGATTAAGGCATGACAAGGGGAGTGGGTCAAAAAAACGTTTTAGGATTAAAACATATTCTCACAAGTGTGGGAGAGTGGAAGGTAGTGAGTCCCAATATTTTCAAATAGATCCCCACTTTTGGAATTGGTCCTTGGATTTTTGTGAATGTTTTAAATCTTTGCGAAAAAAATGTAAATATAAAATTTTGTTTAAATTGAATCGTTTTTAAATTATTGAAAAGTTGTTGGAACTTAGATATCCAAAGTGAACTCACACTCTCCATTTGAAAATTTGAAATTCAAGTTATGATCAAAAGAATGATCAAGAGTCAAATTGACAATTTGATTTTTGACCATTAAAATACAAAAAATAGGGGGTCAAATAAGGTCCCATTGGAGCATGTAATATGAGGTTGGAAATGTCTCTTTCAAAATATATTTTTTTCTTAAAAAATGTTCAATCAAAGTTTTGATGTGAGAATTATGAGCTTATAAAGTTGCAAGATTCATAACTTGGCAAAATCAAGAATTTTCAAAACTTTCATTTTCATGTCCCAAGATTTCAATTTCATTTCAATGTTCTTTGCTACGAATCACAAATATATTATAAAATGAGAGATCAATCTTCTTTCTCAACGTTACACCATGATGAATCTTATGAAAATTTATTCTTTTTAATTTGTCCGTGAACCATTTTCATTTCGACTTGCACTAACTAGGTTTTTTTTTTGGTTTATGCAAGATGGCTTCATTTTGAATACAAATTTGTGAACTTGTTTTAATTTCATCCCATTTCTTTTTTTTAGGAATTAAGGAGTGCACCTTAAGTTTGCTTCCACTACAAAATTGATAATTAATTAAATTTTTACCCTCTTGATACCATTTGACAAACTTAAAGTGTGTCACTTAGTAACATATATATTTATTGAACAAAAAAAGTACTATTGTTAAAAAAATATTAATCATTTTAAATATTTATTTATATTAAAATATTAATGGTTATTGAGAAAATATTAATTAATAATAATTTGATCATAAGCTAAAAGAACCTCAATTGAAAAGGGTATAATAGATATATAAATATTAAATAGACCATTTTCTGATACCCTAATTATGTTTGGACCCCTTAAGTCCAAATTTTACAAATTGAAAACTTGTTTTAAAAGGGAAATAATTAATTAGAAGATTAGTTAATTGTGTCAGAATATTTTACGAATTTTTGTATGTGAGAAAATAAATAGATCCTTAATAAAATTTAGTGGAAATTATTTATTTTTTCATATTTTTTGAAACCCATGAAATAAAAAGATATTTTTGGTATGTCATGAAATAATAGCCTATTATAAATAATTAAAATTGAAAATATTTTAATATATTAAAAATATATTTTCATAATCCAATCATAAGCACCTATATGCATTTAAGCAAATTATTTTTATAAAAAAAAGATGCATGCTATATTTTTTTGCACATAATTTGGAAAAAAACTAAAAGTACCTTCCCTTGAAACAAATTTGAATGTAATGTGAAGTATTCAAATGTTTTACATGGAAGCAATGATTTTTTTGGTGGCAAAATTTTAATTTCAAAATTGAAAAAAAAATTATGTTGCAAATTTCTTATTTTCTAAGAAAAATTCACCAAAGTTTTTAGAAAAAGGAATTTTTTTGCCACATTTTGACATTTTTTGAGGTTTCTAGAGTAGTTCGTTACTAGTTTTTTTATAGTTAGGACAATTTTCTACAAACATGTCACTAATTAATGGTAAAACATGTTTAGGACCATTGCTAATGATGCTACATCAAAATACCTATTGAAAAAAAACACATAGCACAAAAGTGTTTCAACATTCAATATTATATGTGTTTCAATTCTTTCAATATTATCCTTGAATTAATTAGCTCTAGCAAGTTTTGTTGGCAACATGTGGCATTTGTGTTTTTTTCTTCCAACTAAACAAAAAAATGCACACATTGAATTTTGACATGTATGTGTTTATTACAAGCAAAAATGGTTTCTTTGTGTGATTGTACATCATTGCAAAAGCATCAGAGAAAAAAAATGGTGGGCAACATGGAGCTACTGAAGAATGGGTGGGTTATTGGCTTGAAATCAAAATGGCTTTTAGAAACTAGTTCTTTCCTTGGTTGGTTAAAATACAAAATATTCATTTATGGTAGATAGGCCAATGAGCAAACATTTAAAAACTCAAATGAAGTAAAATCCTCACACATTTTTCCTTTGATTTTGGAGCTCCAATAATATTTTTAGCCCTCCACTTAGTAGTTCCAATGTTGTAATTTTTTTCTCAATTTAGTAAAGGAATGAACAAAATATGGGGTGTTTGGTGTAAGGGGGTTCAATGTTTGACAATAATTGACTTAAAACAAATTAAGATTTTGAGCTTAAGATGTTTGATCATTGCATCTTTGCCTCTAGAATACAAAAAAGTTTTGTAAAACCCTAGTTGGTGCACCTAAAAAGTTTTAAATCGTTCAAAATGGACTAAACATGAGGAACATAAGGGGCTTGAACATAAAAGGCAATCGCCAATGGTTTGTTTGTTTTTTTTTTTTTTGAAGCACAATAGTAAACTCAACCTACCAAGCCATTGGTGCCCCCAAATCAAATTCGTTGGCAGAGGGCTAATAGGAGTTTCACACCACTGGGTTTAAACCTAGGACCTTTTTGAAGTCCTAGGGTCCTAGAATGTGAATGGTTGATGATTTCACCCCAAAATACTCCAGGGTGGCAAATTATGTGTTAGTACCTTTGCATCTAGTATTTTCTATTAAGACTTGTTGTGCAGATGTGATCTTGAAAGCTTTTATATCACAAGCTTTTGATGGTTATGTTATCAACATAATATGAAAAACTACTTACAATCATAAGCATGTGATCTCATAATTTGGAAATGGATTTTGCAATTGTGTTCTACCAACCTTAATTCCATCTTTGCTCCTATATCCTAGGTTGTTGCACTATTCCATTTACTATTTCATTGAACACATGCATGATTCCCAGGTTGATATGTTTGCTGAAAGGTTTTTATAGCTATCATTTGGCGAAAAATGGAGATTTGATTCCATTTACTTATGGGCTTTGAAATGGCCTAAACCAATATTAATGCCAATAGTTGTTATCATGATTGGATTCATGGTGCAAGATTAAAATGCAACAAGGCCTGATAGAATTCTTGGCCATTGAGATAAGGACATTTTATTAATTTATTTATTACATAATATTTGTCAAAATAAAATAAAATAGGCATAGATAAGACTTGAACTACCCATTTGGATGATAATTTGATTTAAGTTATAATATAGTTTTGCACATCAATATGTAGGTGATAGGATTGGAGTCTTCACACTGGTACTTTTATTGCCTTTAAAAAAATCTTGTGTTTTTTTTCATGTGGCAATGATAAAAGGATTGGAAACTTTAGCTTAAATTATGAGCCATTCATCTAACAATGGAATGATCTAATGGACCAAAAGAATATATATATAACCATAAGGTTGGGTATTGTTGCATTGTGCCATCAATTGTTACATCCTATCGGTTTCAAACTTGTTTCTTTCATTTGGGCTTAATATTCTTGGAACATAATGTCTTATGTGTCTTGAAAGAACATGACGATTGTTCACAAGAAGGAAAGATTGGTCTGTAAATAATCTTCACTTGACAATGTAGAAGAAAAATGCACATGGTCCCTTGTAATTTTTCTTTAGCCTTCTTCCAATTTGTTTCTTTCCTTAAGATTGGGTTTAATTGCTAGATGTCACAATTCCAACTCCTTTTCCCTTCTATTGTACGACATGTGGGCTAGAAAACAAAGCCAATTATCCCTTGGTTTCCAAAATTGCCAACACTTCCATATTCTTTTCTCCACAAATGCTCATTCATTTTCCTATTTAATAGCCTTTCAAACACTGGAATTTGTAATCACTATATACTCCAGTTGTTACTTCAACTGCCATAAATAGGGCAACTGATGCAAATGGCATGATGTTTCCAACCTTGCTTCACAAATTCATGATCTATACAAGGTCTTTTTTTAACCCTATGTTTTGTTTCTACAAAATTATATTTTATCTTGATCTTGTGTGAAAACCAATTGATTATGCATTATTGGAAGCATGAACAACTTGGTGATGAATAGTTGGCAATTTTTATATTCATGTTTTGTCAATCTTGTGTGAAATTTAATGTCAAAAACATGCTTGCATTATCCATAGAACTTAGAATGAACTAATTAACATTTTAGTTCAATATAGCTATTGAGATGACAAGTCAAATATGCAAATGAAGACAACATGGATAAATTATAGTTTCCTCTAGTGTTATGACCTAAATGTGTTCATATCAGTGTGCATATCTTTCACAATGGATGGAGGAAGGAAACAAGAGGAAAATGTATTTCATAATTGTGTGATAATTTAGGTTGGGAATTTACTAGTCTTATATACTTGTCCATTATTCCGTGTAAATATGTGGTTGTATGCTCTACTAGATACATTATCCTTTTGTGTAGATGTTGCCTATCAAGGTGTATGTCATGGTCCAAAGTACCATGTGTCATTAATAGATTGGACATTTTGTTAAAAAGAACCAAGATCTAATCATGTTCATGGTTGTTTAGGAGGCCCAATTTATTGCTTGTTGTCTAAGCCTTGTTAAGAGAAATAGATTTGGTGAGTAAATGAACCAATTGTTAAATATGGCATGACGTTTGCTAGTATTTGGGAATTAAAAACAAAATACTAGGGCTGGGGGTGCACACACAACAACACATTATGGGGTTTTTGACTAGTCAAAGAAATGACTATTGTTCTTTTCAACTACAATTGTAATTACTTAGTCACAAAAATCATTATGTAGCTGCAAAGGCCATTGAAATGTCATGTGATGTCATGATTTTGCAACTATAGTTAGTATGATGACTAGTGGGCTTTTTTGGATAAATATATTGTTATTCTTGAAATTGTAAGAATATGCTTTAAATAAATTAAAATTAAATAACAAAGAATACTTTGACTTTTGTGACTAGAATAATGACTTATAGTTTCATAACATGATGATGTGGCATTCCATGTGCAATCAATGCCAAAACATGTTTTTTATGACTTGTCCTATTCCACTACAATGGAAAAAATGATTAAAAAATGGCATAAACGACTTTAAAAATGACTATAGTTGAATAAGACCAGTCGTAAAAAACATGTTTTAGAATGTACGTGGTAATAAAATATTGGACTATTAGTCAACATGATGACTCATACATTATTTTAAATAAAATGAGGCATTTATTGGTTGGTCACTATGTTAGAGATGATGTCCAAGCCTTCAATGTAGCTTTTTGCATCAAGATGCAAGTCCAAAAACTTTATCTTCACCACAATAAATCATGTCCTTTGAACCAAACACAAAAATGAAAAATAATTTTTATCAACTACATCTATAACTATTTAGTCATAATAATCACCAAGTAATGGCTAAAGACATGAACATGCCACATGGCATCATGGTTTTGCAACTATAATCAATATGACAACATGTTAGTTTTTGTGGTAAATTATCATATCATTTTTCAGTTTTTTTCATTAGTTAGTTAGTTGTAAAAACCATCCACCTTTGTGATTAATAACAACCCAATTTCCCATGATGATGATATGGCATGTTATATGTCAATAAGATGATGTGGTCCTATTTGTCAACATTATGATTCATTTCATTGCTTTGATGAATTAATCTCATTTATTAGCTAGTTGAAAATATTATTGTCCTTTGTGATTAATAATGACTCGGTCTTCCATGTGATGATGAGATGGCATGCCATTTGGCAACAAGGTGTAATAATTTTCATGGCAATCCATGATTTTTTGTAGCACCATTAGTTTTTATGTGTTTGGAATTTATGGCACCAATATTTGTCATGGCATGCCATCACTAGAAGAAAAACATGTATTTTTTTATTGATATTTGTGATTAAATTTTAGTTGCAAATGTCATTGGCAACTAAAATCTCCTTAGTTGCTTAAGACAAGTCACATGCAATAAATTAGTCGCAAATGACAAAAGGTATTGAATGAAATAAAAAATCAACAAATACACATTCATCCTTTGACTCCATTGTATATATATATGTGACTAAGATGCAACTATTTTGGTCACAATTGATGACAAATGATGTGCTGCCACATGTCCTAAAATATTTTAAAATAATAATAATTATTATTATTTTGAAATAATTTAGGACATTCAATTCAAATGTTTGGATGATCTTATATTAACACATGGCCCAATGTAAATATGCCATGTGGCACTTAAAAAATAAAATGGTAGGTACCTAGATAGGTATATAAGTAGGTGCCTACAAGTGTAGGCTACATACCTACCTACCTACTTAGGTAAAAAGGTAGGTAGGTAGGTTCTACCTTTTTTAACTAAATACCTATTCATATAAGTAGGTACATAGGTCGACCTAGGTGGGAAGGTCAAACTAAGTACCTACCTAACTAAGTAGATCAGTAGGTTGGGGAGGTAAGTATTTTAGAATTGTGTATAATTTGTTTTTTTGTTTTGGGTTAAACTTTTTGAATGGCTCACCCCATGTGCACAAATTTCCTAATGTGAAATTGAATGACCACACCCCGTGTTTATATAATGTTCAGAATAGGAATGTAAAACAAACAATATGGGATAAATTTGGAAGTTACAACTTCTTCACAAACTAAATTATAATTTAAAAACCTTCTTCATGCTTTATTTTTTTAGTTTTTAGATTTATAAACAATTCAAATACATCTTTCATTAAATAATTAATAATGATTAAATCCACATATATTTAAACTATAAACTATACACAGCAAATATTAATTATTAATTATCAATCATTAAAATAAGTAATAAATCCGTAATATTTAATAAACATGCTATTTAGTTACTCACAAGTTGTTAATACATAATTCATAGATAATTGAATACCTAAAATATTAAAAAATATTTTATTACCTTTTAGAATTTTCTCGAAATATAGATAATATAATTATTTTAAAAATAATTAATTACTATAATTAAAAATTAACTATTTTAAATATTTATTTTCAAATCAAATATAATGAACTAACAATTGCTATTAGAAAGTAAATTTTTACATTTTAAAAAAAATGTTAAAATAATTACATTAACTATTATATAACTACATTTATTGTTGTAAAATTTTTTATATGTAATTTTTTTTCTCTTGGTAATTATTAATTATAAATAAAACAATTTGCTAAACATAACATTATTTTTATAATTACTGAAAAATTATTGTCAAATATTTATCACAGATTATTAATTACAAAATAAAAATATTTTGTAATAAATAATGAACTTAATATCATTAAAATAATTATTTAACTACATTATAAATTTTCCAAAATATTAATTCAGATTTAAAGTTATAAATTACAAACAACCAATAATTATGTTCAATTAGAAAATAATTATGCACTTACTAATTAGTTCTTATATGAAGTACTTACAATAATTTTAAAGTGATGTAACATTAATTACATTCATTCATTTATGTCATTGTAAAAATATAAATTATATAATGTAAAAATCTATGTTATAACGATAATTACTTAGTGTAACTTATAATTAATAAAAGTAATAATTTATAAAAAATTATAAAAGTGATTTATTATGAATAACACTAGTAGAAACCTTTAAAAATTCAATCAATAATTTTCTGAATTAAAATATAAATTTTAGAATCCAAAATAGTAATTCAGAATTCAAATTTCAATTTTTAGATCAAATAACTTTTTTGAAGTTAAATAACAAATTTCAGAATTGAAATGTCAATTTTTAGATTCAAATAACAATATTCAAAATTGAAATGTCCATTTTAAGACTCAATTAATGATTTTCTGAATTCCAATATTAATTTCGAGAATCTAAAATAATAATTTGGAATTCAAATTAAAACTTTCAAGTCAAATAATTTCTTTAAATTGAAATTAAGAAAATTTGAATATAATTATCAAATATCGAATTCAAATAAAAATATTCAAAATAAAAATGTCAATTCTTAGACTCAATTATAGTTTTTTGAATCGAAATACTAATTTTCAGATTCGAAAAAAATAATTTAGAATTCAAATATCAAATTTTTGATCAAGTAAGTTTTTTGAAGTTAAATAAAAAATTTCAGAATTGAAATGTCAATTTTCAGATTCAAATAACAATATTCAAAATTGAAATGTCCATTTTAAAACTCAATTAATAATTTTCAGAATTGAGGTATTAATTTCAAGAATCTAAAATAATAATTTGGAATCCAAAATTTCAAGGTTCAAATCAAATGATTGTTTAAAATTGAAATGAAAAAATTTCAGAGTTGAAATATAGAATTTCAGATTCAAATTAAAACACTCAAAATGAAAATGTCCATTTTTATAATCAATTAATAATTTCTGATTTGAAATACTAATTTTTGGATTTGAAAATAATAACTTAAAATTCAAATATCAATTGTAAGATGAAATAATATTTTTAAATGTAAAGATTAGATTTCATATTCAAATAAAAAAATAAACTCAAATTATTTGAATTAAAAGCTTGATATTTGAAACACTTGAAATAAAAAGATTTAGATTCAAATATCAAGCTTTTAATTCAAATAATTTTTTATAGTATTAGATTAATAGTTTTAATAATTGAATTATAACTTTTGAGATCATTTTTAAAAATTAAATTTTCAATTCAAATAAGAAAAAAATAATTCCAATAAATATTCTTAGAATGAAAATATTAAATGTAGATTAAAATAAAAATTTCAAATTCAATGATTAAAAAATGAAATTCCAGTAGCAATTTTCAAAATTGGAATTGTAATTTTAGACTTAAACATATATTTTTGAATATAACTAATGATTTTAAGAATTCATATTTTAAACTTCAAATTCAAATAACAATTTTAAAATTCAAATATCATTTTCAGAATTGAAATGACAATTTTTAGATGCAACTGTTAATTTTGAGATTCATTATATGTACAACATACATATGTATGCATATTTTAATGTACACACATGTATATAGTACATACATAAAAATGCACCCTTATGTTGTTGTAGAATATTTTTAGGATGTAATGAATTTGGTGAATATTGCGACTAGTGGGACATATCAACCTATTAATGGATGAAAATATATGTAAAATCTATGCAACTCATAAGATGATGTTTTCAATAGTTGTATCATAGTTGTGAAAATGACCAAAATAGTTGAAATTTGGTCTTGTACTTGCAAATCTTTTGAAATTTAGTCGTAAACAATTACAAGTTACATGTATTCACAAACAAAGTGATTACAATTTGAATGACTTCTACTAGTGCATAATTTTTTGTGTTATAAAACTTTTGAAGTTATGAATTCACATGCATGTGTATGTGTGCTAAACAATCTATTGTTAACTTGTAATTATGGCTAGAAGTTTCTAATGCAATCCTTAATAGGTTTCCAATAACATTGCACTTTTTCCCACATGCATTGGCCAAAATTGAACTTCACATATGAATAAATAAATAAATAAATAAATATGCAAGTTCAACACATGTTTGTTGAATAATTATTTAATTAAAAAAATTTCATTTTGAAAAATATAATATTCTTGAAGATTCAATATTTCCATTCACAATTTTTTTTTATTTGAAAAGAATAATCTGAAAATTTCAACAATTCTTAAAATAATATAAGTAGTGTCAAAGCTGCCAAGGTAATAGAGTATATATAAACTATGTTTAGGTGGGCCCATGACAAGCATATATACTTGCTTCGCTTTTGGGGGAGAGCTCCGTGTTTCAATAGAATTGGTGAATTACTTGGAACAGAGGAACTCACTAATAGTACTCAGTGTTTCAAAAGTGACTCTTTGAAAGGAGAAGAGAAGAAAAGAAACTCTAACTAATTAATAAATCTAACAAATAGGTACACAATAAAAAAAAATGTGCACAAGATCCAATGCACCCAAAAATTCCAAAAGTATTGGATAGAATAATTGTTCCTGGTTGATAAGATAGAATGATTGATCTAGATAGGTTGATTTGTGTAGTTTCTTATTTTTTATTACCATTTCTTACTATCCTAATTGTCATCTTTATTAGTGAGGGCGAAAACAATTAGTAAGCCATCTTGGATGAGAGAAACATTGAAACATCCTAGAAACACTGCTAAAGACCCAAATAAGGGCGCGAGTGAAGAAGCTCTTCAGAATATGCCTATTATTATGCTAATTCTTAGAGCATCTCCAGCAGTGCTCAGTATGTGACCCTGCAAATTATTTTTTCACATCCAAGTTTAGTTATTTACTTTTTTGCAACCCCGCCCATAAAACTGAAACTGGGATAGCAAATGGGCGGGGGAATACTACCATAATAGCAAACCACCTGGTCCAATTAGTATCATTGGCCAATCAGAAACACTGAACAGCAGTCAACTCATATTTATTACACTCTTTTCTGCAGGTGCAATGAGTTGCTGCGCCTTTTACCAGGCATCGCAAACTGTACTATTACGCTGAGCCAAAACCATTTTTCTGACCCAAACCAACATGTTTTGATTTTTCTTCATCCGATTTTACTGTGTAGGATCACATACCTGGAGATGCTCTAAGGTACAAGGGGATTTGAACCCGGAACCACTTGCGAGGGACGCCTTTGAGTCCCCAGCCACTACTCGCTGCTGGTGCGGCTCCCTGCAACAAGAGGACGCAGGAGTAGCCGTCGAACATGTGCTGCAGGAGATTTCTCGCTCGATAGAAGATCTTGCAAGGGACGCCTTGAGTCCCCAGCCGCTACTCGCTGCTGGTGCCGCTCGCTGCAACAAGAGGACGCAGGAGTAGCCGTCGAACATGTGTTGCAGGAGATTTCTCGCTCGATAGAAGATCCGCTTTTGGTTTGGTTTTTGCAGCAGCGGCAGTAGCAGCATTTGTGATGGCGAAAGGGGCATCTTCAAGCAAGCAAGAAGGAACTGCAAGTACGGAACAGAAGGCAGTGGAGGCGGAGAGTAAGCGGCTCCTTGATCTTTCCTTTTCCCGGGGTGTGCTCTCACAAAATAAAGCGCATCCCGCAAATCCATTGCGGCCATCAAAAGGTTTGGTTTTCTTCTTTTTTCTTGGGGTTCTGTCCTTCCGGGCGTACATTATATCATTCAGTAGCGTTGCAGCTGAGATGATGATGTTTGGAAACGATCTCTCATGCACTCTTTCTCTATCTCGTCTTGGGAAATGACTGATGTCACATGGGGACACGTTTTTTGTATTTGCAAGGATGCAGACCTAATCCTACAGATGTCAGACTACGGGGTTTTTTCCCTTTTTTCCCAGTTTTGGATTGAACTTCACGTTGAATTTCCCATGTGAAGTTCAATCCAAAACTGGAAATTTCCCATGGTTTAGGGTTTAGGGTTTAGGGTTTTTGAGCTTGGAAGTGGTCAACTGACACCATAGCTTGCAGTATATTTTGGTACTGGGTGGGATTCATTTGATGTGTTTTGTTGGAATACCTACACAGTGTGATATCTATGGGCCTTGAAAACCCTAGTTCATGAGCTTACTGATTGTTGTGTTGGGTTATTTTACAGCTGTTCTCAAATGCAATGGGAAGGATATTGTGAAGAAAGGGCACAGGAAGAATAAATATTTATTCGCATTTCCAGGGCTTGTAGCACCTGTAGCTGGTGGAAAATTTGGGGATCTTACACAATTGGACTCCAAAAATCCTATTTTGTATGTAGATTTTCCTCAGGCATGTTGCGTTCTTCACTCAAATAATCAACTCTATATTTTTTCAAAATAGTTGTCTTGCACCTTGAACCCTAATCTGTCTATCTGCCATCTGCAGTTTTCATTTGTTCTTCCTTGAGATATCAAGATTGCATCTTCTTGTATGTGCAAAATCTGGTTTTCTTGTTTCCACAAATTCTGGCAGATTATGCTGTTGACAATGGTGTTGAGTCACAGATGGTCTTCTTGCAAATATTGTGCCTGAGATGGTGTCTGCAATGGGTTTAGGGAAGGCTCAAATTGTTCGGTACTATTGTGTACCCCAAAAACAAATACCTCACGCTAAACTTTGTTCGAGGGTCAAACATTATTTGTGAAGACTGCTTTGAGAGCCTTGTAAGTTCTTCATTCCTAAAGGGTAGATGGTGCCTACTTTTCAAGTGACATCACTTGCAATTTCAACACCAGAGACGTTTTGTTTTGTTCCAGGTCTACATCCAAAACAAAAATTCCCTTTGGATTGTAGAGACAAGTATTCATCACTGTAGAGGTTCTGGTGATCAATTTTTCCTACACCAGCCACTGTTTGACAAGGATAATTGGGTCTAATATCTTCAGAGTTCCAGTTACACAAGATAAAGTTTGTACTGAAAATCAGTTTTTTAAAGGCTTGGTGTGCATTGGAACCTTGAGTAGTACTCAGTGCTTGTTATATAGACACTTACATCAGTAGCAGCAACATCATCATTGTTTATATGGGTGTGTGTATCTTGGCAGGTGGTTTTCTCAGTTGCTTGGTGGATTGGGACAAAGGATGATAATCCTGAAGAGCTTCGCCTTGAAATGCCTCTTGACCTCCAACAGGTTTTATTTTCTAGACCTGTTTTAATGTCATGGGCATGAAGGTGTATGACTGTTCTTGTTGAGTAAATCATGATGTGCCCCTCAATAGCTAGGAGGCTTTATTGATGTTTGCATATTGTGGATGCAGGAGAAACATGCAGATTTTGATTTCAAGGCTGGAGCTGGCCGAGCAAGAGCTTTCAAGGAATCCCTTGAAGAGGATACAATAGAGCACAAGCACGATCAGCTGGAAATACCAAAAGGCCAGCTGACGATGGATCAATGCTTTAGGGGTAACAAACAAGATGAAAGTGATGTGAAAGTTGAAAAACAGACAGAAGAGAAGCAAGATTCTGATGTTGAGCAGAGAACTCTCATTCACCTTGAGGACACTCCAACACCAATACGCCAATCTGCACGCATAGCAGGGAAGAAATTCAAGTAGGTTTCTCCTCTCTTGTTCTTATGGGTTGGAATACATGAGGTTGAAGGCAGACTGAGGATAGTGGCCTTTTGTTCCTTTTCATGGTTAGTGCTCATGTAAAGATCTGGGTTGAACTTTAGGATGGAGTCAATTAATTTTGAAATTTGAGCCATTACGAATCTGGACTTCTTTTTTCTGTTAAATCTATGCATCAGGCTTGAAGAAGCTAATGCAGAAGCAGGAGTTGTCATAAATGATTGTAGCAAAAGGAGGAGATTTCGATATCCAACCTGTATTTTTTCAGGTACACACAATCCCCATCATCATCATCATTGTCATTGGAGCATGAGAAGGAGGAGGAGGGTGACAGTGCAAGTGACACATCAGAATTTAAGCTGAATTCTGGGAGGGGACTTTTTACTACCAAAACTGATGTGGATGATTCATCATTTGCTTCAACAAAGGAGCATAGTGCAGGTAAAGCACTATTGAGCTGCAGAACTGCTGCTGGGATCCCTTTACTTTACTGCTTCATGAAGACAGTTGCATTCTCCCCACAGGTTTAGGCGCAAAATGTTTTTGGGAGACAAGGTCCTAAACCTTCTGTTCTATGTCCTTGAAGTAGGTTTGGAAGAAAAAGGTTAAATCCCTCCTCTTGTTCTTACTTCTCTGGCTCTTTTGGTAGCGGCATATACCCAAAAACCTCTTGTGAGTTGAACTGTACATCTAAAGGCTTCTCTTGTAATTTCTTGGATCTAACTGTGAGACAGAGTCCTCAAGGTTTATCCTGTGACATTTTTGACAAACGCTCTCAACAAGAGTATGCAGGTATTGAAATGATTAGAATGCCTCATGTTCATTCCAATATCTCAATGACTGCAAAGCTGGGGTTTATCAATAGTCAATTTTACAGATTCTTGAGACTTTGTAGTTGTAAGAGGTTTTTTGTCTTCTAGATGGTCAGTCTTATTGTCTTTCTGAAGGCAAAAGGTTACCCTTTAAAAGTTCTTCTAAAGAGAACTAGAGGGTTGGTTCTTGAAGAAAAATTCCTCTTCGGAATTTCCGCTTTTGGCATTTTCAGAATGATTTTGCTTTGGGTCATGTAAGTGGGGAGCTTCCTGTAAGCCCACTTGTTCTTAGTCTTTCTCTGTTCTGTTCCCTTTCTGTCTTTCTTTGTTTCTTTGTCTGGTCTTTGTTGTGGGGTCTGTTGCTAGCCAGTAGTATGGCTGAGTCTTCCTGTTGCTTCCGGAATTGCAGCAGAAACTCAGTTCGTAGGATGGTGCTTGTCACCGGCCTTTACCCACTGTAGGGCGCTGATGAAGTCAGTGGGGAAGTTGTGATAGTTAAGTCACTATCATACATACTAGTGTTGATGGTCCCTGAACAGGTGTGAGACTGGCACTTTTGTTCATACTGGTGTGTATTTTTCATTTTTTGTTTGTTTTTTGTCTCCCCTTGTTTGGTTCTTCCTGTGGCTTCCTGAGGAAGTGTTAACCTTGCTGTTTCTTCTTCATCACAAGAATGGAGATTTCTCTATTCTTGTGAAAGATATTTTCTATGTAGGTAAATTGTAAGTATGCAGAAGTTCTGAGTACTTATGAATATATCTTGATTTGTCATTTGGCACTGAACCTATATTGACAAGTTTCATCTCATTGAGTGGAAATTTTAGGTCAAAAGTAATTTTTCTGTCAGTGCAGGGTGGGTAGAGTTTCCCTCACATCCAACATATTTTTTCAGTTTCAGGTGTCTCAAATAAGAAAAGGGGAACAGCTACATCTATCTTGTTGGAACTCAGCGATGAAGAGGAAGCCAAAGAAGGTGATCTAGTTGCTCCATCTCAGAACTCAGTGGCCAAGGGCATTCCTGTTGGTGAAGTTCAGACAAGTTCTGTTCAAGTCATAGCATCCTCAGGAGGTGGATTGAAGCAATCTAGTCTTGCTTCGTTTCTTTTCAAACCTATTGAAAAGGTGAGCTTGCACTTCCACATGAGACTCATCAGAAGAATTATTACTGGGAATTAATTTTTTTGCTCATGACCAATCTCAAGAAAAGAATGGTGGGTTGTCTCCACTTCACAGTCTGTTGTATTATTGTTTTGGTGCCATTGTCTGCTGCCTAAATTCACTGATTGCAGCAATTTTTAGAAGCCTTTTGGCCTTTCCTGATCTCCAAGCTGAAGGTCCTGTTGAGATGGTGCAGGCTTCTCAACAGGACCCTTTGTGGCTGCTTTATGGTTTCTATGTTTTTGAAATTCTCCAAACCTGTTTGGGCCATGTTCAGGACCCAGAAGTCAAAGCTGAGCAGTCTCACAATAGCACTGAAACCGGTAACCATTTGCCCCCTTTTTCAACCTTCAAAGTGCTCACCAGGCTCTGGATGGACCAATTTTGCTACCAATGTTATGCCATAGTTTGGCTTGAGAATGTTATAAGTAGATAACCATGTATTATGGGTGCTACTATGAACTGGAAGGATTGGCTTGAAGACCTTGCTGTCTCACAGCAGGCATCAGAAGATTGCACAAGGGATGACAATTATGCCTGCACAAGGGACTCATGTATAGTGCTTTAGTTGGGTTCCTAATAGTCTCTCCACTGCAAATCTTTCAGGTACCACCAAAACGTACAGAAGAAAGAGGGAGGCAAGTGTTCAAATATTCTCATGTTTGTTTCTGTGGATTAGTTGGAGCTGCATGAAGTTTTCTTGGTGATGTATTTCTGTACCCCCAAGCAGATTATGTTAGAAATGCAGGTGAAGGTTTCCACTTCAAGGTAAGTGAATGGTGAGATGAGTCCTGCTCCTGGCTTTCTCTGGCATGAATTCAATGCTGGAAGGCATATTCAAATTGGTTATGTTGTTGCAGAGGATTCTCATGCACTAGTGTGAGTAACTTTGGAATGAAAGTTCCCAATCTGTTTCCAATTTTACATTTGATGCCTTTGTCCTTTCCAAAGAAGTTGTCCCTGATCAATGTTTCAAGTGTTTTTTTTCAGGTTGCATGCTTGAAGATTCTATATTGCAACTCTCATCCCTTCTGAAATTGCCTCTTCTTTCTTTGCAGAGGACAGTTACTCCCCAGAAGCCTGTGTCAGAAGTAAAAGGTGATGTTTTAGCAACTCCTAGTATTCTTTACAGTTTCTTCCTTTAACAAAACAAATCTATTTTTTGGTGCTCTTATTCTCTGGTGAAGAGATGCTGTATTGCTTTTGTTATACTGATGATTGTTAAGTCATCACTGTGGGTATATCAGAGTGTCCCGGTTTGTACTTGTGGGTACTTTGTGCCCTGGTGCAAGCCGGCCATGTACTCAACTCACAATAGAGTTACAATTTTGCGTTCATAGAGCTATCTATAGCCATGATGGATTTACTAAGTCAGACAGTGGACAATAATATAGAAAGCTTGATGTACTAGTCCTGCACATAAAGAAAGATGCTGGCTGATCAGACCTGTCCTGTCATAGCAGCAGGTGAAATAGTTCACAACCACAACATGAACACTGCCAAATTTCTAGAACCCCCAACACCCAGGCAAGAAATATGCTGCGATGCTGTATGTATAAATTTTTCCTGTGGTCTCTAGGCCTTCCATGGGAAAATTGGAACCAGTGCAGAAACTTTTGACAGCTCTAGTAGGTCTTAGGTCTTCTAGGTAGCGCCTTCCCTCGAAGTTGACAAGTAACCACAGCTGCTAGACCCTTTTTTTTCCTGTGAAAGTGGCCTTTTAGCTTTGCTATCCTCATAGAATGTTTGGGTTTGTGCTGCTACGTAATTGAGTTGCTTCTTTGGCTAACTCCACATTTAAGAGATATTTAAACCTTTGCATTGTGCAGGGTTTAGAGGGAAGGGGAAATCTCCAGTAAAGAAAAGGAAAACAGAGGCAAAGGTATGAACTGCAAACATTTGAACTTAGCATTTGGTGCTGAAAAATGTCCTATGGTTAGGCATGGCACCAG
>Ga0209611_10007347_pt1 | contig 17687 bp, 8 predicted proteins | sample S1TSphgellanicum_3_FD_187693 | JGI IMG/M metagenome (GOLD analysis project Ga0209611, IMG submission 187693) | Host-associated microbial communities from peat moss isolated from Minnesota, USA - S1T2_Fc - Sphagnum magellanicum MG (SPAdes) (version 2) | ecosystem: Host-associated > Plants > Peat...
AGAATATTTCATATTGCTCATTTCCCTTTTGAATACTTTTTTGTATCTGTATTGATGGAGCTAGAGCTAATGGTTACGTTTTCCCTTCTCTTCCGGCTTCCTGGCTTACTGATGTCAGTCTTGTAACAGGTCAGCTTGTGGGGTTCTCCCCACAATCTTGTAGATCTGTTTTCCAGTGGGCAAAGTCGATATACAGCATCATAGTAGTCACTAGTGGTTTGCTTCAAGGTTATGTTCACGTGCAGGAGGCTGCAACCTCTACCCTCTATGTAGGCCTGTCTTTGCCTTGGGTTTGCTTGTACAAGGGTGAACTAAAATGAAACGAAAGATTACCCTCACAAGCTTGTTGCAGCTTGAATAAGGCTACTTCTGACTTTTGTTATTAGGTCTGTCTCTTTAGTTGTAGCCAACATCATGACTGAGTCTTCCCCATTGCTTCTGGAAATGCAATAGAAACTCAGTATACAATTTTTTTTGTCTACTTGCTTCCCCCATGTTTAATTTGAGCAGATCATTGTATGTGGTTCTCTACACCAGGCAGCATGGGGAGCTGATGAATCAGTGGCCAACTAGTCACTGCAATTCAGGATGAAGGTGAGGGTTGGTACCTCAGGAAGGATATCACAAATTCTTATCCTGTGTGCTTTGGCTTGCACAGAACTCACATAACAGTTTCGTACTGTGGAGTTTTCTAAGCTGTATCAGAGGTAACTTGTCTTGTATGAGCTCCTGCTGATATTCCACTTAGTCTCTTTTTTCTCTCAGAGATTATGGAATTATTTGGTGGATTTTTTGAAGATATTACACAGGTCATACGAACAAGTAGTTCTGTATTTTTGTGACTTTTTCAGTGAGAAATGGACAGTACATAATTAGTGGCTCAGAGGATCAATATACCTACTTGTGGGATCCGCAATCTCAAATGCCAAACAGAAGCTGGAGTGTTACACAGTCACAGTGCTGTTTGTTTCCTGTCATCTCATTGAGAACAAGATTGCAGGGTCTTTCTGGGTTCCAAAGTAGATGACTAATTGGATCACTGTGAAGGTTCCTGTTGTTCCATATCTGGTATTTCACTTGTGATTTTGTCTTTGAATAGTGAGGTTGAATTCGTCACAATGAAGGCATGCACATCTGTGTTACCCATTATCTGACTTTGTTGAAACAAGTTTCTGTGATATAATATAGGTGTACTAGCAGAGTATATGCAGGATTACAGCAAAAGTCTTGCATCATGGGAGAGGTGGAAACCTTCCTTCACCTGCCGATCACATCTTCATGCCCATTTATTCCAACATGCAAATGCATTGCAGAATACATGTTTGTTCACATCATGACTTAGAAATTTGTCACTAAGCCAAGTTCCATCTCCCTGAGTTCTTAACACAGTTGAACGAGTTCTAGTAAGAGCATAAGACAAGAAGTGCCTTGGCCATTTCATGTGGATAAAATTGGGATAGTATTATGTTGTCACTGCCTGTGGCTGGTCTCCCTCCCACCCAAACTCTCCTTTTCTCTCTTATGTAGCACACTCTAGTTAATGATCACAGAAATTAATAATTAGCCGAAACAAACTGAAAATCCAAAAGTTGAAAGTTGCAAGCGCTGCTATTCTTCATCTTGCTGCATTGCATCAATATGGTTCTAATAATCCATTGGGTATCAATTCTTCTGTGGATAAAGTAGCTTTTTATCGCTATTTCTACATAAAAGATTTAGTAGGTTGTGTTCGTCTTTCGACAGTGGCATGAGCAAGGACCTGCAAAAGCAAAGGCGACAAATACTACAGATTAATCATAATATTGAGCGATCCTTTGATATGGCTCCAGGTTGACTCTTGAGTTAATGGGGAATTGATCAAATCAACATTGTCAGATGTTCAAAAGAGGCTTATCATGGATTGTCCAAACACTCAACATTCATTAGACCTGTAGGAATTGAATTCAGGGTGCACAAATAGTGCTAAAGGTGACTTTGCAAGCACATGTGAAACTGGCTAAATTAAAGCTATAGTTTATTCTAGATGAACACTAAAGCTTAGTAATGTTTAGTGCCCTCCACAAGACTATAAGAAAGTAAAGCAATATCATATGTTCTGGAAAATGAAAACTGGTACAATGGTGGTGATGTCTTGAATGATAACCTAAGTGACACTCAAAACTCCAAGACATGGATAATCTTTCATTATAACATGAAAATCACAGTCTCATGGAACGTAGGTTACCAGATATCAATGGTATACATTAGGTGCTTGGTAGAGATTGGCCTGGGTGGCACACAATCTGGCGCATAGCAACCATACAGAGTCCGCCAAATGCAATGACAGATACAACAAGCCCGGTTCCATAGTCAACCAACATTTCTTTCGACCACATATGAGAATCCCGTGTGATCGGGTCGGTGGACCATTCCGGAAGCTCGTGAAAGTTACAATCGATTCCGTTGCGTTCAAGAAAAGACAGAACCGTGTTGAGTTCCTGAGAAGGAACAGTGCAGTTTGAAAGTGAAGCTAGAAACTTCTAGTAAGGATGTTGCACACATAGAAATAAACTTTCACAACGCAATTAAGTCAAGTTAGCGCAAGCACTTCAATTTCCACATTTTTTTTTCCCATTTTGTCTTGGGTCTTAAATCTTCACATCTTCACTTTGACACTCTGAACCCCCCTTCCCCACAATGTCCACAATTTCATCATAATGAAGTATTAGGGTGTTCACCTATCAGAGGAACTAAGAAAATAATGTTAGTCTCATTTGGATCCTGCAAGAACTCAAACGATTTGCTAACCCTATAATATAAGCAGCTGTAGAGCTGACCACGTTTCATCACCCTCAGGTGTCAGATTTCAAGAACCTAGAAGCTGAGTAGAAGAAACAATGTTGCCATCATGTTCTTCTCTCTTCGTTGTTGAACCGTGTGTTTGAATAAAGGCATCTATCTCTGAGGGAAATTTGGAATACAGGTGATTCAATTTCCTTGCACATTGCGATCAATCTTTCAAAAACGTAGATCCTGAATGTTGAATACTCGCTACAACAACCAAGAAAAAAAATATTGTAGGGAGATACCTGCATACGATGCTCGATACGACTGTGGGCAAACCGCAACTCTTCCATTGCCGTGATCTTTTGCCAAATTCCAAATACAGCGAGAGCCGTGGCGAATGCAGAGAGAGCTAAAATGAATCCCACGTTATTGCAGCGCAACAGATTCGATTGCAACGCTGCCGTGATAAGCAAGCCCTGGAACGCACTGAAAAATCCTACCACTTGATAAATTTCGTTCTTGATGCTGCGCATTTCCTCCTTCTTTGTGTTACGCAGGTTTTCTGATGTCCTAAGTCTTTCGCTATAATGTTCGAACGCTACTTTCCACAAATTTTCTTTTGTTGGGTCCAACCCCTTTACCTTCGTCAAAGTCCGAATACGCGTCTCAACATAAGTCATCTCAATCTCACCAGCTTGGAATTCTTGTGCATCACTTCCGTGATTTAGATTCTGAGGCTGGCTCCCAGAATCTGCCTCTTTGGATCCTTCATGAGCGTTGAATGCCTCACCGACTGCCGCTTCAGCTGGTTCTTCGATTTCCGCCGAGTTCCTATCGTTGATAGTTATTTCAATCTGGTCTTGATCCATTGAATGCGGGAATCGATCTGCGCACAATTGCAGCAGCCTTATGCATACACTGGAAACCGAAACCGAAACCGAAATGGGTGGCTGTAGAAACGGAAGCCAATACCAGAATCACCGTCCGTCCCGCTGCTGCTCAATGTCGACAAAACCTTCCGCCTTCTCTCTGGTTCCACTACGTCGCCACTCCCGGTGCCTATGAATGTTTCTGCAAATGCGCCCAAGCTCCGATCGCAGCTGCTACTCTGCAACCAGTAATTGAACCCTTACCGACGGGTTTAGAGTTTAGGTTTACGGTCTAGTATAATACCGCATTTATGGTGGCGCAAACACATTACACTCCAAGTGCAGACTCCCGTCCAGAAAAATATTAAACAGTCCAAAGCAAATGAATGCAGTCAGTACAAAAGTAGTGCTGCTATTTTTTCCTCCAGTCTGCCCATTTGCCCCATCGATATTTTCTCAAGTGACACCCAGGCATGTTTTGAACTTACAACCTCAGTTAATATGGCATGTTTTCGCACTTGTAACCTCACATAACATGCCAAAGTAATATGTTACATACCCGTATTATACCTCTAATGTGTTCATAATGTGCATAGCAAGGACTCAAAACATGCCTAAGCATGACAAGGTGAAAATAAACGGGGCAGATAAATGGGCAGACTGGAGGAAAAAATCGCAGCACTACTTTTGTACTGACTGCATTCATTTCCTTTGGCCTGTTTTATATTTTCCCGCACCTCACCCCCAGTTCTTGTGCTTGGGTGTTTAACAAGCAACCTACAGGTATCATGGTAGAAAGTAAAGTGTAAAGAAGCCAAAACATTTCTGTGTTATTTTCTAAAAACATTAGAGAGATTCCCATCCATAAACTAAATCAGGGTCTCAACTCCAAGTTTAACATTTCATCCATTGATTATTATGCCCAAAAACCGGACTCAGAGACCTTGCTTTTATCTTAGTATGGGATATATGTAATGTTTAAATAGATTTTGGTGTTTTATTAATGCCTTACTTTAGAAATTAAAGGTACCAGTGTAGATGCAGGTTCATATTATGTAGATTTTGAACACACTAGGAATATACAGGGGTATGTGGCGTATTTTACTTGACATGTTACGTGAGGTTAAAAACAGTGTTGGGCGGGTAGCAGAAATTTCTGATACTTACAAAAGGGTTTGGTTTTCATTTTTTATTTTTTAAGAAACAATTTATACACTGGGGCAGGCAGGGTATCATTTTTTATAAAAAAATTGAAGCGATTGTCACAATGCCAGTTCACATAAATTTGAGAACAGCTGTTATCCTTTCAGAACAGGGTCCCATCTTTCCTTACTTTACGGATAAGTTTAATCATTTCCATGGTTTGGATAGTGGGTATCTGAACTTACAAAATGGGAATGGGGACTTTGAACAAAGTCAGGTCAGGTAGACTCCAAGACCAGTGCATTGTGCCTTGTAACAGGACTAAAAAAGGTGGAAAAGGTGACATGAAAATTATTACATTCATATAATAGGTTAGATTGTAAAGAATTGGGCTTGTGCATTTTGAGCGTTCAGGTGTTTGTCTATTGTTGGCCTTGCCTACCATGGCAAGGATATTGTGTTTAGATTCATTATAGAGTATAGTAGCTGAAGGGATTTTGGCCCCTAGGCAATAATAGGTCTACTTTTATATGAGGATTTTTGAAAGATGATATTTTGTCCTGTGTTGAAACTTGGGATTAGTTATAGAGTTATTATATCTTGAAGAGTTTTGATTTGTTTCAAAGGATATTTTTGAAGATTATATTTTTGCATGGGGAAATATTTGAGTTTCCATAATTCTTCTTTTGCCTTAAGATACTTTTAAATGTAAATGGCAAGGCCCCAGTGTGACACACCCCTTGTTTGAACTTAGGTCCTTGCTTTTTTCTTCTCTTGTTCCTTTGCTGGGTGTTTTTCTTTTATTTATTTATTTATTTATTTAGTGGACGTGTGTACATATGTTTATGCAAAAAAAAAAGAAGGAATGAAGATAATAAAAATATAACTATTAAAAAAACCTATAGCCTATCCTAGCTATGTAGTATAACCGGTGGTTCTCAAGGTGAGTATTTGAGAATTAACCCTCATGTATAGCCTCTGGATATTAACCAAAATATAACCAAGTATAGTTATAATCAGGGGTATTACTTTGATAGTGAAATTGATAACCAACATCCTTAAATTCTCGAATTTTTTATATTGATGCCCTGTGTGGTCCAGAACTACAAAATTAAAAAGGTACCTACTTACCTGGCTAGTTATGAAAAAAATGCAATAACCACCTTAACACTGATCAGGATACCTTCTTTGGCAGGTAAGAAGTAAGAACCGGATGAGTATTGGTTGATTATTGCTTTTAAAAATCTTATCAACCATCGAGTAGGTTATTATAAATTCTTTGTTTTGGGACCACACATGTCATCAATATTAATATCAAAAAAAGTTTTGGGTCTCAAGTCAGTTATTAAATAACCGGTTGAGAACCACTGGTTAACATGCTGGTTATATACATCAGTTATATAGGGAGGGTTCTTTCAAATTGTAAAATTTTTATTTTTATTTTTTTTGTATTTGCATTTAAAGACTGATAACCTACTTAGATAATAATCAGGTCAATCCAGGTAGGTTATCAGATTTTTGAAAATTCAATACCAGGCAGTTATCAATTTTAACCAAGTATCAATTTAATCAAGAACTGGTTGGTAATTTTTTTATAACCGACTTGGTTGATAACTGGGTCAAAACTCAATAACTGGCCAAAACTAATAAGAACTATTGGTTCTGGTTCAGGTTTGTAAGAACCAAATTGGAACTGGATCTGAGCTTTGGAACCGAAACAAGAATTGGAATTTTATTTTTATTTTCTAAAAGAACTAGATCCAGAGCCAAGTTCTTAATTCTATTTATCTGTGGACAATTGGTTCTGGCCTGGCTTACTAAGAAGTAGACTGGAACTGGGTCTGAGTTTCAGAACTGGAACTGAAACCAAAACCAGAATTCAATTTTTTTTGAAAAACTAGACCCAGAACTGGATTCCCAGTTCCATTAAAGAAACAATGTTGCCATACTGTTCTTCTCTCTTCATTATAGAACCGTGTCTTTGAATGAAGGCATCTATCTCTGCGGCAACTTTGGACTTAAGGTGATTCGATTTCCTTGTACATTGTGATCACTCTTTCAAAAACGTAGCTCCTCACTGTTGAATACTCGCTACAACAACCAAGAAAAACATATTGCAGTGAGATACCTTCATACCACGTTTGTCAGAGCTTGTGCCTCTCCGCAAGTCTGTGATGACCGTGTTCTTTTGCACAATTCCAAATACGGCGACAGCCGTGGCGAATGCAGAGAGCGCTAAAACGAATCCCGCGTTATTGCACCACAACAGATTCGATTTCGCCGCTGCCGTGATAAGCAAGCCTTGAAACGCGCTGAAAAATCCTATCACTTGATAAATCTCTTTCTTGACGCTGCGTATTTCCTCCTCGCTTTCGTAACTCCGATTTTCCAACGTCGTACGAAGGTTGCTAAGTTCTTCGAACGCTACTTTCCACAAATTTATTTTTGTTGGCTCCAATCCGATTATCTTCGCCAGAGTCCGAATCGCCCTCTCAACATAAGTCATCTCACTCTCACCAGCTTGGACTTCCTGTGCATCACTTGTGTGATTTAGATTCTGAGGCTGGCTCCCAGAAATCTGCCTCTTCGGATCCTTCATGAGCGTTGAATGCCTCGCCGACTGCTGCTCCAGCTGGTTCTTCGAATTCCGCCGAGTTCCTATCGTTGACAATTACTATTTCAATCTGGTCTTTGATCCATTAAATGCGGGAATCGATGTGTGCACAATTGCAGCAGCCTTATGCATACACCAAACCCAAACCAAAAGCCAAATGGGTGAATTCAGGAATCTTCTCCCGCTGCTGCTTATAAGGCCGAGACAACCTGGGCCTTCTCCCTCGTTCCCCCTACTTCCCCACCCCAGCTGGCGATGAAAGTTTCTGCAAATGGTCCCCAAAAGCTCGGAGCTGCCATGTCCCCAACACCAAACAATCTGTGCGTTGTTGGCTCAATTGCAGCCAACTTACACCCCCGAATTTAGGCCTTAATCTGAATTTCTCTCATCCAAACTATATACATTATACACCTTCTTCCCCTTCCCCACCCATAAACAAGAAAATTGGACTGAATACACTGAGCGACAATTGAGGTCTCAACACCTGGGCCAGTCACTAGGATTGGCCAATAAAAACAAGGGGGTGTGTCACACTGTGGCCTTGCCATTTACATCAAAAAGGATCTTAAGGCAAAAGAAGAATTATGGAAACTCAAATATGCAAAAATCTAATCTTCAAAAAACATCCTCTAAAAGAAACCCAAAATCCTTCAAGATATTATAACTCTCTAACTAATCTCAAGTTTCAACACATGCCAAAATATCATCTTTCAAAAAGCCTCATATAAAAATAGACCTATTATGAACTAGGGGACAAAATCCCTTAAGCTACTACACTCTGCAATGAATCTAAACACCATATCCTTGCCTTGGTAGGCAAGGCCAATAAGTAAACAACAGTTACCTATTTCATGTTCATTACTCTTGTCAACAATACCTAGTTACTTCATGTTTGGTATCCTCTACAGGGCCTCAAGTGCACTTTCTCAGGGCCCAGCAGGTTGGTAATGAAATCACTGAGTTTCACTGTTGGAATACATTCCACCCTTTCGAGGTCACGGCCTATTATAGTAGCCGCTGGAAATGATCTCACACCCAGTTCTAGGGCCTGCTACAGCCCTTGTTTAAGCTATGGTTGTGTTGACAAAAGTTTTAAAGGCCGTGCATAAGACCAGGTACACTAACACACCCCCTACTTTGGGGGTCTACCCGTATTTATCACATGCAATATCCAGTTTTAATTGTGTCCCCATCCCCACCCTTAAGTATTTCAACATTGGATAGTAAGAGACAATTTGAATACCATCACATGGGCCTGTTTAATGCACTGGGATTTACCACATACAACATCCGTTAATGCTAATGCATTGTTAACCTTTTGCATATCAAAGTCATGTTTGTGACATTTTTGGATCGAAGATCAATTCTTCTAATAACAATCCTTAAGACTTAAAAATGGTTCTTGTTGTTATTATTTGAATAGGGAATTAGATTCTTGTTATGACACGAGATTAATTGAGTTTTTCCAATCCTTATTTCTTTTGTTATTGGTTTTATAGGTGTTCAATATGTGTTCATGCAACACACACACATATGAGTAGATTCTCTTTTGCTATCTATCGAATGTTTAGATTTTGAAAATTTATCCATATTATCACTTTTTAGGAGTATGTCATTGTGAATTTGAAGATTCAATCTACTCTATTATAAAATTGTCAAATGTAGCATAGTTTCTAGCACATAGTTTAATAAGTTTGTTTTCATTTGCTCAAATGATGGTGTGCAATCTTGATGTTCTATTTGGATTGTGTGAAAATTTGTAGGATATTGGAAATTGGTGATATTTTCATGTGGATGTTAATATAGATGTGGAATAACCAATTTTTTTGGTGACTTTTGAAGACATTGAAATTTTACAGATTTGATATCTTCTATTGTTTGCAATGTTACTTGAAATCTGTTTGAAATTTCCATGAACCCGAATCTCAAATTGACTCATTATTTGAATTAATTATTTGTAACATTGAACATTGTTTTCCAAAAACTTTGTGTTGATATATTATGTTTTCATTTAGCTTTCTAAATGTCCATTTATCTATTGTTGGTGGTGTTTGGTAAACATCACTTGTCATAATAAGAGTGACACTACCAAAATATTTGTATTGAATACATTTTATAATTTTCTCTTAAATGGTCACTTATGATGCTAAAACATCCAAGCTTCAATTAAGTTTTGTTCATCTTTGATAACAAAATTTTGCAATTGTTCATGTTCATATGTTAGGGTAGTTATTGAATTAAATGATGATTGGACAAGTTTGATAAATATTGATTGACACCAACAATAGCATGTTAGCTGGTTGCAAGTTAGTGTGCCTCAATTTGGGTAGATACAACACTCCACAAAGTCTATATTTTAGCACTAAAATGAAAAGAAAAAGAAAAAACCAATGTTAAATGAGGATTATATGATGACTAATGAATTTATAGAGTTTCAATGACCAAGAGTAAATAACTCTTTGACATACATGTTAGAAAAGACAAACATCAATCCAACAAAAAAAATTCAAAATAGGAACTTTTGAAAATGATGTTCAAATCGGGTGATTTAAAAGTTCATAACTATTTGTTGGTGAAAGTTCTTCTTTTAATTTGTTGGATTCCATGTTTATTTTTGCACCATGTAAATATATTGGAGAACACAAATTTAGCAATTACACCAAATTGCTATTGTCTTTGTGTTTGTTAAAATGACCAAATGGGACAATTATAAAGTTTTGGTTTTGAAAAAAAAATAAAAGATGAAAGTTCCAAAAGAGGAAAAAGTGAGTAAAAGCACATTGTGATGGACTTTTTTGGATGTCCCAATGCCAATTTTCTTACAAGTTTGACAAATATTGTTATATAATTCATTGTTCCGTAAATGAGACATGATTTTTTTTAATTTAAAAAGGGACTCAATTTATTAAAACATTATGAATTAATCCTTCAACTTTGAATGAATTACACCAATATTATTAATATTCAATCAATGATGAATTTTTTAATCGAAGCATGTCCAAGGTCCCTACCCACTTATGGGTTTATTGCTTATAACCAATTGTATGGGAATTTTTCAGAACTTTAGGGGATGTTATTTCAAAGGTCTATGACACTTAAGGTCAAAAAATATGGAAATATATATTTTTTCTTTTCATAATTCCATTTAATGACCTCAAAATATCCGTGTTTTGCAAAGTTCATTTACTTACAAATCTTTTTTTTCAAGACTTGTCTACATTAAAGATATTGAAAAAGGTTTTTAGTAAGGTGGTATAAGGGGAAAATGGAAAAAAAATGTTAACTTCAACATCATTTCATTGGTTTTAGTGAAAGACCTAGTTTTATGAGGTTCATTGGCTTCAAAATACATTAGAAATATGGATTTTTGATGGATTCTATGTTGTCATAAGTGGTCCACCTTAGTGTGTGTTTTACTTGATTGCATTCACACTATAATGAGCCATTAGTGCCCCTTTAGGCTAGTCCTTAAAAGGTAGTACGCTAGCTAATCATGTGGTTTTGTCAAAATAAAGATTGGTTATTTAATGAAAATATTATTGATTCCATGATTTATAATAGTTTTAAAAATCTTGTGGCCCAAAAAAATGTTTCAATGTTATACTATCATGCAAATTTGTATTAATTTTTTTCCAAAACGATTTCATTTTCAAATGTTTTCAAATGTTTTTAAGGATTTTTAAAATAACAAAAGATTTTGTTACATTTTAGATTTTTTTTTTGGTATTTAAAAAATCAACAAGTAATTGATTTCAAACATATCCATATGTTCCCATAATATATTATGAATGTTATTATATAAGTAAATCCAAAAAAATTAACACCAACTTAAGTTATCACCATCATAAAACATGAAATATTATGCAATGGTTAAAAAAGTTTTTCATGTTAACATAGGTCAACTTGAAAGATATAATGAATTAATTTTTTGATACTATTGTCACCAAAAAATAAAATAATTTTTTTTTATAAATATCATTTATACAAAGATTCTAGGAAATAATATGCTTCTAAAATTTTTTAGAAGGTTTAGGTAGTCGATGTTTTTAAAAGTCTAATTAACGAAGACTTCTAAAATATTTAATGGATGGATTTTTTAAAAATGGTTGATGAACTTTTAAAAGGTTCCATGGAATAATATAAGTAGAAATCCCAACTATGACAACACCCTTCAATCTTGTAAATGCGCTTGTTGTGAGCTTATGTAGGTAATTTTGCTTCACAACCTAGTGTTTGTATCACACTTGTTTATCTATAAAAAAAAAATTCCTTATTCATCACCAAACATATAATTCTTGTCTTTCTCAAGTCTACATTTTCTTGCAATGAAAAGTTTTTATCTCATCCAAGCCATGGTTTGGTGAGATTGTTTATCGAAATCACCATGCATCTTGGTGGATTGCAATGATGGATTCAATTAGTATGATATTCACAACATTGTGTAAGGTTCAACTAGAAATTCAAAAAATTGATGAAACAAATGTTCAATTGCAATCTGGTCAACCTAAAGTTTTGGTTTTGAATTTACAAAAATTTTGATAACAAATCAAGGTATTTCATGTGGCCAATGTTAGCAATTTTAAAATGTCAAACACTAACCGATTTCCATTACAACAACCAAAAAAAAAACTAGAGTCATCATTCTTAAATATTTGTATTATATTGCATTATAATGTAAAAAATATATAACAAATAGCACATAAATGTATCTTTTTCAATTTTTGAATACCCAATTAATGAAATTTAGTAATTCATCAAAACTTTAATTAGTTAACAACAACCCGAACAACATATAAGATGTTTCAAACAAGTATTGATTAATTCTTCCATTTTATTTTTTGAAAGGCATAGGTAGACACATATACACCAATGTTGCATGGTTGTTGAAATGTAATCAATTTTCATTACTTTAACTACATGTTACCAAAATGAAAATCATTATCCTAAAACATAGATCGTGGAAATTTTATTGGAACAAAACAAAACCCAATTTGGAACTTATAAATTGGGGATTTTTAGCTCTAGAAAACAATTCCCTTAACACCACTCCAACCATGGAGTTTGAAAATTTGAAGGTGTAACAATTTTTTGCAGAAATCAAGATGGTTAGGGTTTAAGATTTTTTTTGTGAAATTCTTATTTATCTAACCACCACTTCTGTGAGCTTTAAGTTGTGTTCTTTGAAACAAGGCTAAGGAGAATGGATTATAGAAGAAATTCATAAGATTTACATGTGTTTTTTAATGTATGGTGAAAACATGGTAAATTATACATTAAAAAAACGTTTCGACATAGATCTTATGTCATACATATAATTATTAAAAAGTAGCATAAAATTGGGTGAAGGTATGTGTCAAATACCATCCGTGATGTTGTATATTAAAATTTAAAAAATCTAGTTGGAAAAAATGAAATTAAAAAGTACATTTGAAACACACTGATTTAATATGTGTTCAAATGTACTTTTAAATTGGAAAAACTAATAAAAGTTATGTATTAAGTTAGGCAATGAAAATCATCATATATTTCAATGAGTCATTAAAAAAAAAAATTCATTTTGTTAAAAACTTATTTGAAACCTACTTTTACAATGTGAAATTTGATAATCAATGTACATCAATGAAAAAGTATCTTATATTGGATCAATTAATTAAAGACATAAAATGTTCCACAATTTCATGATGGGTTTTATTGCTACTTTAGCTATTCTTGCATATAGCTTTAACAAGGGTTATCAAATGTTCATTTATCTTGCTTACACCTTGTAAGTAAATTTTTTATCTATTTTTTTTTGTTTTATTCTATGTGAGAGAAACAATTGAAACAACAATGTATTCATGGGCAAATAAGGAAACATAGGTAGTGGAAAGAGAGGTGTCACTAAAGTTTGAAAATAGGTTGTACCTAAAAGATTTGCTTTTTTTTTCCTAGTAGTTTGTTTTGGCATTAGTGTCCCAAAGAGGCTAGGAGAGAAAATATCTAACTTGAGAGGTGACAAATGCCTTCATGTTGTTTTTCAATTATTTTTGTTATACCTATATCATGCAAATTTGAAGTCAACCTCATGTCATGTTCAACAATTTTTGACCTTTCTTCCTATCTTCTTTTTTCATGGAAAGTTAGAAAAAAAGGAATGCATTCTCTTTTGAAAAATTGGATGGGTTTTTATTTAAAGCACAATTTCAAGGTCTAAGAATAATGATGCCACATGTTCCATGCTCTAAGAAATGAAGGAGGTTCATGGTTAACTTTCACCTTGATAACTAGTCCAATGGTTTGGTGGATGTAAGATGAAATTGAAGTTTCAAAAAATTAGTGATCACACCACCTATCAATGATGGTATGTATTTAATTCATTATTTCTTTGTAGTTTGCATGAGTTTATTAGTGAGGAACATAAAACTAGATGCATCCCATATGTTCCATGCTATTGATTAAGGTCCCTTATTGCATATGGTTGGGAAGGTTAAATTAACTTGCACTACTAAAAAACTTGGTACTTTTTGACTGACAAATCTAGTAAAAAAAATACCGAATTTGAATAGGTGTCAAAAAGACCATTGAGACATTTTGGACAAGTTGATTTCGACATGTATGTTGTGAATGGGGTGGTTATTTTTATTAGCAAAGTATGAACCATTTGATTAGTCATTTTGACTAATTGAACTTATGCCCGTAAAAAAATAAATTGTGGCAGGTAGGTAGGTAGGTTGTAAAAAGGCAGACATGTAGGTAGGAAGGTCGTAAAAAGGCAAATAGGTAGGTAGGTAGGTTATATAAAAGAAAGTAGGTAGGTGGTAGCCTAACCTACCCTTTCCTACTTGACTTATTTTAACCTAACCTAATATATCCTACTTAGTTTACCCTAATTACCTTAGCCCCTTAAGCATGTACATAGATTATAGTGTTAGGAATTAAACCCTTAACCTTTCCAATGATAAACCAAGTCTTTAACCAATGACCACACCATCAAAATGTGTTCAACTTTTGTCAATTTTTTTATTTCACATGTTTATTTTAACATTTCACTATAAAACTATGAGGTATGAAGGTAGGTAGGTTGTACAAGATGGGTGGGTGGCTTGGTGAGTTGGTAGGTAGGTATGTAGGTTTTAATATTGTAAATGGGAGATAGGATGTAGGTATGTAATAAACATAAAAAGTCCCATTTGACTAGAGAACATTAGTCATTTTGACTAATGATGTCAATTTCTTATATTCAATTTAACTAAATGTCCCATTTGACCAAAACCCGTTGGCCATTTTGACTAGGGTTGTTTAACTTGATTAGATGTATTAGTCAAAAAAATCACTTTAGTCAAGTTGATTAGTCAAAAAATACATGTTTTGAACTTGTAGTCAAAATGGACATGTCCATTAATGAAAAATGATTAGTTAATCAACTTGAACCATTTGATAAACCAAGTTTTGTAGTAGTGTTGTCAACATGCAAATGATGGGTTGTTATGAGGAGCATTGATTAAAGTAGCATGGAAAAAGAATTAAACAACTGAATTTAATGTCTTTTTAATGTTAGAATCTTTGTGGTGTTAGATAGGCATTTAGGCCTTCATAATAAACTTCAAGATGTTTGGTGGCATGTGGAGTTTTGACATCATGATTTTAAAAAAATAATGAACCAAAAGCAAAATTAAGTTATTTCATTTGCATCATAAGTGTTTATTCTTTAGACATTATTATTTGCAAATTGAAAGCCTTGTCAATCACATGGGACTTGCACGTGAATACATGGTGAAGAATGCACTTGTTTTTTATTTGCAAGTCTTATAAGCTTCAACAAGTTAGACCCATCCAATTATCATATTAAACAATTTAGAAACCAAAGAAACCAACCTTGTTTTTCTCATTGATGTTAGTTCATAAACAACTTCAAACATTGAAGTGGATGTAAGGTGGGGGAGTGTTATTTCCATTACTTCAAATTAATCAAGTTAAATAACATATTCCTCACAATTAAACTTCAAGTTATTGGTCATTTTTGGTGCCACACAATTGTGTGGTTTTAATGTCATGTAACCCACGACAATTGCGATGCATTATGTCGTCTTGGACAAATGAATGGTCACATGCACTAGCATTGGTTGAATCTAGTTTTTAGGGTTTTGGTTTAAGCAAATTTTTGGTGTAGAGGATAACCTTCAATTTTCATCTTTTGTTCAAAAAATAAAATTGAAACCTTCAATTCTTATCTTTTTCTTTCTCTTTTTGGCTCTTGGTTTGATGGTTTCATAACTAGTAGGAACCTTCAATTTAAGAACTAATGTGTTTAGTATTTTGGTGTACTTGTCTCAACGATTTTGGAGTTGATTTTGAATTTTTATTCTTTGATGAATATATATATATATATATATATATATATATATATATATATATATATATTTTTTTTTTTTTTTTTTTTTTTTTTTTTTTTTTTTTTTTTTTTTTTTTTTTTTTTTTTTTTTTTTTTTTTTTTATATATATATATATATATATATATATATATATATATATATATATTTCTTTCTCTTTTTTTAATTTTTTTTTTGGCCTTGGGTAGGAATGCCTTTCAAAATCCTACATGGTAGATGCTTAGGGTTAAAAAGAAATAAATGCATTTAAATGTTTGCCTAAGTGTTATTGTGATTGCGTGACATGGCCTAGACATTGTCCATTTTCAAAATGTGAAAATTAGAGTTTAAAATAATTGAAATAAAGTTAGGTTGTCTTTATCCTTTCGTCATTGTATTACTATGTTCTTTTTCATTACAAATTGTAATATTTGAATGGCTTCAACACAAATTTGGGCTTTGTGTTGTTTTGCATTACTAGTGACGATGATTAAATTATCTTGTGTGAACATAATAGTTTTGTTGCAATCAATTTTGTCTTTTCAAAATATAAAATTTTAAAAATTTCACTAGATGTCATTTTGTTTCATTAATATTTTTTTACATTCTTGATTTGCTAGGCAAAATGCCAACACAAGTTTAATTCATTAGAGTAGTTCACAGTAAAATACAAACAAACAAAAGAAACAAATATTGAAAGGGTGTAACACAAAAAATAACATATATATAGACAAAATTATTGAAAGGCTGCAAAATAAATAACAAAATATAACTAACAAAAGAAAAACAAAATTTTTGAAATGATAATTTGCAATGAATTATAATTTGGAATGACTATGGAATTGTCATCGTGACGATCATCAAAATCCCCTCCCACACAAAACAGTTCTGATCTGAAACATCATCATTGGAATATATCATTTATTTTAGAAATATCGAAAATTCACAAAATTATTGACTAGATATGCAAAAAATTTCGAATAAAATAGACAAAAGAAAACTTCTGTGACAGTCCACTGTACCCGAAAATTAGTGTAGGGTAAAGCCCTAAGGTACGGGCATTCACAAAATAAGGGGCCTAAGATGAGGTGATAGCCCAGTGTGGCCCCACATTTTGGGAATGTCCACCACCCATGTGCTTTACCTTTTGTACAAGGAAAAAATTTTCATCAACCAAACCTATGTAGATCAAGGGGCCTATAAATGGAGGGGTTCTTATGCCTACTCAATAGTGGGAGGGTTTTTACACCTATAAGTAGGCATAATTTCCCTCCCATCCTTGAGGAGTAGGCATAATATCCCTCCCAATTTCTAGGACGGAAATTCATCAATATAAGGTGCCCTCCAGAAATTCATCAATATAAGGTGCCCTCCACATACACTACAAATTTTCTCCAAGTACTTTAGGTGGTCCTGAATTTAGTAAAACCCAAAAGCCCAAGGTACCGTACCTTGGGGTTTTGGACGATCCCTAAAATTTTGAACATAAAGTTCTCTTGGGAGCTGTGTTCAAGCACAAAGATGAAATTTAAATAGTTCTTCACGAGTTTGGGATTCTACTCTTCGGATTCCTACACAGGTTTTTCTTGAAAGAGGTGGTGGAGAATATGGCGCCAGAAGGTCCAGCCATCACGACCAAATTTCCATCTCCAACTTCTAAAAGCTGGTGTTGAGTCTCAGTGCGATGCATTGGTGCTAATTCACCCAATCTTTCTTGAAAGTATCGTCATCTTGCAAATCCTTGGATGCCCAGTTCTTGCTTCTGTTGTTGTTTTTCATACGACCCAAAGTTGGGGTTTTGCAAAACTAGATGAAAAGGGGTGTTTGTCTGTGCTTTAGAGGTTTCCTTATGATTCAGCCTGAAATGTCCAGCATGAGGGTAAGGTCCTCACCATCTTATTACATTCTCTCCCACAAAGTTTGAGTGTTCTCAAGCTTTATGTCTCT
>Ga0209611_10007349_pt1 | contig 17684 bp, 13 predicted proteins | sample S1TSphgellanicum_3_FD_187693 | JGI IMG/M metagenome (GOLD analysis project Ga0209611, IMG submission 187693) | Host-associated microbial communities from peat moss isolated from Minnesota, USA - S1T2_Fc - Sphagnum magellanicum MG (SPAdes) (version 2) | ecosystem: Host-associated > Plants > Peat...
TTACGACTAGCGAACATGACGCGCTCGGCCAAGGGCACGGTCGAAGACCCGGGCAAGAACGTGAAGGCGAATAGCGGGCTCAATCGCGAGTTGCTTGACGCCGGATTTGGCATACTGGCCACGTTGATCCGCGAGAAAGCAGAGTACGCTGCTCGCCAAGTGATCGTCGTGAACCCAGCCTATTCGTCGCAAACGTGTGCCGCGTGCGGCCACGTTGCGTCGTCAAGTCGGGAGGGTCCGCGCTTCGCGTGCGTCCGCTGTCGTCATGAAGATGACGCGGACGTGAATGCGGCGCGCGTTATCCTTCTGCGGGCGGAGTCGCCGCCTACGAGAGCACCGGGCGACGCTCGGGGCGCGCAGCAGGACGCTGCGTGACCACGCTCACGACGAACGGTTATGGTCCCGGCGGCGGAAGTTGCGGTTGCGGCTGGGGTTGCGCGTCGGGCGGGGCAGCGCTGGAATCGGGCGCGCCGTTCTCCCACATCTGCACGTCCGGCGCGACGGCCGGTAGCGCGTCCGCGCCGGGGCTCACGGGATCGGATGCCGCGCGCCAGGCCGAGAAGCGCGCGAGCGCGTCGTAGGCGAGACGCGAGACACCGCGGATGAACCGGCGGCCCGCATCGAGCGAGGGCAGGTGTGTCGTCATCACCGAGATGATGTACGGCGCGTTGCCGAGGTAGACGATCCCAACATCGTTGAGCGTATCGTGCAGCGTGCCGGTCTTGTGCGCGATCGTCGTCCCCGGCGGCAGCGGCTCGGGCAAGAGGCCGTTATGGTGCTGACCGGCCAGAATCTGGATCATTTCGCGCGACGACCACGGGTTGACGAGCGAGTCGTGCACCATGTCGAGCAAGAGCATCGTCATATCTTGCGGGCTCGTGCGCAGCGAGCGGATGTCGCCGTCGGAGCGGATATAATCGCCGACGACCGTCTGGCGCAAGCCGAGCGAGCGCATCGTCGTGTTGATGTGTGCGCGGCCGACCAGGCGGATGAGCATGTTCGTCGCGGTGTTGTCGCTCTCGGTGATCATCAGCGTCAAGAGCCGCGCGACGCTGTAGCGCGAGCCGGCGGGTGCGCCCGCGAGATCGCCCCAGCCATAGTCACGGTCGCCGGCTTGGAGCGTCAGCAGGCGGTTGAGATCGAACGTCCCGCGCGCCATTTGGCGGAACACTTCAACCATCACCGGGATCTTGATCGTCGAGGCGGCGGGCATGTTGGCACCGGAATTGATCCCGGTCGAAAGCCCCGTGTCGACGTCCTCGACCATGATGCCGACGTTGCCTGGCGCGCGCGACGAAAGCTCGGAGAGGTTACGCGCGAGATCGACCAGCGGCCCGGCCGCGGCGCGCGCGGGTACGGTCGTTCCGCAGGCAAGCGCACATAGAACGGCCAGGGCCACGAGAGATCGCAGCAGACGCATTGCCGACATCATCGTCGCTCCGGCGCGATCCGTCAATGCATTACGATTCGACATTTGGTACGTCGCGCGATTTAACGCACGTACGGAACACCGTCCGAGGCGGGCGCCCGCACGCGGCCGGCAAAGCCTCCGAGCGCCACGAGCGCGGCGAGATACGGTAATGCTTGCATGAGCTCGCTCGGTACGCCGGAGCGCTGGAGTGTGTACTGCAAGGCGGCAAAGAAGCCGAAGAACAGCGCTGCGCCCGTTGCGCCGATCGGATTCCAGCGGCCGAAGATGACGGCGGCGAGCGCGATGTAGCCGCGGCCTGCGGTCATGCCGTCGGAATACAGATCGAGCTCGCCGAGCGAGAGATACACGCCGCCGATCGCGGCGATCGCACCGCCCGTGACGACGGCCCAGAAGCGCGTCGTCAGCGCGTCGACGCCGGCGGTTTCCGCGGCGCGCGGATTCTCACCGCACGCGCGCACGCGCAAGCCCCACGGCGTGCGGAAGAGAAACACCCACTCGAGTGCGGCCAGCACGAACGCGAGTGCGATGAGGATCGCGCTGCCCGTCGCGCCGAGGCTGGTGACCTCGCGCGATGCGCCCGGCTGGTGAAAGATCACGACGAGCCCGTACGCTGCGCCGCCCAGCGCGACGAAATTCAGGCCCGTTCCGGCGACGATCTGATCGACGCCGAAGCGCGTCGCGGCAAACGCCAGGATCGCGGCCAGCAACGCGCCCGCGATCACGCCCGCGCACGCGCCGAGCACCGGATTCCCGGTTGCCGCCGCGACGACGACCGCGGTAAACGCGCCCGCAACGAGGCCGCCCTCGAGCCCGATGTTCACGACGCCCGAGCGTTCGGAGAGAACGCCGCCGAGCGCCGCATAGATCAGCGGCGTCGCTTTGACGAGGGTGAGCGCGAGCAGCGCGAGGAGCGCCGCGATCATGCGTTTCTCCGCGCCGCGACGACGCGCCGTCCGGCGAGCGCGACGATGACGAGCCCCTCGACGATCGAGACGACGTCGCGCGGGACGTTCGCCATCGCTTGCATCGCGATCGCGCCGCTCTGCAAGATTCCGAACGCGAACGACGCGATACAGATCCCGAGCGGGTCGAGATTCCCGACCAGCGCGACCGCGATCCCGATGAAGCCGTAGCCGGGTGAGAGTCCGGTGTTGAACCGGTGCAGCATCCCCATCACGATCGTCGCGCCGCCGAGTCCGGCGATCGCGCCCGAGGTCGCCATCGCGACGAACGCCGTGCGCGCGAGGTTGACCCCCGCGCGCCGCGCGGCTTCGGGAGCCTCGCCCGCCGCGCGCAATTCGTAGCCGAACACCGTGCGCCGGAAGATCCACCGCAGGACGAGTGCGAGCACGATGGCGATCGGAAACGCGAGCGTGAGCCGCGAGTCGGGGAAGATCCCGGGCAGTTGCGCCGCGGCGGGCAACGACGCCGTCTCCGAAGCGGTCGCGCCGGCTTCTTTGAGCGGACCGCCGATCAGATACGTCGCGAGCAGCAGCGCGACCACGTTGAGCATCAGCGTGGCGATCACTTCGTTCGCACCGAAGCGCGCGCGGAAGAAACCCGCGATGCCGCCCCAGAGGCCGCCGGCAAACGCGCCGGCGGCGAGCGTGAGCGGAACGGCAAGCACGGCCGGCAGCGGTACCATGACGCCCACGACGCCGGCCGCCATCCCGCCCAAGATCAGTTGTCCCTCGGCGCCGATGTTGAAGAGGCCGGCGCGAAAGGCGAACGCGATCCCGAGTGCCGGAAAGAGCAGGGCGGTCGTCTGCACGAGCGTCTCCGCGATCTCCGAGGGGTTGCCGAGTGCGCCGTCGAGCAGCTGGCCGAAACCGTCGATCGGATTTGCTCCGGCGACGATCATCGCGAGGCCGCCGATGACGACGACGATCGCGATCGCGAGCGCGACGTCACGCAGTCCGCGCTTCACGCGTCGCCCGCCATGAGTGCGCCGATCCGCCCGCGGTCGAGTTCGGTGCGCGTGAACGCGCCCGCGACGTGACCGCCGAAGAACACGATCACGCGATCGGCGACGGCGAAGATTTCGTCGAGCTCGAACGAGATCAGCAGCACCGCCGCACCGGCGTTGCGCGCTTCGATCAACCGCGATTGCACGAGCGTTGCGGCCCCGATGTCGATGCCGCGGGTCGGCTGATAGGCGATGACGAGCTTCGGTTCGCCCGCCAGCGCGCGGCCGACGACGATCTTCTGTTGGTTGCCGCCGGAGAGACCGTCGACGATCGCGTTCGGGTTGGGCGGCCGCACGTCGAACCGCTCGATGACCTCGCGTGCATAGCGCTCGGCGACGCTGCGATCGATGATCGCGCCGCGCCGCAGCGGCGCGTGCTGTTGCCGGCCGAGCATGGCGTTGTCGCGTACGTTCCAATCGAGCACCAGCGCTTCGTGGCGCCGGTCCTGCGGGATGATGCGCACGCCGCGCTCGATGCGCGCCGCGGGGCCGAGCGCGGACGGCAGCGGCGTGCCGTCGAGTTCGATCGTCCCGTCGTACGGCAGCACGCCGGCGAGTGCGTCGGCGAGGGCGGATTGGCCGTTCCCTTCGATGCCCGCGATGCCGACGATCTCGCCGGCCGCGACGCTGAGCGAAACCTTTGAGAGCGTGCCGTTGCCGTGGCCCGCGGAGAGGTCGCGGATCACGAGCCGCGGCCGCGGCTCGGTGGCTGCGCGCGCCGCGAGCGCGGGAAGTTCACCGCCGACCATCGCGCGCGCGATCTCGCCCGCATCCGTGTGTGCCGTCTCGTATTGCGCGACGACGGCGCCCGCGCGCATCACGGTGACGCGCTGCGAGTACGCGGTGACTTCGGCGAGTTTGTGCGTAACGACGAGGATCGCCGAACCGCCGTCCGCGAGCCGGCGAACGGTGGCGAAGAACGCCTCGATCTCACCGGGCGCGAGCGCCGCCGTCGGTTCGTCGAGCAAGAGAATTTGCGGCTCGCGCGCGAGCTCGCGCAGCAGCTCGACGCGCTGTTTGATCCCGACCGGCAACGTTTCGACGACGGCGTCGGGATTGATGAAGAGGCCGTGCCGCGCCGCGAGTTCGCGCACCATCGTGCGGGCGCGTCCGCGATCGACGAAGGGACCGCGGCGCGGCTCGCGGTGCAGGAGGACGTTCTCCCAGACCGTCAGCCGTTCGATCAATTGGAAATGCTGGTGCACGAGTCCGACCGGGCCGCTCGCCGCGATCGTTCCGGCATCCGGCGTCACGCTCCCGTACGCGATCGCGGAGAGCGTCGATTTACCCGCCCCGTTCTCGCCGACGAGCGCGTGGATCTCGCCGCCGCGCACGTCGAGATCGACGCCGGAGACGGCGACGATCGGACCGTACTGCTTGCGGATACCGCGCAGCGTTAGTGAAGCGGGACCGGTTTGAATGATGCGAGCTCTTCTCGGGTTGACGGGGCGACGATCGTGCCGTTCTCCAGCCGTTGCTCGATCACGCGGAGCTTGGCGAGGCGGGCCGGGGTCATCACGCTGCGGGTGTAGGTAAAATCGGTCAGGCCGACCCCGCCTTCTTTGAGGCCGAGCACGATATGACCGCCCTTGAGCGTGTGTGCTGCGGCGCGTTTGGCCAACAGGAAGACTCCTCGGTCGACATGCTTGACCATCGAGGTCAGAATTTTGCCGGGGACCAGCGCGTCCTGATCGGCGTCGACGCCGATCACGTAGTCGCCGCTGCGCGCGCGTACCTGATCGAGTGCGCCGACGCCGCCTTTGCCGGCTGCGGCGAAGATGATGTCGGCGCCCTGATCGAAGAGCACGCCCGCGAGTTCTTTGCCGGCCGCGACGTCGTCGAAGCTGCCGATGTATTTCACCTCGACGCGGATGGCGGGATCGATCTCGCGTGCGCCCGCCGTGAAGCCGGCCTCGAATTTGCGCATGAGCGTGATGTCGACGCCGCCGAGAAAGGCGATCTGATGCGTCTTGCTGACCATCGCCGCCGCGGCGCCGGCCAAGAACGAGCCTTGTTCTTCTTGGAAGGTCACCGAGGTGACGTTGGGATCGTCGACGACGGCATCGATGATCCCGTAATGGCGCTCGGGGAAACGGCCGGCGACGTCGCTGAGGTCTTTGGCCATCAAGAACCCGATCGCGAAGATCATGTCGAAGCCCTTGTTCGAGAGCACGATCAGGTTCGGTTGGTAATCCGCGGCGGAACGCGATTGCACCACCGTGATGTGCGCGCCCAAGGCGTCGCGCGCCCGGACGAGTCCCGCATAGGCCGAATCGTTGAACGAGCGGTCGCCGAGGCCGCCGACGTCGGTCACCATGCCGAGGCGCAGCCGTCCGTCGGCCGCCCCCGTGTGATCCACGCACCCGGCAAGCGCGACGGCAAGCCAAGCCGAACTGAGCGCGGCACGTAGCAGACGGCACCCGTCGAACATTCGCCTAGGGATACGCGCTCGATGCGGGTTGGCCTTTCGCGCGGCGCGAAGCCAGCGACGATGAATGCACCCGACTTGACCGTCGCGCCGCCGCGCCGTTGGAACGTCGCCGTCGACGGGGTCGTCTGGCTACCGCGCATGATCGACAAAGCGCGCGCATACGAAGCCGGGACGCTGGGCTCGTATCTGTACGGCCAGTCGCCGGTCGATGATTCGCTGCTCGCACGCTGCGGGCTTACGTACGGTGACTTTCTCGCCCTTGCGACCGCGCACGCTGATGATGCCGCGGTGCTGGCCGGGATCGAAGCGCGTTCCCCCGGTGCGCGGGCGGGCCTGCGGGACTGGAGCGATGCGCTCGGGCGCAAGCAGCGCGCCTTCTTGGCGCTCATCGATTGGGACGACGGCTACATGGGCTCCGAACCGCCGGCATTGCGGATCGCGCGGCGCGGACTCAAACCCGCGGTCGATGCGGCGATGACGCTGGTCAAACGCCTCCGGCCGGTCACCCGATGAGCGTCGTACCGCCGCCGCGGCGGCCGATGTCGCGCGGCGAGCGCCGCGTCACCTACGCACTCAAAGTGCTCTTGGTCGTCGCGGTTTCGATCTATCTCCTGGTCGGACTGCTGCAGTTCGTCGCGGCGATCCGCACGACCGGATTGCTGCTCGTCGCGGGTGTTCTCTTCGCCTACCTCATCTATCCGGTGGTGCGGCGGCTCAACGAACGGCTGCCGCTCATCTGGTGCATCCTCATCGTCTACGTGCTCATCGCACTCGTCGGCGTGATCGTCGTGACGACCGTCGTGCCGCCGCTCAGCGATCAAACGGAGAAGTTGTACGCGCAGATCCCGGGTTTTGCGGCCCGCGCGCAGCAAGAACTGCTCGTTCCGACGAACCCCTTCGTCGAAAAAATTCCGCTGAGCTCGCGGCACTATCTCGCCAACCTGCCGACGCAATTCGGCGCGCTCGTGCAGACCTACGGGTTCGGCGCCGCGCAGAAGACGCTGAGCTTCGTCCTTTCCGCGGTGAGCATCATCGCCACGGTCGTGATCGTCCCGGTGCTGGCGGCCTATTTACTGCTCGAAGCGAGCGACGTCAAGCGCCAGATTCTCGGTTTCTTTCCCGAGCGCCGCCGCGCGAAGGCCGAAGCGATCGTCGACGATCTCGACGGCGTCGTCGGCGGCTTCATCCGCGGACAGCTGATCGACGGTGCGATCGTCGGCACGATGATCGGCGTGATGCTCGGCATTCTGCATGTGCCGTATGCACTCTTGATCGGCGTCGCCGCGGGCGTCTTGAACTTCATCCCGTACGCCGGGGCGGTCGTCGGTTTCGTCCCGGCGTTCACGATCGCACTGATCGTCAACGGGCCGACCAATGCGCTCATCGTCGCGGTCTGCTTCGTCGTGATCCAGCAAATCGACGGCAATTTCGTCGCACCGCGCGTGCTCAAGGACGCCGTCGGCCTCTCGCCGCTCTATATCATCCTCGCGATCCTCACCGGCACCGAGCTCTTCGGCCTCGTCGGCACGTTCCTCGCCGTTCCGATCGCCGCGATGCTGCGCGTCCTGCGCGAGCATCTGATCCCCGGACCCGTGTCGCCGCGCGAGGCGCCCGCGGCGCTCACCCGGAAGCCGCGCAAAGAGACACCCCCATGAGCATCAACACGCACACCCGCATCGAACGCGTCGACGTGATCGGCGTTCCCATGGACCTCGGCGCCGATCGTCGCGGCGTCGACATGGGGCCGTCGGCGATTCGTTACGCGCGCCTCAAAGAGTCGCTCGAGCGGCTCGGGATCCGCGTGCGCGATCATGGCAACCTGACCGTTCCGGTGCCGGAGTCGGCGTCCGAGGCAGAGGCGAACGCCAAATACTTTCCGATCATCGCCGACGTCTGCCGGACCCTGGCCGGGGTCGTCGAGGAGAGCGTGCGCGACGGCGGTTTTCCGCTGGTGCTCGGCGGCGATCACTCGATCGCGATGGGGACGCTCGAGGGCGTCTGGCGCGCTCGCGGCCGCCAGCCCGGCGTGATCTGGGTCGACGCGCACGGCGACATCAACGCGCCGATGACCTCGCCGACCGGCAACGTCCATGGGATGCCGGTGCACTTCGCCCTCGAGCAGCGTCACCTGAGCCCCGACAAACTCGTGTTCATCGGGTTGCGCGACGTCGATGACGGCGAAAGGGCGATCATCCGCGACCTCGGCGTCAAGGCGTTCACCATGTCCGACATCGACCGCCTCGGGATGAGCCGGGTCATCGAGGAGGCACTGGCGATCGCCGCCGCCGGGCCCGAGTCGCTGCACGTCAGTTTCGATATGGACGGGATCGACCCGTCGGAGGCACCGGGTGTCGGGACGCCCGTCCGCGGCGGGATCTCCTATCGCGAGGCCCACACGCTCATGGAGGCGGTCGCGGCCTCCGGATCCCTCGGCTCGCTCGAGATCACCGAGATCAACCCGATCCTCGACCGTGAAAACCAGACCGCGATCCTCGCCGTCGAACTGATTCTCAGCGCGCTCGGCAAGACGACGCTCTGACGAACCTTTAAGGGACATACGAAAATCGGCTTGCCCGGCCGATATATTTCAGAGAACGGGCCGGTCCCGGCCCCTCGGTAGTGGAGGCCTCAAGATGAAATTGTCCGTCCGCTGGAAGCTCTTGATGAGCACCGGTGTTAGCCTTGTGCTGTTGATCGTCATCGTGGTGGCCGCCGCAGCGCAAATCCAAACGATGTCGGCCAAGAACACCTACGTCACCAAGATGCTCAATCTCAAGGCGCTCGCGCAATCGATCGTCTTCGACATCACGAACGAGCAGGGCGAGGCCCGCGCGTACGTTTCGACCGGCGAGGCGAGATACGCGACCGCGTATCAGACGTTCCGCGCCCAAGTCGATAAGGATTCGAATAACCTGCGCGCCGAGGAGGACGACGTGCCGGGACTCGAGGGACCGGTCGAAGCCGCGCTGGCGACGGTCGGGAACTACAATTCGCTCTTCGACGAGCAGGTCGCCGACGTCAAGAAGCACGACCAGGCCGCGGCGATCGGGATCATTCCGAAAACGGAACTCGACGCGCTCACGCGCGATTCCGAGGAAGTCTTCACCGATATCGAAGCGCAGGTCACCAACTCGCAGAGCGCCTTTGCCGCGGCGGTCACCACCGCGCGCGTCGTCATGATCTCGCTCGGCGTCGGCAGCATCGTGCTTGCGCTGCTCATCGGCATCCTGATCAACGGCCAGATCATGACCCGGCTCGCCCGCGTCAAGGACGGGATCACGCAAGTCGAAGGCGATTTTGCGTCGCTCGAGCGCGCCTACGACCGGCTCGACCGCGGGATTCTTTCGGCGACGCAGATCAACGTCCAGAGCGCGCCGATCGTCGATAACGCCGGCGACGAAGTCTCGGCGCTCGCGATCTCGTACAACGCGCTCGCCGAGGGCATCGCGCGATCGGCCGACAAGTTCGCCCGCACCACCGACCGGCTGCGCGGCGTGCTGCTCGGCGTCGCGAGCGCGACGCAGACGCTCAAGGGGGCCAGCACCGGTGTCTCCCAAGCGACGCAGCAATCGACGATCGCGGTCAGCGAGATCACGCAGGCCGTCGAGAGCGTCGCCAGCGGCGCGCGCATGCAGCACGACGGCCTGGCTGCGGCGCGGATCGCAACCGAGGAAGTGACCCGCACGACGACGATGATTGCACGCGGCTCGACGGAACAAGCGATCGCGGTCAGTTCCGCGCGCGACGCCGTCTCCGCGCTCGACGACCAGATCGCGAGCCTGGCGCAGATCGGCGAGACGCTGCTCGACGCGGCGCGGAGCGCCAAGAAAGAGATGTCGACGAGCACCGGCGCGGTCGTGCAAACGGCCGACTCGCTCGCCAAGCTACGCGCCGAATCGGCCGCTGCGGCGAAGGTCATGGCCACCCTCGAAGAGCGTTCCACCGCGGTCGGCGAGATCGTCTCGACGATCGATGAGATCGCCGATCAGACGAACCTGCTCGCGCTCAACGCGGCGATCGAAGCGGCGCGCGCCGGCGAACACGGCCGCGGCTTCGCCGTCGTCGCAGACGAGGTCCGCAAACTCGCCGAACGCGCGACGAGCGCGACGCGCGAGATCGGCACGATCCTCGGCGAGATCCGGCAAGACGCCGTTCGCGCGGCGCAGGCGATGCGCACCTCGGAGAACGCGGTCGACGACGGCCTGGGCCTGGCGCGCAAAGCGCAAGGCTCGCTGCAGACCGTCGACAACGCGATCGCCCAAACGCAGCGCATCGCCGAAGACGTCGCCAAAGGTGCAGAACAAATGCGCGACGCCTCGGCACAGCTCACGACCAACATGGCCAGCGTGTCGACGGTCGTCGAAGAGAACGCGGCGGCGGCCGGCGAGATGCAGGTGACGGTCGACTCGGTGGCTTCGTCGATTGCCCCCGTTGCGGAAGCCGCCGAATCACAGTCGTCGCTCGCCGATCAGGTCTCGGCCGCTGCCGTGCAGCTCGCCGCGCAAGTCCAAGTCATCGCCAATTCGGCCCGCGAGCTCGACGGCGAAGCGGCGCTGCTTGCCGCCTCGATCGAACAGTTTTCGTTTGAGGATGACGCGGATCATGAACCGCACGCGCTCGGCGAGGCCGGTGCCTCGCACGCGCTACTCGGCGCGGAGCCGCTCGCGCTCGCCTAACGGCGCGACGCCGCCGATCGCAACCGCAACGCCGGCCGCGAGCGCGGGCGCAAGAAAGACCCAGTAGACACTCGTCGTCCAGCGCGCGAAGAGGAAGGCCGCACCGACGACGGCACAGCCCTGGAGAAACGCCGAGCCGAGCGTGCGCGCGGGGCGGCGCCAGAGCACGATTACGGCGATCAAGACCGCGAGCGGCGTGATAAACGGGATCAGCGGTTGCAGCGCGGTCGCGACATTCGGCCACGCGCCGATCACGTCGCGCCAGAGGTTGCGTCCGTACGCCTCGGGATGATACGTGTACGCGCCGCCGACGTTGGTGATGAACCCCGCCGGATTCCAGGCCAAGAACGGCACGACGAAAACCGCAATCGTCCCGGCAAGGGCCGCAATCCAGGCGCGCGCGCTGCGCCCGTCGCGGCGCCACAGGAACACGGCCACGAAGACGGCGATCGGCAGCGCGTATTCCTTGAACGCGATCGACCAGCCGAAGGCGACCGCCGAGCCGAACCAGAGCACGCGCGCGGGGCGGCCGTGCGCCGCAAGCGACCACGCGAGCAGCGCGAGTCCCGCCAGCACCAGCAGCGATGCCGAGGTATCGTTGCTGCCGTCGCCGGTACGCACGACCAGATCGCCGGACGTCGCAACGATCCCGAGCGCAAGCGCCGCGATCCCTTCGCCGGCGAGCGGGACCAGGGCGACGATCGCGATCATGACGAGGATTGCGCTCACGTGTTCGAGCGTCCCGATCGGGATGCCGGCGAGATGCGCGATCGCATAGAACGCGATCTCGCCCGGCGGATACGCGAACACCGCGCCCGGCGGAACCGACGAGGTGTAGAAGTGCGCGTACGGGTTCGCGCCCGAAAAGAGCACGCGAACGGCTTCGTCGGTTGCCGGCAGCACGTCGCTGCCCGGGAAATCCACCGCGCGCAAGCGCGCGATTGTGCCGAGCGCGAGCAGTCCGGCGATGACGAGCGGACCCGCCCAGCGTGCACGGGCCAGCGCGCCTCCGAGCCCCGCCGCGCCTGCGAGCAACAGCCAGAAATGCAGCGGATCTGGATTGGCGTAGTCGCCGCCGATTCCGAAGAACACGAGCGGAAGTGCCGCGGCAATCAACGCGACGCGGTTTGCGTCCATCAGGAGGCAGCTGCTGTCGGCGCAGACTCCTCGCGCGATCCCGCAAGCGCCACGGCACCGATGAACAGCGCGCCCGCGTACGCATAATACGACGACGTCGCGAAGTGCGCGAACAGCAGCGCCGTCGTGATGACGGCGGTGCCGCGAGCGAGCACGCCGCCGACCGTTCGCGCCGGGATCGCGAACAGCACCAAGAACGTCCCGATCACCGCGATCGGAAAGAGAATCGAGATGAAGCGCGCACCGGCGTCGATCGGAACGCCGGCGTTGGTGAGCCCGGTCCAGATCGTGAGGCCGTAGAAGTATTCGTTGAACACGAAGCCGCGATAGACGTTGCCGAAGAAGCCGCTGGGATCGGGGAACAGAAACGGCACGATCGCCGCGACGAAGAGCACCGCCACGATCGCGATCGAACGGATCGCATTGCGCCGGTCGCGCCGCCACAAGTAGAGGGCGAAAAACGGAAAGAACGGCCAGGTCGTCGCTTTGTAGAGCATCGCCCAGGCCAGAAACACGGCGCTTGCGATCGAGAGGACCGTCGCGGTGCGCTGCGGCCACCCGCGGTCGCGTGCCGCATCCGACCACGCGAGCAGGACGGCGGCCGCGAGCAGCATGAACGCCGCACCGCTATCGTTGGTTCCGTCGACCGACGTCGCCGCGGCGAGTTCGAACGTCCCGTAGAGCGCGACGCAGAGCGCCGCGCGGGCCGTGCCGACGACCGGCGCGAGCGATGCCAGCACGAAGACGGTCGCGATCCCCGTCACTTTGCCCCACGTGTCCACCGAATGGATCAGGACGTAGGGAATGCCGTAAAAGAACAGCTCGCCGGGCAGATACGGGAACGGCGAATGCTGCGGCGCGGTCGTGAGGAAGTCGTGCAGATACGGGTTCGCCCCCGTACTCATCACGCCGAGCGCTTCGCGCGTCGCGTTGATCACGTCGCTGACCCACAGCTGCGGATAGCGAAAGGCCCGATTCACGACGGCAAACGTCACCGCGTAGAAGAGCACGATCGCGCCGGCCTCGCGCACCTTGCGAAAGACGGCGTAGCCGACGATGATGCCGAGCACGAGCATCGCCGTTGCCCACGGGTCGACGTGATTGTAGGCGCTCGTCCCGCAACGCAGCAGCGGCTGGCCGACGCAGGCCGGGATCGCCAGCGCGCCGGCCCCGAGGCTCCAGGTTGCGCCGATCGCGACGACGGTCAAGAGCAGCAGGTTGGAAGAGCCGTCGGCCGCGCGCATGCCGGTCGCTTTGACCGCTCCCCGCGCGCCGCCCTCTCCGTCGCTCAGCGCAGCAAATACACGCTGCCGCCGCCCTGCCGGACATCGTAGTGCGCCGGACCTTCGTCGAGCGGTTCGAGCGGAGCAGTTGCCGCGAGTTCGTCCGCGCTCACCGGGCGAAAGCGGATGTCGTCGATGGCGGAGACGTAGGCCCAGGTGATCGCGGCGGCTTGCGAGGCGCGCATCTGCGCGAGCGGGAGTTTCGTGCAATCGTATCGAGCTGCGAACAAATAGTAGATATAGGGCTGATTGAATGCCGATGTGTCGACGACGACCGGGGCGTGCGGGAAACGCTGCACGACCGCGACGATCGCATCGCCGAGCCCGACCTGTTCCTCCGCAAAGCCCGTTTGCACGTGGCGCCCGCCGTAGTAGTTGGCGCCGAATCGGACGGTCGCAACGACGAGCAACACGGCCATTGCGACCGCAACGAGCCGGCGCACGAGCGCGCTTTCGATCAAGCCGACGAGTGCGACGGTGCCGGTTGCGGTGAAGAGAACGGCCAGCGGAAGCAGATGGAGGATGCGGTTCGGATGCAGATGGTCGACGGTCAGGCTAGCCGGCAGCGGCGCGACGACGACGAGCGCGAGCGCGAACGCGGCCGCGCGCCGGCCCCGGGCGGGGTGCCCGCGTCCGGTCGCAAGCGCGATGACCGCGAGCACGATTCCGGCAACGAAGAGCGGCTCGAGAAACGGCGCGAAGCTCATGTCGCCGTGCCGGAAGAGAAACGCCGGGTTGAGGTATTCGACGTAGCGTTGCAGCACGTTGCGTAAGAAATCGGGATCGTGCGGGTTGAGCCCGACGTAGGCGAAGCGTGCGTTGTACTTCGGGTCGCTGAAGGTGATCGCGTACATCGGCGCGCTCGCGACGGCGAACGTGGCGGCCGCGATCGCGCGTTCGCGCCAGCCCCGCATGCACGCACACGCGAGCAAGACCAGCAGCGGTGCGAAGAGTTTCTGGGTTGGATAGTCGTAGACGAGCAGTGCGGCGACGATGCCGAAGGCGAGCGCTGCGGTAACGGCGCGCGTGCGGATGGTGCGCAGCGCGCAGAGTATCGCGAGCGAGGCGAGCAGCGGCAAGAGCGTCGGCGCCGCCGACCACTGCGCAAGCGCAATATCCCAGGGCGAGGTCGCGAGCAGCGCCGCCGCGATGAGCGCCGCGATGCGCGATGCGGTGAACTCGTACGTAAGCGCCGCGACGGCGGCGACAGCGAGCACGTTGGCCAGCACGCCCGGCAGCCGGATCGTGAACGCCGAGAGCCCGCCGAGCGCGACGAACGGAGCGGTCACGTAGGTCAAGAGCGGCGAGACCCAATCGCCGAACGATTCGAAGAGTAACGGCCAGGGATTCCCGTGATGATCCGCACCGGTATGCGCGAGACAAAACGCATCGTAGCCGTTGACGACTTCGTCGGGCTGAAAGGCGTCGGGATGCGGCGCGGGCATGATCAACCGCAGGATCGCCGCGATGGCGACGAGGGCGAGCAGCGCGACGCGCGCGGGCGTGAACCTCACAAACGGAAGGCGTCGGCGCCGCCGGGCTCCGGGAAGATCTTCCCGGGGTTCATGATCCCGAGCGGATCGACGGCGTCTTTGATCGCGCGCATCAGCGCGAGCGTCTCCGCGCCGACGTCGAGCTCCATGAATTGTTTCTTGAGCAAGCCGATGCCGTGTTCGCCGGAGAGCGTGCCGCCGAGCTCTACGGCGGCCTCGAAGATCTCGCGCGCGGCGGCCGCGACGCGCGCCATCTCGGCGGCATCGCGTTTGTCGCAGAGGATGTTCGGGTGCAAATTCCCGTCGCCGATGTGGCCGAAGAGCGGGATCTCGAGATCGTATTGCGCTGCGATCTCGCGCACGCGTGCGCACATCGCGACGATCCCGCGGCGCGGCACGGCGATGTCTTCGCCGAGCTTGTTCGGGCGCCGGCGCGCGAGCGACGGTGAGATCGCGCGCCGCGCGGCCCACAGCCGGTCGGACTCCGCCGCATCGCGGGCGAGCGTGACCTCGCGCGCTCCGCTTGCTCGCGCGACACGTTCGATCGCTACGAGCTCGCCGTCGAGGATCTCGACGTGGTCGCCGTCGACGCCGAAGAGCAGCACCGCATCGGCATCACGCGGCAAACCCGCCGGCGCGTTTTCCTCGATGCAGCGGATCGTCAGGCGGTCGATCAACTCGATCGAGGTCGGCAGAATACCCGCCCCGAGCACCGCCGTGACGCACGCGGCCGCGTCTTCGAGCCGGTCGAATACGGCAAGCGCGGTGCGCGCGGCCTTCGGTTTGGCGATCAGCCGCAGCGTCGCCTCGACGATCGTGCCGAGCGTGCCTTCCGCGCCGGTGAAGAGCGCGCGCAAGTTATAGCCGGTCACGTTCTTCACGGACCGTCCGCCGGTGCGGATGAGCGTCCCGTCGGGCAAAACGACCGCGAGCGCGAGCACGTAGTCGCCGGTCACGCCGTACTTGAGCCCGCGCGCGCCACCGGCATTTTCGGCGATGTTCCCGCCGATCGCGCTTTGCCGCAGCGACGACGGATCCGGCGGGTAGAAGAGCCCGACGCGTTCGACCTCGGCTTGCAGGTGCGCCGTGATGACGCCCGGCTCGACGACCGCGACGCGATCGACCGTATCGATGGCAAGGATGCGATTCATGCGCGCGACGCCGAGCACGATGCTGCCGTCGAGTGGGACCGAACCGCCGGAGAGGCCGCTGCCCATCGCGCGCGGCGTGATGGGCAGGCGCTCGCGCGCCGCGAAGCGATGGATCGCGACGATCTCGTCGATCGTCTTGGGCAAGACGACGAGCGGCGGCGTGCGATCGAAGAACGTCCCATCGAACCCGTAGGCGATCAGGTCTTCCGTGGCGGTGAGGACGCCGTCGTCGCCGGCGATCGCTCGCAGCGCAGCGGCGAGTTCAGCCAAGCAGTGTCCCGACGGCGAAGAGCTCGGCGGCCGGCGCGGGCCGGCCGAGATAGAAGCCCTGACCGAGGTCGGCGCCGATCTCGCGCACCGCCGCGGCCTGCTCGGGCTGCTCGATCCACTCGGCGACGGTGAGCAGCCCGAGCGTCTTGGCCATCGAAACGACGTTGCGGACGATGTTGAGCGCGCGCACGTCGCCCGGAATCCCGGTCACGAACGAACCGTCGATTTTGAGGATGTCGACTTCGACGTCGCGCAGCCGGGCGAGCGACGACTCGCCGACGCCGAAATCGTCGATCGCGATGCGCAGGCCGCGCGCGCGGAGTTGGCTGAAGATCGCATTCATCTTTTCCAGATCATGCATCGCGTTGCGTTCGGTTACCTCGATGATGATGTGGCCGGCATCGGTCTGCGAGTCGTCGATGAGCGCGATGACGTCCGCGGCGAAGCCGGGGGCGACGAGCAGCCGCGTGGCGACGTTGATCCAGACGTCGAGCGTGCGGCCCGATCCGTGCCAGCGTCCGGCTTGCGCGATCGCCTCACGAATCGCCCACAGCCCGACCCGGTCCATGAGCGCGCTGCGTTCGAGCGCCGGGAAGAAGTGCGCCGGTTCGAGGATGTTGCCGCCGTAGTTCCAACGCAGCAGCGCCTCGGCGCCCGTCACCGCGCCGTCGGCAAGCGCGACGATCGGCTGATAGTAGAGCTCGAAGTCGCCGGCCTCGGCAGCGCGGTGCAGCCGGGCGAGGGTATCCATGTGGTCGACGTTGGTGTCGCGGCGTCGCGAGTACGCTTTGATCCGTGACCCGCCGCTGTGCTTGGCGCGGCGCATCGCGGAATGCGCGCGCCGGAAGAGTTCGGGCGCGCGTACGGCCGGATCGTCGTACACGCAGTAGCCGACGACGGCCGATGGAAAGATTTCGCGCGCCGCGATCTGATAGCGCCGCGAGAGCACGGCGAGCCCGGCCTCGCACCGTTCGCGCGTCGCGGTCGGGCCGCGCAGGATGATCACGAAATTGCTCGCCACGCGCGCGGCGATTTCGCCCGGATCGATGAGCCCGCGCACGCGTTCGCCGATTGCGACCAGGAACGCGTCGCCCGCGTCGGTGCCCAAGCTGTCGTTGATGACCCCGAGGTTTTCGACGTCGTACCAGATGACGAGCAGCGAGACGCCGTCCGCGACGTGTTCGGGCAGAATGCGCCCGAGCCCGTCCTGCGCGGCTTGCAGCGTCGAGAGCCCGGTGAGCGGATCGGTCGTCTGCGCGTCGAGCAGCAGCTCTTCGGCGTGACGCAGGCGGGTGAGCGCCGTCGCGCGCTCCGTAATCGACATGCCGAGCGCGTACGCAAGCGAAGACACGGTGAGCAAAAAGACTTGCAGCTCGGTTTCGGTCCACAGATTGGCGCCTTCGCGGCGCATCGTCACGAGCGTCGCGACGTCGATCGCCAGCGCCGCGAACGACGCGCCGACCAGTCCGTGCCGGATCACGATCCAGCCGACCGGGACGAACGTGATATAGAGGACGTCCGGGCTGAAGCCGCCGCCGGCGATGAACTCGTGCACGACGACGATCGGCACGATTACGACCGCGAGAACTTGCGCGCTGGTCTCGAGCGGATGCCGCCCCGCGTAGGACTGCAAGAACACCCGGTTGACCGGATGCGACGTGAACGCCGGATTGAAGACGTAGAAGAGCAGCGGCGCGAGCGTGAAGATGCCGGTGATGTCGCCGAGCCAAAAGCGGAAGACTTGCTCGTGATATTCCGATGCCAGCAAGAAATTGTTGAGCATCAGGACTTTGATCGAAAAGAGCGCGATGATGTACGGCGCGACGACCCCGCCGATGAAAAAGA
>Ga0209611_10007350_pt1 | contig 17683 bp, 17 predicted proteins | sample S1TSphgellanicum_3_FD_187693 | JGI IMG/M metagenome (GOLD analysis project Ga0209611, IMG submission 187693) | Host-associated microbial communities from peat moss isolated from Minnesota, USA - S1T2_Fc - Sphagnum magellanicum MG (SPAdes) (version 2) | ecosystem: Host-associated > Plants > Peat...
ATATAAATTAATTTTTAATAAATATGAAGACATTTATATGTATTAAAATGAATCAGCAATATAATTCCATAATATCATTAATTATATATAATGTACTATTTGATATTTTATGAATACAATTACATTTAGACCAATATTTAAGCCAATATTATACATCATAAAAAATAGAATTTTCATAAGGACTTATGTTATATCTTTATAAAATATTACTGACCTACTATATAATTATTTTAGGTTAGAATTTAGGGTTTAATTTCAAAACAATTTAAAATAAAATTTCAATTATACATAGGATTAATATATGGGAAAGACTATTTTTATTATTATGCGAACCATTAAAAAATTTATAAAATCATGTGCTTTAATTAATTTCTTAAAACACGCATTAAAATCTTATTAAATATTATTAAATTAGTGACTTTGTGTTTTTTTCTTTGAGATGAGTTTATAACTTTAAGAGGGAAAAACATAAATATGTACATCGTTCAAAAATGATTAACATGAATTTTTAATTTTTTGATTTTGACAAATTTTAAATTCTAACATTAATTAGTAAATTTTACATTAAACCCTAAACCCTTGTACCATCAATGTGACCAATTTTGTATTACATTCATTTTTATATATGTTGAATCATATTGCAAGGTGAATAAATAAATTTGAAAACATGAATTTCATGATATATTGGCAGGGAATTGAGTATTTAAAATATATTTTTATGTTTGATGGTGAATGCAAATATCCCATGATGATGCATGTATTACATTTAAACTCCATAATTTTGTTGAAAGGACTTTCTATAATCAATGTGAAGAACTTTGCAATACCTTCATTTATTTGAAAAAATATGTAAGGCATATTATATTGAACATGGAATAAATATTTTAAAAAATATCCTTTTGTTTGATGGTTTAAGATATTATAGTAATATGATGCAAGTACTAATTTCCTTTTAAGTTTTGGTATGTTTATGTATTACCCCACCAAGTTTGAAAAAATGTGTTATGGAGCCCAATGTATTTTTGGGATACTTAAAAAAGGAATATTGCATGTTCATTGAGTATTCCTTGTCATTAACAAATACTACTCTAACAATTTAAACTAAAATATTTTAGCCCATGGTTTTACTGAATACTTTAAACATGCTATTGTTTTGTTTATAGGTTTTGGCATGCTATGCATTACCCCTTCACATTTCAAGTTATGGAACCCAATGTATTTATGGGATAACCTAGGGGTATTGAAGGTGTATTGTGTAGTTTTGATGGTGAACAATACCCCTCCAATAATTTAAATCCATGGCGTTTAATTATTGGACACCTTAATGAAGGTATTAGTTTCCTTGTAGGTTTTGGTAAGGTTATGTAATACCTTTCCACATGTTAAAAGATATGTTATGGAACCCAATGTAATTCTGGGATACCTAGAGAGGGGTATTGTATGGTCATTGAGTCTTTTTGGGCATGAACAATACCCTTTTAATAGCCTAGACAAAAATAATTCAGCCCATGGTGTTACAGTGTAGCACATTGAGGGTATTACATCCTTTCTAGGTTTTGGTAGGGTTATGCAATACCCCATCACGTGTCAAAAGATATGTTATGGAGCCCAATGTATTTTTGGATACCTCAAGCAGGGTATTGTAGGTGTATTGAGTAGTTTTGGGCATGAACATTACCCCTTTGATAGCCTAGATCAAAATAATTCAACCCATGGTGTTTATAGTGTAACATAATGAGGGCATTGAAATCCTTTTAGGTTTTGGTAGGGCTATGCATTACCTCTTCACGTGTTAAAAGATATGTTATGGAGCCTAATGTATTTTTGGGATACCTTGAGAGGGTTATCCTCTATTTTTGGGATACCATGAGGGTATTGCATTCTTTTTAGGTTTTGGTAGGGCTATGTAATACCTTTTGAATTGTCAAAATATATGATATGGAGCCCAAACTATTTAGGAGTACATAGAATGGGGTATTGCACATTCATTGAATATTTTACTTTATGAACCTGAATATAACATGCATTAGATGTGCCTAAATTGAACTAGAGCTTCGTGTCACTTTGATTATCCACTCGGTTTCCAATACCCCCATGGAAAACACTTTGTAAGTAGAACTTGCAATGCCCATATATAAGGGTGTTAAATACTTTGATTGTCCCCTTATTTATTTTGTTTGAATGAACGGAAACAAGCTCCATGCAATACCTTCATTTTATTCTTTCCTCAGAATTGTCGACCATTGGGGGGTCTATTGTAGTGGCAACCATGTAGGTAGGTGTAGTCATGTAGGTGGGGTTTGGTAGGCACCTACTTAAAATGTTGGTAAGTAGGTTAGGGGTAAGGTGGGTAGGTGGGTGGGGATGACAATAGTAGAATTTAAATTTATAGGTGAGTAGGTAGATGGGGAAGAGTCTACTTTTAATTCAAATATATAGTTGAGTAGGTCGGTGGGGGACAGTGGGGGTAGTAGGTGGGTGGGTGAGAAAAGTTTCAAAAAATATAAAATAATAAATAAATAAATAAATAATTAATTAAAAGGAGCCATTTGATTGGCCCATCACCAATATTCTTAACCTACCTACGAACAACCCACAAGCAGGTTGTTAGTAGGTAGGTAATAATCTACTTACCTAGTAGTCACCTATTTTCCTACCTATCTCTACCTATATATGAGACTTATTTTCTACAAAATTGATTACCAAGGTGAAACCAAATATTAACTCTGTTGAGGTTCATCCACAACTAGGTAATAACAGGCATCTAGTGGATGGTGTGCTGGTGGGTGCTGGTTCACTGTGGTCCATAATCTCCCCTCAAAATCATCCAATGTTTTCATGTTTGGTTGGAGAACTTGGGTTTTAAAAATAGAGAAATTTACTCGACGTTGTAGGGTCTCACCTACCAACGCGGATGAATAGAGCGGCTGATCCGAATGAAGATCATCCAATATGGATTCGTTTAGTAACGGCCAAACAAATTGATGCGACCCATCTCAACCGTCCAACGTGCATCACTCGCAGATTTCAGCCGCCCGATCATTTTGTCCCGCAAATCACTAGTAAACTTAAGTTACCCACGGTAAGAATCAGGCAGAGGTTCTCCCGGTTCTGTTACTGCCGCCGCGGTCGCGCACCGCCGCGGCAGCCCAGGGAAGGACGTGTTCTGTTACTGCCGCTGCAGTCACGCACCGCCGTGCCTCGCGACTGCGCAAAAAGCGCGCACTGAGGAAGAGAGGGAGAGAGAGAGAGAGAGGAGAAAGGAGGAGAATAGAGAGAAAGAGCTCGAGCGCGCTAGGGTCGCAGAGAACGTGCAATTCCGAGTCGAATTTCGTGCGCACAGAGATGAAGCTCACCGGCATAATATCCTTAACAGCGCTGCTTGCGACTTCCCTAGTAATCTCTGCTCAGGTATGGTGATTTTTGTCACTCCATGGACTTCAAAGAACCCCGATACTGTCAATATTGAAGGGGAAAAGAGGCAGGCAGGAGAAAGTTGTTGATGGAATAGTGATGATGATGATGATGATGATGATGATGATATCCGGGAAGATTTTTGGTTCTATTGAACTATGCGTGTGTGTGTTTGTTTTCCGTTTTGGTTTCTTGTTGTCTGTCTCTGGGAATTTTGTTTCTGTGAGGCGCATGGTTGTAGGGTCATAGTTAAGAGTCTACGACAGTATAATTTTTTCGTATGTGTAGTCAAGGTGGAGTTACGGAGGAGAGGCCGTTGATCGTTCATCTGTTGGAGAGAGTGTGGAACATTGTCATCATGCTAATTGTGACTGGAAAAGCATGGCGTTGTTGATGTGGGAAGGATGTTTGTTGGTGCACCTGACCCGAAGAAAATCAGAAGCTCAGGAATGCGTGAAGTGTTGAAAAGAGGCCTTAGTTGCTGAGCCAGAGGCTCTCTCTGGTTTGGTGATTAATGATCATTTTGCTATACACTTTCTGACAATTTTGACATGATTGTTCTTCTTGTCTTTGATTGCAGGCAGCAAGGCCTGAGCCCCAGCTTCTTGGTGATGAGAGACCTATACTCCAGGTTTGCATTCTTTTTTTTGCATTTCCAATTCAATTGTTGTTCTACCAGCATGGTAACATTGCATCAGCTAATGCTGCAATCTTCAGATTCAGTGATGCCTCCACTGGTGGAACAAGTGAATAAGTTTCTGCCATTTTATTCTTCTCAATCATATACTGGTAAATGCTAGAAGAGGAGTTGGACATAATGCTAGAAAAGACATGTATCTATTTTTCTATCTTCTTAGGGGGGGTCTTGTTTTATCTCTCATGATGCTATTTCTTGATCTTTCCCTGAGCTGCGTGTCATCGACTGATACTTGGATGTGAAGTGAATTGCAGCAATTGCTGGTTGACAAAATAAATGCCCACCCTGAAGCAACTTGGAAGGCTGGATTCAATGACCGCTTTGCTCACCACACAGTAAGTAGGAGTTGATTTTGGTAGTGTCAGTAGTTTTGAAATTCAAGAGTACAGTACAAGGATGGTTCTAACTATGTCATATTGGACCTCTTTGCACTGCAGGTGAAGCATCTAAAGAAGATGTGTGGCACAATCATGACACCGGTTAAGAAGTTGGAACCTTCCATCTCAACCATCAGGTTCAACCACAAGAATTTGAAGCTCCCTAAGGAATTTGATGCAAGGGAGGCATGGAGTCACTGTCCTACCATCGGTTCCATTTTAGGTGTCTCCACAATGTCGATGAGTTTTCTGTACACCTGTGGTTTTGTCAGCTGTTTTTGCCTTTTGTAGTTCCATAGAATAATAGAGTTGCAATTACAACTAACAGTTTTTGAGAACTAACCATGTGATGTACTCTCTGTGGGCTTCATGAAGAGTAGACTTAAGAGATGCTTTTGGACGGACAAGTTCTGGAGATCCAATGATGTGACAGTTTACTGAATGTGACTCTGCTTGTGGAACTGTGCACTGTGACTGTTGGGTGTAAACCATGTAAAGTATAGACCAGGTTGACATCTAAACTGCTCAATTGAGTTGTTTTTTTGTGCACACATCTTTTTTAGTTTGCAGGAATGATCAGATAGTCATAATGCTGAAATAGAGACAATGTTAAACTTCTTTGACAATAATCTCCATGGTTTAACAGGGTCATTGTGGATCATGCTGGGCATTTGGAGCTGTGGAGTCATTAACTGATCGCTTTTGCATCCACCTCAATGAAGTAGGTCACCAACCTTAGCTCCTTGTGCTTCCAATGGCAGGTCCACTTTTTTTAGCTTGTAATTGCAAGTGATCTTATCTGTCAACAGGAGCATATTTAACAAGTTGCTGGCAAAGTGATGGTTTGCAGACTGCAGTGTTGTCTGAGAATGATCTACTGGCCTGCTGTGGCTTCGAGTGTGGTGATGGTTGTGAAGGTGGCTATCCCATCAGAGCTTGGCAGTACTTCAAACGCACTGGTGTGGTGACAGACAAGGTTTTCTATTGCAAACTTGCCACCTTCCATTGTGGATCTATTCTTTTTGTTTATTCAGATCCTTGTAGCAATTTTGCTCATGCTCTTAGTGGATTTCACTTTTAGAGTCTTTGTCCTGCATTCTGAGGCATAGAAGTAGTAGTTCTGACAAGTCTTTTTTGGTTGGCAGTGCGATCCTTATTTTGATCAAGTGGGATGTGCACATCCAGGATGTGAACCCACTTATGAAACACCAACATGTGTGAAACAGTGTATTAATGATGAATTTTGGTTGGATTCAAAGCATCAGGGCATCAGTGCCTATAAAATCTCACAGAACCCAAAGGACCTCATGGCAGAGGTTTACCAAAATGGGCCTGTTGAAGTTGCCTTTGATGTGTATGAGGTATGCAATATGCAAACCACAACTGGGCCCTAAATTGACATAACTAGGGTATGATCTGCATTTGGTACATACATGTGTTTTATTCTGGGTTGTGACTTCTGGAAGTTGACGACTGGGTCTTGGGCTGTCTGCCAGGACTTTGCTCATTACAAGTCAGGTGTTTATCAACATCTCCATGGAGAGTACCTGGGAGGCCATGCCGTGAAGCTTATTGGTTGGGGAACAACTGATGAAGGTGTTGACTACTGGGTGGGTCTCTTTCCAAGTTTTTCCATCTAGTTGGAGTGGGCTGGAGTCATGGTAGTGATTTTGCTGCATGTTTTACCTTGATAGTTCAGTGTGCCTCTGCAAGTTTGCACTTTGGACTACTGTGTGGGGATTTCCTTACTCAACTCATATGTTTGTCTTGCAACTGTGCAGACTGTTGTAAATTCTTGGAATCGATCCTGGGGTGAGGTAATACTTTCACACCTTGGTCATGTCTGGAAGTTCAGAACTTATAATCTATGTACCAGGGAGATAGTTCTCTGATTGTAATTCATTAGTTTTCAGTGTCCTCCAATACACCAAATGGATTTGTGAGAATCTTGTCAAATCATGGGTTGTCTCCACAGGATGGCATCTTTCGAATTGTGCGAGGCAATGATGAATGTGGAATAGAGAGTTTTGCGGTAGCTGGGTTGCCTTTCAACAAGGCTCTATATGCATCCATATGAGGAGCACATTTTACAGGTGAATGTTGCATTCTACTGATCATCATTGTCAGGAACAATGGAGGTGTTTCAAATTGATGGACATCAGCTCCTGTTTGTGTTTCTTGCACCTTAATTGTGCATGGAAGGTGGCAATAGGTCTGCAGTGCATGATGCGTGTTATGCTGCTTCTGTAATTGTTACCAAGGTCATTGATTCTTCAATTGAAGATGTTTCCAGGTAGCTTGACTGCAGTGAATGTGGTGGTTTTGAATGCAAAGGGTTTTTGTCAGACCCCACAGTATGTAGCAGTATATTTTCCAAGCTAATGAAAGAAATTGTGTTGGGGAGTGTGTCTGATGTTTCACTTTCAGAGATATGGATTTGGTTAGGATTGGTGGATTTGGGGTGTTCGGGCTTTAGTAGGTAGTGTGTATTAGGCATGCGGTCACTATGGAGTCATCTCTTTGGCCACCTGGTTTATGCTGTTGTTGTAGGTTACATCATACATTGAGGTTTATTTGGATTGTTGTATTAACTCTGATTCCTGTCCAACTTTTCTTGTAAGTTATCTTTAGTAAGGTGGTCTTCTGGATCATACATGTGTTCCTTGTATCCCTGATTTTTCAACTTCATGTATCTAGACAAAGATTCTATTGGTAGTAGGAGCATGTACGATAGATCATTTTGTGTATGTAAATGTACTTCTGATGGTCTATAGAGGACCAAAGTTAACATTTCGTGGGTTAATTATAGCTTCCAAGAGGCCTCATGCAAGAAGGGGAAGGGACTGATGTTAGGTGTTGGTTCACCCTGGCCATAAAAGAACAATGTTCTTGAGTAGAACTGTGTAAGCAACAATTAATTATGCACTCAACAATAGAAGGATGAATTGGTCACAATTTCACAATTTTTTTTCTTTGTGTTACTACATTGAAGTGCGAGTTTACTGAAGTTAACTCCTCAAAACAATTGAAGGCTCCTGTTTGAGAGATTTCAGTGGCTATGTTGGCTTTTTTTCACCTCCAGGCACATCCCTATTCCATACACCTATTTGTGCATTATCTTCTAAGGCAGAGTTATAGGATTATTGTTTCTAACATACACAAATATACAGGTCTATAGAATGGGCTAGGGATGAAAAAGAATTTATATGACCAATCAGATTTTTAGAGTGGGATCCTTGGATTGTTTTGAGGAGTTAACTTCAGTAAATTGACACTTAAATGTTTTATTGTAGTACCTTTACCATTTTTGCATTTTCTTGACCTTTTTTTTTGGTTTTTTCAGCTTAGCAACAAATTTATTTATTTATTTACAATGGAAGTGGGAAAAAAAATTGCCAAGTAATTCTGGGTTACTTAAGCACATCACCCCACCAAGCTTTAGAGTAGGTAGTCAATATTAATTGTCCAACAAATTTCCATAACTTTCAAATTTGCAAGCAATTGCTTTTTGAAAGAGATCAGCATTTATTGAAAATTATTTAATTATTGTTGGATATTTATTGGGGGAACAATGAGAGAGAATAAAAATGAATAAAACACAAATTTACAATGAGCTCTCCACCCAACCTTTTAAGATCACACTTCTTGTTACAAACTTTTATGATCCACCACCAAGTTTTGGCCTATTACTATTAGGAAATAAACATCTCACATGCAAATATCATTTTATCTAATGTTACATGCACAAATATTTAACCTTTAACTCAAGTATCGATTTGTTCCAAAAAAGCTAAATACATGAAGCACAAATATCTAAGGCAAAAGTAATTTGATAAAAGTGACTTATATGAAATTGACATGCATGACCAATGAGATGGTTCAATTCAGTGACTTGAATTGTTTTAAAGAGTTGCCTACTTTACATGTTGCAAGCAAAGGACATGCAAATTCTAAGAAGCTTTAAACGAGAATTTGAAGATTTGAAACCATTTTTTGATTTTGCTCAAGTTGCTCCTCCGGGCTCTGGCACATTACTTGTGCTGTTTGTTTACAATTATACTAGAACCCTTGTGGTAAAGCCCAATGCCAGAGGCTTTATCACAATAAGGGCCTAAGCAAGGTGAACTTGAGTGTGAGCTTGATTTTGATAAAGCCTATTGTCAAGGGCTTTAATGACTGTAAAGACCCCACTCGGATCTTGTACTCAGAGTCGTCTTTAGTATCTTTGTGTTCACCTCTTTGATCACATTCTTTGTTAAACACCTAAACTACCTGCACATGACAAACCATGCAGTTTGTTAGTTCTGACATTCACCTTGTTTTGTGAACCTATTGAGACTGGGCTAACCTTGAGCTCTAGAAGAGTGGGACCTGTCATGAACTTTCTAATTGGTTCAAGGTTTTGTGTCTAAAATTATTGGTTCTCATCTCATGGCCTAAAATTGTAGACTTGTCTAATTCAAGGACTTAATACTTTAAAAGGACATCTCTTCAACCCCTTCCTCAAAATTCTCACTCTTCACACCCAGACGAAGAATCATAAACAATGTCAACCCAATAGTCGAACTTGATCCAACATGTAGACTCATAACTTAGTCCACCATGGGGGCCTTGATTTGGACTTGAGCCTTGACTAGACGAGCCCTTCCACTTGAGGATTTGCCTATAAGGGCATGTCACTCAACCTTTGTCCACATTTCAAGAGTTGAAAGGCATTGACAACGATGAAAATTTCCAAATTTGTTGTTTGCTGTGTTGATCGTGTTATCGCCATTGCAAGTTTGTGACGAATTCACAGATCAGAAATATTCGTGCATGGCTACCGCATTGCAGAGTCAGACGGACAAGCGGCCGGGGGCGCAGTCACAAAAGCATGGCCAGCAGCAGCAACAGCAGCAGCTGAGGAAGCGGAAATGGGAAGAGGATGATGCTGGCGTACCAGTGGAGGTATCGACGCCAGAGAAGATCATAGTTCACGAGATAAGGACCTTCTTCACTAACCAAGGTCGGGAACACAAACCCTGGAGGACGTCCTTGCTTAACAGAGCGCGTACTGCAGTGCAAGACCAGGGGCTTCGGCTGAAGAGAGCGACCGTGTGGACGACAGATTGGATGCTCCAGGGAGGTACTTGGCAAACGTTCTTCAGCGCAGCTATATGTGTGTATTCTCTTTCTTTGTTTACATACAAATGTCTCATGATGGACATTCTTTTGCTTCTTCTTCTGTTGGGTAGCGATTTGCCGTTTGACTGTACGCAGATCTGAATCATGCGTTTCTATATCGATTGTAGCAGATGCACATCTGGTGATTCTGCAATCTTCAAATTCACTTCCCTAAGCAAGATTTCACGCTGTAAAAACATGTAACAGCCTTTGCAAGAAGACTAAGGCGTTTTGCTGCAACTTTTGATGTACACATTGAATGTTAGGATCTCGATTCTCAATTCAGTCATTACAGTTGCTGTTGTGGATATGCAATGGCCAGCTTAATATCCTCATACCAGGGTTTTTGTGCTACAGGTTGGAACCATTTTGTTCCTTGCACTGGCAGCCATAGCTGCAATTGCAGTCTTTGTTTTGACATCTGCCACCAATGCTGCAATCACCAGTTTGTTGATGTCTGTTTCAATTGTTGGTCTCTTTCTGGCCTTCTTCTTTTCAGCAGTCTCACTTGTCTACTTTGGAGTTGTTGGACGTGGGGGACTCACCATCAGCTCTGTGGCAGTCCATCAGTTTGTGTGGTGCTTTTTTTCTCAGGTTTGTCTTGAAATTCTCAACATTAGAAACTTATTCTTAGTTTTTTTTTCCCTCAGGTTGGTCTTCAATTGTTTGTTGCAAGCATTTCCCAAAATGCTTAGCATCATGCAAGTGAATTAGACATGGCAGAGAATTTTCAGTGTGTAGACCTCACAGAACAACTGGTCAGAGGGTTCAGATCTGTACTTGTAAGCCTGACTTGTGCCATGCTTGTTTGTGCCTGTGGTGATAGGATTGGTAGCAATCGCTTGGGTGATATGGCCAGCATTGAAAAAGTGTGCAGCAATTGCAAGGGGTGTTGTAACAATGGTGAGAGCCACTCTCTTGTCTTTCTCAGGTTCTGAGAGGATAGATTGTCACCTTGAACTGATGTTGACAGCCATGAAGTCCTAAATGTTCATCCAATGTGCCTTATATACTTTGCTTGCTAGTAACACGTCTTCAACAGCTTCAATTCTGTGGAATAGAAATTGAGTACTTTGTCTGGTGCTGTAATTGGGTCTGAAAGTACTTGAACATGGGTCTTGAACACCACCAAGGGTGTCAAATTTTGGGCAGTGCAAGACTGCAGTTGTTCCAGGTTCATGCGTACAGAGTATCAATAATCTCAAAATGAACCTCCTAGTGGAGATTGTACAGTTTCTCAGGGTCATTGTGCCAAAATATTGAGTTCATAGGGTGGAAACCTTCTTAGAGATTTGTCACCAGACCACACATGCATATTGGATCACCTACATTTTCAGCAAAATGAATTACAAGGTCAGTACCTGCAGACTACATACTGGGTGTCTCCCTATGTGAGAAGCAGTAAACATGTTAATGTTACAAGGTCCAAGAAGACTGAATTACTACGGCTGATCATAGAATACATCACTTCAAAGGACTTCCAAAAGTTTCAGCAAGCTGGCTTTATACCTGCCACTGTGCTGCAAAGTTTAGGATTTTTGGAGAGTGATCTCGAGGCTCTACTATATCAGTCTCCCTCAAGATTACTGGCACTTTCATTGGATCCACTTCATGAGCTCGGTTCAAGTGAAGAGTGACAATTTTGAAGTTTTTTGACAAGTGAAGGGTTGTTAAGGAGCCCCAAGAAGGAGATGACAATGATGGACAAGGTTTGACAACAAGGATGCAAACTGCAAGAAGACATGAAATATTCTAAACAGGTAATTCACACTTCCAAATAACTCAGAAGTCAGAGAGCTATGAGTTGATTTTGCACGTCAAATCGATCAAAGTCACACACACATGCATGTTTTCTTGGTCAAATGGAAACTCCATATTGCTCAAAGTCACACACAAATTGTTGGGTGCTATTTGTGGTGGGTGAAGTTTGTAGGCCATGTGGCCGCATCTGCACCCATGTTGACAAAAAGCAAAGTTTGTAGGCTGACACTTGGCCAGATGTAATTAGCATGTTCTTGAAACAAAACCTTAACAGTTTTTGGGCCAGCTGTTAGAACCACTTGACCACTGTAGTGGCGCATGTGTATTGTAGGTGACCATACAGATGGAGAGCTAGAGTCTGAAATTCTGCAGTTGATGTGGGAAAAGTTGGTATGAGGAAGGCATGACAAAATGATAAGAAGGTTTGGTCCTAGAAAGTGTATCCTAATGTTTATGCACATTGCACACATGCACGATAGCATAAAAGCAAGTCATGAAGTTGAAGTTTCCAATTGGGAAATGTTGAATTAACTACACTAAGTAATGTTTTCAAGTGTAAGCCCATGAAGGGTGGGGCCTCTAACACAGTAGGTGAGTCCAGCCTCACATTTTGGGGTTCTTCCCCAATCATGGGTTTTACCCAATGTAAAGCATGAGGGAAGCATTATCAAAAGACAACTTACATATATTACAGGTTGAGAAGAGTGGGTTGAATCTTACACTTTTATGTAGGCAGTAATGTGGGATAGGGATCATACACCTGCTCCTCCTAAATCGTAGGTGTAAGATGCCTTCTTATTTCCAGGAGCCATCTTCATGAATATAAGGTGTCCTTTTCTCCAGGAGCCATCTTCATGGACATAGGATGTCCTTCAAATACAGTAGTAGATTTCTCGGAGTGCTTTGTGAGTCTTTAAAAAAAATTCACTGAGGTTCTGTTTCACTGTATGTTCTTCAGAAGGCCTGAATTTCTTTGTCTAATTTCTATACCTTTCATCAGACACAAATTCAGGCCAGGTGATGGAAGTACTGTGTTCCCCCCTACCTGCACCTGGTGAGTGCCTTAAGAATAAGCCTTACCCAACATAGAAAACCTGGAGTATTCAAATTTTGTCGGTTTGGGTATGTTGGGATGGGGCAGGTCCAGAGTGCATTAGGTATGTTGTTTGAGGGCTTTGGAACAAGGGACACCTGAGTTCCAATACAGGAGAACAAGATACCGCTCTTTGCTGCCCTTTCTTACATGGAAGTGGTTTTGGTGTCTTATTCAGGTACCTTCTCTTGTTTTTTCCTAGGTGGGACAGGCAGTCATATGTTGGTTCTCCAGTCCCGTTTGTGATGTAAATCAGGCAGGGAGGGGAACACTCTTGTGATGTGAATTGATGGGCGGGGAAAACCCAGTTATATACAAAGTAGCTACTCATGGTTTCTTTTATTAAGAATATATGGCTTATGTAGTACAAAGTGAATATCGCGTGGGGAGCGGGGGTAAACATCCCTTTCACTCAGAAAATCTCATGAAATGTATAAGAGGGCTGAGGTTGCATCCAATGGTGCTTTTGTGTGCTACGGAACATGTTCCCAGGGGCCCATTCTACTTCCAAGCGATTCTGCACATGGAGATGATTGTGATTCCCAGTATTATAATCATCAACCAGTGTAAGAGTGTAAGATGTCATGCACATCTTACAAGCCAGTCTACCAGAACTTGACTCTTCTTCCATCTTGGACTGGCTTGGCATGTTTGTAAAAAGCGAGTACGGGCATTTGTCAAATTCGAGATATCAGAGAAGAAAGTGTGTATCAAAGTCATTCTATAGGTACCCACCTGTGCTTTAGGGTTGTAAATAGTAGACATGCATTATATGGAGTTCATGAAATTATGGATTACTGTATTGTGTAGAGTTGATGAGTTTTTGGGTTGGGTTTTGGGTTGAATACGGCATTATCTTATATGTTCATGAATGGGGTGCCATGAACTTGATTCATGCTGTTTTGAACAAAAGAAATCAATAATATACGTTTGAAACCATCTATTGATCCGTTATGTGTATATAGCCCTGGGGTATTGGGGCACGAAGGTGAAGGATTCAGGGACACAGATCATGAACCATTATGCGTTATGGAACAAGCCTGATAGTGCCCATTCCACCCAGGAAAAAGCTTAAGAGGTACAAATGTGACATCAAAACCACCTACGGCGTTTGGGACCATTGTAATCTCTCTCTCTCTATATATATATATGTTCAGGGGAAGCTTCATTTCTCATCCCGACGTCCTTTACAATATATGATGTACATATGTTCACACATTTGACATATGTGATACCATTTTTAAAAAAATCATTATCTCTTCCCTTTTTCTTCTTTTTTCTTTTTTTTGTTTGTTTTACTTGCTTGCGTTGCACACTGAAAACCAAGTATATAAATTTGCCAATTTGTACTTTTTTTTCCTCACTTTTGGTGATTGAAAACCTCCAAAATCACTTCATTTTTGAATTTTGAATTTCTTTTTTAGGTGAAATTTTGCCAATAAAAAAAAATGCTGTCCTGTATAATGAGGAAAAATAAACCAACAAATGTTAGAAAAATAAATGACATGTTCCCTCTTTTTCCTCCCTCGTGAAGGCGAGGTTAGAGTTCAAAAAAAGTCCCTTGGTTCAGGTTCCAATACGAGGGGTCAACAAATTAGGGTACCTGGGAATACCGCTTTTTGGAGCCACGATAGAGATGTGAGGTCTCAAGACGAGGGGCAGGTAAATTAGAGGACCTGTAAATATTGCTCTCAAGTCAAGATTCCGATTGGAGGTTCCAAGACGAGGGGCCGTTAATTAAGGGATCCTGGTTATTGTCCTTTGAAATCAAGATTCCGATTTGAGGTCCCAATACGAGGGACTCATCAATTAAAAGCACCTGGAAATCCCCTTTTGAAGTCAAGATCCCCACTGGAGGTCTCACTTGGAGGGGCTGGTAAATTAAGGGAACTCGGAAGGGTGGTTTCAAGTCAAGATCCCAAGGTGAGGTTCCAAGATGAGGGGCCGATAATTTAGGGGACCAGGCAATAGTGCCGGCAACTCAACATCCTAATTGGAGATCCCAAGATGAGGAGTCAGTAAATTAGGGGACCTGGGAATAGTGCTTGGGAGTCATGTTTCCGGATTGGAGGCTCCAAGATGAGGGACCGATCAATTAGGTCTGACTCTCCACGGAGCCCACTTCCAAATGGCTATTTTTCCCGGGACTCCCCGAGTGGGAGTCCCGAAATTGCTAGGAAGACCTAGTGGTTTCAAGATCCCAATTGGAAGGTCTAAGATGATGGCCCCATAATTAGGGGACCTACTAGGAATAGGGTTTAACGATTTGGTGATCTGGAGTCTGGAGTCTAGATCCCCATTGGAGGTTCCAACTTGAGGGGCCAATTACTAGGGGACCAGGGAGCAGTTAGTGATTCGGAGTCTAGATCCCGATCGGAGGTCCCAAGATGAGGGGCCGATAAATCAGGGGACGTGGGAATAATGATTTTGAGTCTAATAAGATCCCCGTCTGAGCAGTGATTTTCAAAGGAATCACTTTATTTTCGAGTGTTTTAATTTATTTTTTTCCTCACTTCTGGCGATCAAAACCCTCCAAAATAAGTTCATTTCAATTTTAATTTTTTTTACTTTTATTTTCGCACTTCTGGCTATTGAAACCTTCCAAAATCACTTCATTTTCAAATTTTTTTTCTCACTTCTGGCGATTGAAACCATCTAGAATAACTTCATTTATGAAATTTAAATTGATTTTCTCACTTTTGGCGTTTGAAACCCTCCAAAATCACTTAGTTTTCCAAAAAAAATAAATTCCCTTCACTTCTGTGATCGAAACCCTCGAAAGTCAAAAATGAAAAAAAATGAATAATTCATTTTCAAATTTAAATTGATTTTCTCACTTCTGACTATTGAAGCCCTCCAAAATCACTTCATTTTTTCATTTTTTTAAAAAAATTCTCACTTCTTGGTAATGAAACCCTTCAAAAACACTTCATTTTTAATTTTTAGTTTTCTCACTTCTTACGATTGCAACCCTTCAAAATCACTTCATTTTCGATTTTTTTAATTTTTATTTTCTTACTTCCTACGATTGGCAACCCTTCAAAATCACTTCATTTTCGATTTTGGATTTCTATTTTCTCACTTGTGGCGATTGAAACCCTCCAAAATCACTTCATTTTCGATTTTCTTAAATATTTGATTTCGCCAGGAAAAGAAAAGGCTGGATGATGATCATCGGAGGTCCCAAGATGAGGGGCCGAAATGTAGGGGATCTGGGTGGGGGGGCGAAGGAGCGGGGGAAGGCGAAATGGAAGGAGGGTGGGTGGGTGGCTGGCTGAGTGGGTTCTTCTTGCGGCAGCAGCGACGCAACAACTGCAGCTTCGTTGTCGCTGCTGAGGCTGCTTTCCTCCTCTCTCTCTCTTCTGACACCGTCTTCCTCTTCTGGCTCCTCTCGCTGTCACGACGAATCTGAAACGAAATGTCGTCTAATCAGCTGCACTTTTGAGACCTCTTTTGTTTTTCTTCGGTTGCAGTTGCACTTCTCTTGTGCTATGTACATGCCCTGCTGTTCTCTTTGATTTTTCGTGGCACATGACCAAGGTGTAGCTTTCTTTCTTTCACGCGTTGTCTGCTTCGTCTTCTTCTTCTCCTTGGTCTTTTGGGCCAAGTTTTAGGGCCGCGGGACAGGAGGGGGAGAGCAAGAGGTTTTTAAGGAGGTCTCTTTGTAGGAACGCAAGAGCTGGGAGGGAGTAAGTGGAGATCGTCGATGGCGATGGCGGATCCTGAACCCGAGAAGGAACAAGAGTTGGCGAAGATACCCTACTATGTGGCGCTCACGACTTACTTCGCCTATGGTTTGCTCTTTGTGTATGGCCATTTCCGGGATTTCTTCCGAAGCCTCTTGAAAAAGGAGAAATCTGACAAGGTAGTGTGGCTTTTTTTTTCCCTGTTTTTGTTTGCCTTTCCCCCCGCGGGATTCTTTTTCTGTCGATTCTTAGACTCTGCGAAGCAATGATCGGCAGAACTGTATCCAATGCAAAAGAAAAAGTTGGACTTCCGTAGCCGGTTCTGGGACTCTTCTCAGGATAACTACGATCCTGTGCAGTAAGAAAGCAGCACTTGGAGGAGGTTCAGAGCAAGGCGCTGGCTATGAAGCCACTACTTGAAGAAGTGCCTTGACTGCCTGCAATGTTGATGTATGTTATGCAAGGGTATACATTATGTGTATGCCATTCGTACATGTGTGTGTTCGGTGGCCACGCATACATGTGTGCATGGCAGTTGCTCGATTTCAATGGATCTTCTCTAGTGTGTTCCATGGTGCAGTTGATTGATACACAGGCAGTTTTGGTTTACAATGCCTACTAAAATACTTGACAGCAAGAGTGCTGGGGCCCTGGGAACCCACCCCACAGACTTCCATGATTTGCTGTTCCAGTTCAGAAAAAGCAACATGCTCACAGTTGCTCATCGATTGCTTGGGCTTATTTTCTTTTGACAGAACTCTGGCAGGGGTCTGTGAAGCTTGGCAGCTTCATTTCTGTCCATGACAGCATGTAGCAATACTGCCCAACGTGCCTTGCAAGCCTGTCCAACAAAAGTTGTCTCGGGGGGCTGAAGTTTGGAGTTGTGTTGTAATTAGAAACCACTGAATTAAGAAATTGGGAGAGAGAATAGTTTTCTCCACTCTGGGTGCCTCACTGGATTCTTTGGATTTGGACATGCAGGGGTATGCACCTCTTTGCAGGGACTTTGAAGACTTCTATACTCGGAGGCTATATCACCGCATTCAAGTAAATAGTTCATCCTTAAACCAATATTTTTATCTGCTTCTTTATGTTACTAGCTGATTTTTTGGTAGGTATTTGATCCAAGTTTTTGCAGGATGTTAGCAGTAAGCCCTAATTTATTTATGAAGTGTTTGGTCTTGCTGTTCTAGGACTGTTTTAATCGACCGATTGCAAGTGCACCCAACAGAACTATTGATGTCATTGAACGGGTCTCCTATGACAATAACAAGACATTATTGTAAGTGATGTGCATTGACCAATTAGATTTCAGGAAGGTTTTTCCAGTTTACATGAGTGTTTTGCCTTTTCCTAAACATCATGTCTGAGTCTTCCCATTGCTTCCAGAAAGGCAACAGAAACTGAGGACACAGATTGTGTATAATGGTTTGCCCAAGTTTTTGGGAAGATTATTATATGCTTATCTACACCCACTGTTGGGCGCTGATAG
>Ga0209611_10007351_pt1 | contig 17682 bp, 16 predicted proteins | sample S1TSphgellanicum_3_FD_187693 | JGI IMG/M metagenome (GOLD analysis project Ga0209611, IMG submission 187693) | Host-associated microbial communities from peat moss isolated from Minnesota, USA - S1T2_Fc - Sphagnum magellanicum MG (SPAdes) (version 2) | ecosystem: Host-associated > Plants > Peat...
GGCCCGGCAAGTCCGATCCGCCGCTCGATCCGCCGCAACAGGGTTCCGGGCTTGTACAGGCTGAAGTCATGGCCCAGACGCTCCCGGAGCAGAGCGATGATGTCTGCAAAGCCTGCCGGCGCAGATTGGACGCCGTGGGGCGCGGTCGGCCCAGCTTGGGGCGGCCGCTGGCGCTGATAGTCGGCAAGGGCGGCCGGCATGTCGTCCACCGACAAGATGAGATCGACGTCGCCGGTGGCGATCGCGCTGCGCGGCATGCTGTCATAGGCGGCATCCTGCGGCGTCTGGGCGATCACCAAACCGCCTTGCGCCTTCACCGCCATCAGCCCGAGGCTGCCATCGGCCCCGGCGCCCGACAGGACGATGCAGGCGACGGCGAGCTCAGGCGTCAGGCTTAGGGACTGCAGCAGAAAGTCAAACGGCAGGCGCGCGCCATGGGGCGCCAAGGGCTTGGACAGGCGAATGACGCCAGTCTCCACCGCCAGGTAGGTCCCAGGCGGGATGACATACAGGTGGGCGCGTTGCAGGGGCGCCCCCTCGGTCGCTTCGACGACGGTGAGCTGGGTGTGGTGGGCGAGGAGCTCCACCATCAAGCTCTTGTGACCAGGATCGAGATGCTGGACCAGGATGAAGGCCATATCGGCGTCAGGCGACAGGCCGTCCGCCAGCCTTTGACACGCCTCCAGCCCGCCAGCGGATGCGCCTATGGCGACCACGAGGAGAGATCTGGTCGATACGGTTTCCCCAGCGCCGCTTTCGCGCAGCGCGGCTGTATCGGGCCGATGGCCTCGATCGCTGGGCATAGCCGCTCTGTCTAAGAATTGGGTCGCAGGAACGCGTAGCGTGCATTTAGCACCATGACCTAACGTCGCCATGACTCAAAGGTTGCCATCCTGGCGGCTGGGTAGTTTCCGGGGCTGCTCTTTTACGGCTTGCCGGCTTTTAAGAGGGGTCATGGCGTTGCGCTCATAGTCGTTATCCGCGTGCGTCCTCGCCCGAAGGACTTTCGTTATGTCTCAAATGATGCACGCCGCCGTCGTCGAACATTTCGGACAGCCGTTAGTACTTAAAGATTTGGCGGTTCCAACGCCGGGGCCGGGCCAAATCTTGGTGAAAACCGAGGCCTGCGGGGTCTGCCACACTGATATTCACGCCGCCGATGGCGATTGGCCGGCCAAGCCGGCGTTGCCGTTCATTCCGGGCCATGAGGCGATCGGGCGAGTCGTCGCGATGGGCGCCGGCGTGACCCAGGTCAAGGTCGGCGACCGGGTCGGCGTGCCCTGGCTCTATTCCGCCTGCGGCCACTGCGAATACTGCCTCCAGGCGGAAGAACCGGTCTGCGCCGAGGCCAAGTATGGCGGCTACACCCAGAACGGCGGCTTCGCCGAGTACCTGTTGGCCGATCCCGACTATGTCGCCCACATTCCCGACGGCTTAAGCGCGATCGACGCGGCGCCCCTGATTTGCGCGGGGATCACCACCTATAAGGGTCTCAAGGAGACCGAAGCGCGGCCCGGTGAATGGGTCGCGATTTCAGGCTGCGGCGGCCTGGGGCATCTGGCGATCCAATACGCCAAGGCCATGGGCTTGCAGGTCTGCGCCATCGATGTCGAAGACAGCAAGCTGACCCAGGCCAAAACGCTGGGCGCGGATTTGACCTTCAACGCCAAGGACGGCGATCCCGCGGCGGCGCTGAAGGCGGCGACGGGGGGAGGGGCGCACGGCGTCCTGATCACCGCGCCCTCGCTGCCGGCCTTCAAACAGGGCGTCGGGATGACCCGAAAGCATGGCACCTGCGTGCTGGTCGGCCTGCCGCCGGGCGAATTTCCCACACCCCTGTTCGAGGTGGTGGCCGACTGTATCACCATCCGCGGCTCCTTCGTCGGCAACCGCGAGGATATGGCGGAGGCGTTGGCGTTCGCGGCCCGCGGCCAGGTCAAGGCGGATATCGAGCTTCAGCCTCTCTCAGCCATCAACTCGGTCATGACGCGCCTTGCGCACGGCGATGTCGCCGCCCGTGTCGTGCTGGACTTTGCGGCCGCCTGATGATCAGCAGCGCCCTCTCCGTCCTGAATGAGCATTCGACCCTGACCCTGGCCACGGTCCGCCCGGACGGCTGGCCCCAGGCCACGACGGTCTGCTACGTCAACGATGGCTTGGCGGTCTATTTCCTGATCTCCCGCACCAGCCAGAAGTTCGCCAACATCGGGCGCGACGGGCGAGTCTCGATCGCGATCGGCGATGGGGCGCGCCTGCCCATCCAGATCAAGGGCCTATCCATGGCGGCCGAAGCCTTCGAGGTCCGCGATGAGCCTTATCGGGCTCAAGCCCTGGCCAAACTCAGCGCCCGCCATCCCGACTATTTCGACGCGGTGGCCTTCGACATGGCGGGGTCTGCTCTGATGCGGGCGCTGCCGCGGATTATCTCTGTGGTCGATTTCTCCCGCGGCCTTGGCCATTCCGAAGCCCTATCCGTCGGCGCCGACCAGATCGCCGCCTTCACGGCCGCGACGCCCAACAACTGGGGGTTCAATCCCGCGCATTGAGGGGAAGCTTGGTCAGCGCAGAGCTGGCCAGTTCGCTTTTCTCCGCTGATCCTGGCGAAAGGACTGCCGGCGCTCAGCACCTGCAACACCTTACTCGTCCGTCTTGCCCGGACTTGTTCCGGGCATCCATGGCGCGACGCGGCGGCCGCCGAATGGCTGACACGCCTCGCGGCCCATACAGGCGCGCAGCGTAACGACTTTCACGTAAAATTTGATAGCCGTTCAGAGGCTGAAAGGGCGCCGCCTACGCTCTAAACAACCTGCACATCGTTCTGAACCTCGAGCGTCCCCGGCGAGGCCCAGGCCGTTTCCGCCGCCAACTGACGGGCGTAGGGCGATGGGGCTGTGCCGCTGAGGCGGACCTTGCCGTTCTTGTCTGTGACCTCAATGGTTTGGGGATCGAAGAACCAGGATCGGCCGAGCGCGTGGAGGATGTCGTCGCTGATCGTCTGGGCGTTGGCTCTTGCATGCAAGGCGATCTGGTTGGTCAGGCCGACCACGCCGCGCAGCGGGCGCACAGCCAGCTCGGCCGACTCCTTTTGGAAAAACCATTCGACGGCGCCCGACAGCGTGACCCACCCCTGTTCCACCGACACCTTGATGGCGTCGATCGGGACCGAGGCGTCCCAGGCCAGCCGCTCGACCGCGGCGGCGGCGATGTCGTCGTCGCCCCGGCCGCCGTCGAAGGCCAGGCGAACCTCGAGTCCCTCGACCACCGCCTTGACGCCGTTGACGCGGCGGGCTGCGGTTTCGGCCGCGTGGCGCTCGACGAAGCTCGTCACATGGCCGCTCAGCGTGACCACGCCGTTATCGGCCGTGACGCCGATATGGGCGGCGGCGACCCGCGGCTCCCAGCTCAACTCGGCCAGGACCGCCTTTTGCAGCCGGCTGTCTTTGGACATGGAGGTCTCCTTCGTGCTGATGGGGGCGGGGGCGTGCTTCGAGACGGGCGCTTGAAGAGCGCCTGGCTCAAAGCACGCAAAACAGGGTGTGCGACTCGACCCTGGGCCTACATCCCAGCTTGACGGTCGTGCGCGCGCAGGGTCAGGTCTGCGACGCCGGCGGCGACGTTGAGGCCGGTCGTGCCTTCTATGCTTAGCGGCTGAAGCGCGATTTCGCTCGTCGAGCCGCCGATCAGGGCGTTGGCTTCAAGCCCCAGGCCAATCGTGGCGCCGACGGTCAAGCCGCCGTAGTGGCCAGCCAAGGCGTCGGGACCATAATGGTTCGTCGGTGCGACGACTTCCCACAGGAGGACGCCGGACTTCTGATAGCCGATGTCGAGGCCAAACTTGCCGATCGAACCGTCGTAATATTCGACGCGATCGCCGCTGGTGAAGGTGCAACGCACGGCGTTGGACGCGCCGAAGATGAAGCCCCAGCCGGCGCTTTCATGACACGACAGGGCGCCGAGCTTGATCCGATCAGGGCCGCCCGATTGGGCGGAGGCTTGGAGCGGCAGGGCGAGGCTGCCCAGGAGGGCTGCGCAAACGAGGAGCTTTTTCATTGAGGCGAGGTCCATGGCCGACGGCGACTGAATCGTCGCGCGACGGCGTCTTGGTCGGGCGAACCCCGCTTAAGGGCTCGCCTTGGGCCGGACAGGACATCCTGCCCGGGGTTGCCGGAGGGCGCTACTGCACGGCCGCCGGCGGGCTCTCGATCAGCTTGGGCGCAATGGCGCCGTTCATAGTCGAGGGCTTTGCGGTCTTGTCGAGCAGGGCCAGGAAGGGGGTGACGATGTCTAAGGGCATCGGGAAGATGACGGTGGAGTTCTGCTCCGCCCCGATTTCCGTCAGGGTCTGCAGATAGCGGAGCTGCATGGCTGAGGGGTCGGTGGAGAGAATCTTGGCGGCGTTGGCCAGGGTCTGGGCGGCCTGGAACTCGGCCTCGGCGTGGATGATCTTGGCGCGACGGTCGCGCTCGGCCTCGGCCTGTTTGGCGATGGCCTTGATCATATTCTCGGTCAGTTCGACCGTCCTGATCTCTACATTGCTGACCTTGATGCCCCAGGTTTCTGTCTGGGAATCCAGAATGGATTGAACGTCGTCGTTCAGCTTGGTGCGTTCCGACAACATCTCGTCCAGCTGATGCTGGCCGAGGACGGCGCGCAGCGTGGTCTGGGCCAACATCACGGTCGCCGGCATATAGTCCTGCACCTTGATGATGGCGTGCTCGGCGTTGACGACGTTGAAATAGAGCACAGCGTCGACTTTCATCGACACATTGTCCTTGGAGATCACGTCCTGGGTCGGGATCTCAATCACCTGGATGCGCAGATCGACGCGGACCATCTCCTGAACGAAGGGGATTAAAAATACCAGGCCCGGCCCCATCACCGCCTGGAAACGGCCGAAGGTGAACACCACCGCCCGCTCGTACTCCCGCAATATCTTCACGCTCGCCATCGCCAGGATGCCAATCACGAAGACAATGGGAAGAATGTACAGGGATGGAAATAACATAGTGTTTCCCCTTTTTGGGATAGGGCGAAACGATAAGAGCCGGCTTCGCGAAGAGTTGTCAGTTAGCCCGATGTCGGCGAGCGGAGTAGCGTCGGAAATTACTCACGATATCTCTGGTGGGCCGCGAGTCTGGCTGGGTAGTTTCCGACGCTGGCGCGGCGAGAGGACGAGGTGTCTTTGGAGCGAACACCTGCTCGCCGCCCCATGACAAGGCCTCAAAGTCCATGACCTACCAAAGCGTAAATCCCGCCACCGGCAAGCTCGACAAGAGCTTCCCCGACATGACCGACGCAGCGCTGGAGGCGGCGATCGCCACAGCGGCCAGCTGCTACGAAACCTGGCGTCACAAGAGCTACGACCACCGGGCCAAGATCGTCCATAAGGCGTCGGAACTTATGAAGACGCACCAGACGTCTCTGGCCCGCACCATGACCCTGGAAATGGGCAAGCGGATCAGCGAGGCCGAGGGCGAGGTCGATTTCAGCTCGCGCATCCTCGCCTATTACGCCAAAAACGCCGAACGCTTCCTGGCGCCGGTCAAGCTGCACCCCACCCGCGGCCAGGCCCATATGGAGAGCAGCCCCATCGGCGTGATCTTCGCGGTCGAGCCCTGGAACTTCCCCTATTATCAGCTCGCCCGGGTCGCCGGTCCGCACCTGATGGCGGGCAACACCATGGTGGTGAAGCATGCGGGCTGCGTGCCCCAATGCGCCATCGCGTTCGAGCAGCTTTGGCTTGAAGCCGGCGCCCCTGTGGGGCTTTACACCAACCTCCTGATCTCTCACGACCAGTCCGACCACATCCTGGAAGACCCGCGCATCAAGGGCCTGGCCCTGACCGGCAGCGTGGCGGCAGGGCAGAGCTTGGCGGCCAAGGCCGGGCGCAACCTGAAGATCAGCTCCATGGAGCTCGGCGGCAGCGACGCTTTTATCGTGCTGGAGGACGCCGATCTGGAGCTGGCCGTGAAATGGGCTGTGTGGGGTCGGATGTATAATTGCGGCCAGACCTGTTGCGCCGCCAAGCGCTTCATCGTCGTGGACGAAATGGCCGACAAGTTCCTGGCCAAGTTCCAGGCGGCGTTGGAAGCGTTGAAGCCGGGCGACCCGCTCGACACCAAGACCGAACTCGGTCCGCTGTCGACCGAATCTGCGATCGTGCAGCTTTTGGCCCAGGTCGACTCGGCTGTGAAGCACGGGGCGACGCTGGTGATGGGCGGTAAGCGGATCGATCGTCCCGGCGCCTATATGGAGCCCACCATCCTGACCGATGTGAAGCCCGAAAATCCCGCCTTCCGCGACGAGTTCTTTGGTCCCGTGGCCATGTTCTTCCGCGTCAAGAACGAGGATGAGGCGATCGCGCTCGCCAACGACTCCGATTTTGGTCTGGGCGGCTCGGTCTTCACCAAGGATGTGGTGCGCGGCATGAAGGTGGCGAGCCGGGTCGAGACCGGCATGATGTTCATCAACAACATCGACTGGACCGATCCCGAACTGCCCTTCGGCGGCATCAAGGAGTCCGGCTACGGCCGCGAGCTTGGCGACATGGGCATCCAGGAGTTCGTCAACAAGAAACTGGTCCGCCACGCCGTGCTGGACGCGCCGGTTTAGCGGGAACCGCGAGCGCCTCCCTCACCAGGCTTCGCCTGGTCACCTCCCCCCGGTCCGCAGGGGGAGAGAGAACGGTTCGCCCACTTCTCCTCCCCTGCGAAGCGGGGGAGGGGGACCCCGCATAGCGGGGGGAGGGGGCCGCCGCCTCGCCGACCCCCACCGCCCCGGAGCCACCCTCAATGTACGTCAACCTCGCCGTCCTGAAGGAAACCAAACCCCACGAGCGGCGTGTGGCGCTGACGCCCGCGGTGGCCGCCAAGCTGACCAAGCTCGGCGCAAGGCTGCATATGGAGCCGGGGGCGGGCGAGGGCGCAGGCCTTCCTGATAAAGCCTTCACCGAGGTCGCCTTCATCGCCGACCGCAAGGCGCTCCTGGCCGACGCCGATGTGGTGCTGGCGGTGCAGCCGCCGGCGTTGGACGTGATCGACGCCATGAAGCCCGGCGCCATCCTGATCAGCTTCATCTACGCTGAGAACGAGCCGGCGCTGGTCCAGCGGATGGTGGACCGCAAGATCACCTGTTTCGCCATGGAGCGCATCCCCCGCATCAGCCGCGCTCAGGCGATGGACGCGCTGTCCAGCCAGTCGGCGCTGGCGGGCTATTACGCGGTGCAACTCGGCGCCACCCATCTGGCCCGCGTGCTACCCAAGCTGACCACCGCCGCCGGCGCCATTGGCCCGGCCAAGGTGTTGGTGATGGGCCTGGGCGTGGCCGGACTTGAGGCGGTCGCCACCGCCCACCGCCTGGGCGCTGTCGTGGAAGGCTACGATGTGCGGCCCGACACCAAGGGTCAGGTGGAGTCGCTCGGCTGCAAGTTCGTCGATACCGGCGTGGATGCGACGGGCAAGGGCGGCTATGCGCGGGCGTTGACGCCGGAGGAAAACACCAAGGTCGCCGCCGTTCTGACCCAGCATATCCAGGCGGCGGACCTGATCATCACCACCGCCGCCATTCCGGGCCATCCCTCGCCTAAGCTGATCAGCAAGGCTGAGGTCGCAGGGATGACGGCGGGGTCGGTAATCGTCGATCTGTCGGCCGAGGGCGGCGGCAACTGCGAGGCCACCGTTCCAGGCGAGACCGTAAAGGTGGGGCCGGTCCTCATCGTGGCGCCGCTGAACGTGCCGTCTCTCGTCGCCGACGACGCCAGCGCGCTCTACGCCAAGAACCAGTTCAACCTCCTGGCCCTGATGCTGAAGGACAACATCGTCGCCATCGATTGGACCGACGAGGTCCTCGCCAAGACGGCCCTGACCCACGACGGCAAGCTGACGACGGCGCAAGACGCAAAAGCCGCGCCCGTCAAAACCCCAGCAGCCGCTTGAAAGAAGGAGCCGGATCATGACTCACGATATCGTCATGGGGGGCTTCACGGGCCTCTATATCTTCATGCTCGCCGCCTTCACCGGCTGGGTGATCATCGGCCGGGTGCCGGCGATCCTGCACACGCCCTTGATGTCGGGCTCCAACTTTGTCCACGGCGTCGTGGTCGTGGGCGGCTTGGCCGCCCTCCTGAACGCGTCGACACCCCTGCAGCAGGGCATTGGCTTCGTCGCGGTGCTGCTCGGCGCCGGCAATGCCGCGGGCGGCTACGCGGTTACGGAGCGGATGCTGGCCATGTTCCATACGAGCCAGGTCCAGGCCTCAGCTCACAAGCCCCATTCTGGGCGCCACGCCAAACATCCGAAGAAAAGCTGAGGTCTCCCGATGCTCGCCCTGATCCCTCCCGTCATCATTGGCGTGGTCGATATCGCCGCGGCCTTCCTGTTCATGTTCGGGCTGAAGCGGATGTCGTCGCCCGTCACGGCGCCGTCGGGCATTCGCTACGCGGGCTTTGGCATGATCGCCGCGATCCTGGCGAGTTTCCTTTATGTTTTCAGTGTAAACGCCGGCGCGCGGCCGCACCTCCTGGTCAACATCGGCTTGGCTGTCGTGGCGCTGGTCGTCGGCGGAAGCTTAGCCTGGCTCAGCGGCAAGCGGGCGGCCGTGACCGCCATGCCCCAGATGGTGGCGCTTTATAACGGTATGGGCGGCGGCGCGGCCGGCGCGATCGCTGCGGTGGAGCTGTTCGGCGGACGCGCTCACGGACCCACGGCGCTGATCGTGACGCTCGCGGGCGCCCTTATCGGCGCCGTGTCGCTCTCCGGCTCTGTCATCGCCTGGGCCAAGCTGGACGGCGTGCTGAAGCATCCGCTGCGGGTGAAGGGACTTCAGATCGTCAACGCCGCCGTCATGGCCGTGATTGTCGCGGTCGGCGCCGTGATCGTCGTGTCGGTGATGACCACCTTCAACATCGTCATGGCGCCGGAGCTCTGGATCTATGTCTTCTTCGGTCTGGCCCTGGTGTTCGGCGTGCTGATGACGCTGCCGATCGGGGGCGCGGACATGCCGGTGGTGATCTCCATCTACAACGCCTGCACCGGTCTGGCGGTGGGGCTGGAGGGCTATGTGCTGCAGATCCCGGCCCTGATGATCGCCGGCATGATGGTCGGCGCCGCCGGCCTGCTGCTGACGCTTCTGATGGCCAAGGCGATGAACCGCTCGGTGGCCAATGTGCTCTTCACCAAGTTTGGCGATGAGCCCAAGGTCGCCAAGGGCGCCATCAAGGGCGAGCTCAAGCCGACCGAGGCCAGCGACGCCGGCGTCTTCATGCGCTATGCGGCCAGCGTCATCATCGTGCCCGGCTACGGCCTCGCGGCGGCCCAAGCCCAGGGCAAGCTCTACGAGTTCGTCAAACTGCTGGTCGCCTCAGGCGTCAGCGTCAAGTTCGCCATCCACCCGGTCGCGGGCCGGATGCCCGGCCAAATGGACGTGCTGCTGGCCGAAGCCGGCGTGCCCTACGACATGATCTTCCAGCTCGACGACATCAACGACGACTTCAAGACGACCGATGTGGCCCTGGTCATCGGCGCCAACGACGTCGTCAACCCCGCCGCCCGGTCCGACAAATCCTCGCCCATCTACGGCATGCCGATCCTGAACGCCGATCAAGCCCGCCAAGTCTATGTGGTCAAGCGCGGCCAGGGAAAGGGCTATGCCGACATCGTCAACGCCCTCTTCTACGCCGACAACTGCAACATGGTGTACGGCGACGCCCAGGCCGTGTTGATCAAGATGATCGAGGCGGTGAGGGGGCTGACGTCTGCGGCGGCTTGAGGGCGTGCTTGTTCCGCCTGGCCGCGCCGTGCGGTCCCTCCCGGCCCTCGGCCGCAATCCCCATCGTTTTCGCGATAGGGGCGCTGAAAACCGCCGCCGCCCCATCTCCCCCATCTTTGATGGGGGAGTACCGCGGCGCGGGGAGGCGCCGCGCGGGAGCACGGAAGACACTGCGGCGCCGCAGGCCTTTAGGCCCCCGCCGCCACCGGCTCTCGCACAGCCGCCGCCGGCTTAGCGCTAACGGTATGTCCCACCCGCGCCCAGGCGATGATCTCCATGCGGCCATCGTGGTGTTCGACGGCGGCGGTGCAGCTTTCGACCCAGTCGCCATCGTTTATGTAGAGCACGCCGCCGATGTCGCGCATCTCGGCATGGTGGATATGGCCGCAGATCACACCATCCACCCCCCGCCGCCGGGCCTCTTCGGCGACGGCGTTTTCGAAGTCGTCGATGAACTTGACCGCGTTCTTGACCTTCAGCTTCAGATAGGCCGACAGGCTCCAATAGCCTAGCCCGCAGCGCCGCCGCAGCGCGTTCCAGCGCGTATTGAGGCCTAAGAGCGCGCGATAGGCGTAGTCGCCGACAAAGGCCAGCCACTTGGCGTGGGTGACGATGCCGTCGAACTCGTCGCCGTGGGTGACCAGATAGCGCCGCCCATCCGCCGCCTCATGAATGGCGTCGCGCGCCACCACCACACCGCCGAAATGGACGCCGCAGAAGTCGCGGATGCGGTCGTCGTGGTTGCCGGGGATGTAGGTGACGGCCACGCCCTTGCGCGCCAGGCGCAACAGCTTCTGCACCACGTCGGAGTGGGCCTGGGGCCATTTCCAGCCGCTGCGCAGCTTCCAGCCATCGACGATGTCGCCGACCAAATAGAGCTGTTCGCACTCCAACGTCTTGATAAACTCCAGCAAGAGCTCAGCCTGACAGCCGCGCGTACCTAGATGGATGTCGGAGATGAAGACCGTGCGGCAGCTTAAGGTCACGGCGCGCCCCTCGCCCAGATGTGGGCTTGCCAACTAGGGCGATTCTATGACGGACGCGTGACGAGCTTGAGCTTATGGCTTGAGACCTACGCTTCTGCCAGGCGCGCCGGCCGCGTCGAAATAGGGCTCGCCGCCGGCCTCCTGTTTATCGACGATGGTGACGAAGCCGTTCGCGGCGGGCGTCGAGCGGACGATTTCTGACGAGACGGGAAGCACCGCGCCGCCCACCAAAGCCTCGGTCATCGGCCGACCCGTCAGATGGCCGATCGGCGTGATGTGCAGTCCCAGGATCTGCGCCACCGTCGGCGCCACGTCGGCGTTGGAGACAGGGTCGGGGTCGCGGAAGTCCTGCTTAAAGTCCGGTCCGATGGCGGCCATGAAGTTGTGGGTGTCGGCGCGGCTGAAGCTGCCGTGCATGCCTTGACCCTGTTGCAGGCTGGTGTCCGCCACCTCGATGGCGCAAAGCTCAGGGTTGGGGCAATCGCCGGCCATGCTTTTGAAACTGACCACGATCGAGGGCTGCAGCACCGGCGAGGCGCCGTGATAGCCGATGGCGCTGAAGGGCAGGGCGCCGGGCGCCTCGCCCAGGCCATCGTTGACGAAGATGGCGCTGATATAGTCCTGGGTCGTCAACCAGGCGACGAGCTTCTGCGCCAGGGCCTTGGCGTCGGGGCCGGGCAGATAGATCAGGTCCGATCCGCCGTCGGCGGCGATGGCGACGCGGGGATGTTTGGGGTCCGCGCCGATCAGGGCGCCGTCGAAGCGGGGGTGTTCGCCTGCAGCGGGGTTGACGGGAAGGGTCGCGGCGTCGGCCAGGGGTTCGTGCAGCATGGACGCCATGTCGATGGCCAGGAAGCCCGGCGGAATGAACCCCTTGGGCACGTCGGGATAGTCCAGTTTGGCCGAGGCCGAGCCCGTTGCGTCCTTGCCGATGGTGGAAAATCCATGATCGGCGATGACGATGATGTCTGTCGTCTCGTAGAGGCCGAGCGCCTTCAGCGTGGCGATCAGCTTGGCGAGGTCGTTGTCGGCGTTGCGGATTCCGGCCATCGACGTCTTGCCGTTGATGCCGGGCGCCGTCGTATTCAGGCTGTCGCCCTGATTATGCTGGGTGCCGTCGGGGTCGCGCGACCAGAACAGCATGAAGAAGGGCGCGCCCGCCGCTTTGAACCGCGGTAGCACCACCTTGGTCGCGACGCCGGTGAACCAGTCCTGCTGCTGCACATTGGCGACCCATACGCCGGCCATTTCAGAGTTGCCGGGACTGCCGTTCAGGCCACGGTCCTCCGCCACCGCCGGCAAGCCCGCCGCCTTGATCGCCGCGATCACATCGGCGGGAAGGGGGAGGCCGCCGGGATAGCCGGTCGAGTCGTCTATGACCAAGCTGCCGGTTCCGTCCCGGGCCGTGACGTCCTGGATGGCGATGGGGCCGACCTTGCCGATGGCGGCGGTGGCGTAGCCGGCCTTGTGCGCCGCAGCCATGACGCTGGTCTCGTTCAGATAGTCGCCGCCGTAGAGACCATTCAATCCGCCTAGAACCTCGTCGTCTTCCACGGGCGCAAAGGGCGAGGGGCTGGAGGCTGTGGTTTGGGCGCCGACGTACATGACATTGCCGAAGTCGCCCGTGTCGCCCACCCGGTGGCCCGTGGCGATGGCGGAGGCGTTGACGGTGGTGAGCGTCGGGTACATGGCGTGGCTGTTGGCCAAGTCGACGCCTTGCGCCCTGATCTTCGCCATGGTCGGCGCCGTGTCAGGGGTGACGATGCCCGATCGCAGGCCGTCCGCCACAAAAATAATCACATTGCGCCTTGGTTGCGCCCCGGCGTTGGCGCCAACTAGCGTGATCGCCGCCGCGCCAAGCGCCGCCAAGCTTTGAAGTGTGGTTTTGAGTTTCATCATCGTGCCTGCCTAACAGGCGGATATGACGTCTTGGCGTCTCTTGCGCCCTGAAATCGCCTCTTGGGCGAAAAAAAACGTCTGTTCCGGGGCTGTTCTGCTTGCAGGCGTCTGGACGGGGTAGCTTGAAATCGCCAGTCTGCTATGAGCCCAGTAACGATCCCTAAGGATCGGGGATCGAGACGAGATTTAAGAGACGTTCTATGGCGACCGGCACGGTAAAGTGGTTTAACGCAACTAAGGGTTTTGGCTTCATTCAGCCGGAGGACGGCGGACCGGACGTGTTCGTACACGTCTCGGCGGTGGAGCGAGCAGGGCTTTCCGCCTTGAATGAAGGCGATCAGGTCGCCTTTGAATTGGAGCAAGATCGACGCTCAGGAAAGACCTCGGCCGGCGGCCTTCAGGTCTTGAGCGCAGCGCCTCCGGGCGCTGGCGGCGGTGCGCCTCGCGGCGGCGGCGGCTTTGGCGGCGGTGGCGGCGGCTTCGGCGCGCCTCGCGGCGGCGGCGGCGGTCGTGGCTTTGATCGTGAACCGCGCGGCGGCGGCGGCGGCGGCGGCTTTGGCGGCGGCGGCGGCGGTACGGGCGGCGAGCCTGGCGCTGGGACAGTAAAGTGGTTCAACTCCACCAAGGGCTTCGGCTTCATCCAGCCGGAAGACGGCGGGGAAGACGTGTTCGTTCACATCTCCGCGGTCGAACGCGCCGGCCTGAACGGGTTGCAAGAGGGCGAGCGGGTCAGCTATCGCGCCGAGCCCAATCCTCGCACGGGCAAGATGTCCGTCGTGCGGTTGGAAGGCGGCGAGGGCGGCGGTGGCGGCGGTCGTCCGCCCCGGCCGCGCCGGTTCTAACACCCCGAGCTTTGATTGCGTTACGGCCGGGATGTCCCGGCCGTAATTGTTTTTGGGGGCGCCCTACTCAGCCCCCATTACATCCTTATTCGCGTTGTTCAGCGCTTCCGCATAGCGGCGGGTGGCGTAGGCTTCGTTCAGGATGCCGATGACGTGCTTGTCTTCGGGCGAGTTGACGACGGCCAGCGTTTCGGCCTCGGCGCGGCCGAACAGGTCCATCGCTTCCTTGACGTTCATCTCGGGCAGTAGCGCCGTGCCGTGGAGATGGGCCAGGGTGCTGACCTCTTCGGTCTCGCACTTGTCGTCGTGCTCCGCGGCGAACACCTCGGCGGTCGGCACCACGCCCAGGTAGCGATCGTCACGGTCCAGCAGCACCACCATGTTGCGCGAGCCCAGGGGATAGCGACGGCGAAACTCCGCGATGGTCGCGGCGCCCGGCAAGGTGGCGACGTCCTTGCGCATCAGCCGATCGACCGTCAGGCTGCGAATCCAGCCGACATCGGCGGCGCTGCGGATGGTTTCGCCGCGCAGGTGCAGCCGCCAGGTCGAAAACGAATAGCCAAAGGTCTCCCGCACGGTCAGGCTGGTGGCGACGCAGGCCGCCAGCACCGCCCCGGTGACGCTGAAGTCGCCGGTCGTCTCCAGCACCAGAAAGCTCATCGTCAGGGGACCGCCGACAATGGCGACGGCCGTCACCCCCATGCCCGCGAGCATGCAGGCGGTGGGGTCGAGGCCGAAGTCGGGAAACAGCGCCATCACCCCGTCGCCATAGAGGCGCCCCAGGAGCGACCCCACGAACAGCGAGCAAAAGAACAGGCCGCCGCGAAAGCCCGCACCGAGCGAGATCATCGAGGCCAAAAGCTTGATCGCCAGAAGCGCCAGAAGCGCCTTCATGGGCAGGTCGAGCGACCAGTCCAGCCGCATGGCGCCGTGGCCTGCGGCCAGCACCTGGGGGGTGAGGAGCGCCAAGCCGCCGATCAGAAGGCCGCCGATCGTGGGCCGAAGCCACGCGGGGATGCGTAGCGCGGCGAAGATATCCTCAAACACGGCGGTCATCCGCATGACCGCGATCCCCAGGCCGCTGGCGATCAGGCCCAACAGCAGGATGGCGAGGTAATGGCTAGGGTGGAGCGGGGCGACCGCGGCGGCGTGCAGGGCGTAGGGCGATCCCGACAGCGCCTGACTGGTCAGATAGGCGGTGAGCGACGCCGCCATGATCGACGCGACGTTGGAAATGGAATAGACGCCGATGATCAATTCGAACGCGTAGAAGGCGCCGGTCAGCGGCGCGCCGAAGGCCGCGGCGATGGCCCCGGCAGCGCCGCAGCCCACCATGATCCGAAGGTCGCTGCGTCGCAGGTTGAGCAAGATCCCAAGCCGCGAGGCCAACCCGGCCCCGATCTGGGTATAGCCGGCCTCCAAGCCCACAGAGGCGCCGCAGCCGTTGGAGATCAGCGTCTGGGCGCTGACGAACAGGCTGTCGCGGAACGACATTCGCCCGCCGCGCAGCGCATTGGCCTCGACAGGGTCGACGGGCGTGCGCCACTTGCCCCAGCGTCGCCAAAGCTCTGAGAGCCCAAGCACAAACCCCCCGCCCGCCGGCGCGATCAGGGCGATGGGCAGATGCACCGTCTCGACTGCGCTCAAATGCTCGTCGAGGGGAATACGATAGAGCAGGATGTGAGCGAACTGACTGGCTGCGCTCATCAAGCTCACCAACACGCCGGCGCCGCAGCCGACGATCATCGCGATCAACACCAGCAAGACTTCGCTGGATCGGATCAGGGTGCGGATCTGGGCGAACACCCCTCGAGCCTGGGCGGGCAGGGGCGTGCGCAGGGGCGCGCCCTTGACCGCAGGTTGGAGCTTGAGGCGCTCGCCGGTCACGCTCATCGGCGCCTATCCGTCGCCAATGATCGACAGGCCGGCCCGCGCCTGGTGCAAAAGCCGGATCGGCGCCCAGGAGGGGCGGTGAATCGGCGACGGCCCGAGCGTTTGGAGCGCCTGCATATGGGCCGCGGCGCCATAGCCCTTATGCTGGGCGAAGCCGTAGCCAGGATAGACCGCATCCATCTCGGCCATCAGCCGGTCTCGCGCCGTCTTGGCCAGGATCGAAGCGGCGGCGATCGACAGGGACAGGGCGTCGCCCTTCACGACGGTGCGAACCGGGCAGGGGAGGGGGAAGGCGTAGTTTCCATCCACCAGGGCGTGGGCCGGGCGCAGGCTCAAGCCCGCCACAGCGCGGTGCATGGCCAGGCCCGTGGCGTGAAGAATGTTCAGGTCCTCGATCTCCTCGACCGACGCAAACGCGACGGCCCAGGCGACGCAGGACGCCTTGATCTCCCCTTCCAGCGCATACCGGGCCTTGGGGTTGAGCTTCTTGGAATCGTCGATCCCGCTTGGGATGGCGCTGATATCCAAGATGACCGCGGCCGCGCAGACGGGCCCAGCCCAGGGGCCGCGCCCCGCCTCGTCCACGCCGCAGACCGGCGCGGGGTGCAGGGATTCCAGCGCCAGCGTCGGACCGGTCTGCGACGGCTGGGGGAGCTTGGGAGCGGGGGCGGCGACTCGGCGGTTCACCCTTCGCCCATACGCTGGACGGGGGCGTTGCGAAAGGCGCGAAAAGAACCGCCGCCTTCCTCGGGCTTGTCCAGAGGATCGAGCTATCCCGAGCATAGGCGCCTGACGGCGCTCAAGCGCCGCGGCACGGAAGACTCCGCCCTCGGGACAAGCCCGAGGGAAGCGGAAGAAAAGGAGGAGCTAACCTAAAAAGGCGTAGGTCGGACCGGTGCTATGATCCGCCCAAACGCCGGCAAGCCTCATGTCTAAAACAGCTCTCTAAGTGGTCGTTGACCACGCCGGTGGCCTGCAGAAAGGCGTAGACGATGACGGGCCCACAGAAGCTGAACCCTCGCGCCTTCAGGGCTTTGGAGACCTCGACGGACAGGGGCGTCTGGGTTGGAACCTGATCGCGGCGGGTCCATGTGTTCTGGATCGGCGTCCCATCGACGAAGCCCCAGATGAAGTCGGCGAAGTCCTCGCCCCGGTCGCGCATGGCGAGATAGGCCTGGGCCGAGCCGATGGCGCCCGCAATCTTGGCGCGGGCGCGCACGATGCCGGGATCGGCCATCAGTCGGTCGATATCGGCTGCGTCGAACCGGGCGACGGTCATGGGATCGAACTGGCGAAAGGCCTGACGAAACGCCTCACGCTTGCGCAAGATCGTGATCCACGACAAGCCCGCCTGGAATCCGTCCAGCACCAGCTTTTCCCACAGCGCTCGGGCGTCGCGTTCCGGCGTTCCCCATTCCTCGTCGTGGTAAGCGCAGTAGAGCGGGTCGGCGCCCGGCCAGGCGCAGCGGACGACGTCCGTCGTCAGCGGCGCCACTCGTCAAAGCCGCTGTCGGCCACGCGAATGTCCAGATGCTGATGCGGAATATGCCCGTGGGCCAGATCGTCGCCTAGAAAGTCGAAGGTGCGTTCCGCATCGGTCCACTGACCGACTCCCAGCTCGTCTCGCAGGGAGTTTTGCCGGAAACTGTAGCTGAGCGCCTCCGTGTGGCCATCGGCGAAGGTCACGACGCCGCTGATCGCCGCGCCGCCGAGCGCAATGCTGCCCTCAGACAAGCCCGGATTGTCATCGAGTTGCTGGATGGTCGGTCGGTTGGGCGTGGCGTCTTCCAGCACCAGGTCGGCCCGAATGGGCGTATTCGCACGGTGACTGCCTTTGAGATCGCTGCGCACCGTGTCGGCCAGGTCTTTGAGGATTTCCTTCAAATCGGAGTCGCCGAGCTTGGGCGCCTTGGCCGCCAGGGCGGGGCCGAGGCGCACCGTCACCTCCGGCGAGGGCGAAGGCGTTGTTTGCGCGATACTGGCGCTTCCGAGGACGATACTGAGGCCCAGGCCAATCAAAGCCCCTAGCCTTATAGACCCATGCCTAATTTGCGACATCTCGCTCTCCAAAGCTGGCGTCTTGAGACAAGATGGGGCTGGCCGTCGGCGGCGTCAACGCCGGCGTAAGCCAGTCTGCGGGCGCCAACCGAACGGGACGCCCATCGACGCTCAGCTTGCGCCCGAAGGCCCGGTCCAGCCGCATCAGCGCCAGGGCGTGGCCGGCGCAGCCTGACAATATCTCGCCGGCGCGCAAGGCTGTGGCGGCGCCCAGCTCCTCGCAAAGCACCTCCGCCCCT
>Ga0209611_10007352_pt1 | contig 17682 bp, 7 predicted proteins | sample S1TSphgellanicum_3_FD_187693 | JGI IMG/M metagenome (GOLD analysis project Ga0209611, IMG submission 187693) | Host-associated microbial communities from peat moss isolated from Minnesota, USA - S1T2_Fc - Sphagnum magellanicum MG (SPAdes) (version 2) | ecosystem: Host-associated > Plants > Peat...
AAATAATATTTTATTACAGTTCCTCTTCTACAGAGACCTACATAGCTGGTCATTTATTGCTTAGAGTTTTGTATATATGAAGTTCGACACTAAAAAAGGGCAACAATTATTTTTGTCATCCACTCTGCACTTTGGCATTGTTGCTAGATGCTTGTGAAGCTGGGCAAATTTGTCATTTCAAACTCAGAAAAAAATTGTACAATGCTTTGTTTTTGCCCAGGATTTTTTTTAATTATGTCCTTGAGAAAGCTTCTTTCATGGATGACAAATGTGTTCTTCTATATAGGACGACTCAATGAAGAGCTATCATAAATGAACCCAAGTTAGCAGCTGAAAAGAATCCTAGTCAGCCAGTCACATCACACGAATACCAATCAAATAACTTGATTCCAGTGTTGTTTTTACTTGCAAAATTGAGCCAAAATGCGAAATTTTTAAACTGACATGGTGCAGGTTTCATACAGATAAATTAAACCTTGTAGTTCTCACTTTTGTAGCTTAACTGTCAGCTTCCACAGATCATGATTTTATAGCTACTGATCTGATCTAACAAATATTACAGATCTAGACCTGTAATTGTCCACTATGATATTGTTACGAATGGTAACATTATTCAAATCATAACCTGCAATAATTCCAATGATTTCAACACCTCAGTTTCAGACTTTCACAAAAATTTATTTCAACATTTAAAGGATTCTTAATGATGAAACTGAGGTTGGCATCAACGATGTACTCTCAACACTAGATTACAAATTAACAGTTTGACACTTAGAGCATCTCCACCGTAGCTAGCTCTGTAACAATTTCCTTCTTATCAAATCTTGCTACTCATCAATAAAGACAGCCCAAAATGCTAGATGCTATGGTCATTTCAACATTTTTAAACAGATTTTCCTAATGTGAATTTGATAGTGACAAATTATTGGTCTAGATGAAAGGTGTATAATTAGCCTTTCGCTATTTGAAGTGATTTTTTAATGTTTGTGGGTGGAGAGACTCAGCATTAAACATTAACTTATCTTAATATAAAAGTGCGGTTTACCACTATGGGGTAGAGATTCTCTTAGCAAGTTGTGCAATTCCCACCACCCAATTTCCAAATTTTGCAGAAACCATGTAAACCGAACTCATAGAACTCATAAAAGCACTCTTACCAATTTCCTATTGCCTTTGGAGGGCACCTTATAGAGAATATCCATCCTAGAGAAGAGGAGGGTTTTTGCACCTACTCCTTAAAACAATACCTGCAATACATGAACAATTCCAATATCCTTACAGCTTGGAAAAATCACATCATTTTTCCCTTCTAATGAAGTGAAAAGTGGCTGGTACCTAGTTGACAAAATGTAGTTGAGGGAGGGGGAAGGTTTATGTGTTGTGGTCCCCATCCGTTCTCAATCATGTTCCAGCATGTTCATATTGAACATCCGCATGTTCCTAATGGTGTTTCTAACATGTTCTCAATACAGTCAGTTCTTTCAAGTTCCTTGAAAATCTTCAATAACAATTCCCCAAGCTTTTGTTGTCTGTTTCCTATGATGTTCCCCCTAGTAGCATCACTGTTTTAAACCCATATTATTATTTGCACAAAATTCTCCTCTTCTCCTCAACAACAGAGGTAAGCCAAGGGGACCAATGTTTTTTTCCCAATAAATTTAGTAGTCGTTTCAACCCAAAAAAAATTGGAATTTCTTTTTTATATTGCAAATTCAACTATTTTTTCTAATTTTTGGGGAAAAAAATCGTTATACATATATATATAGAATTAAAAAAACCCTGAACAGTACTGTAAGAGCTAGAGCACTTCTTGCTACCTAATTTGCAACCCAAATCTCTACTTCTTCCTCTCTTCACATGGGCAGAGAAATTGCTGGCCAGTAGTATTCTTCAATGTTTAAAAGCTACACAACCAGAATATGAAGGTCTGGGTTGGCAGAGTATGTCACTTTGTTTGATGACACTATATAACATAATCTTCCAGTGATGATCATAGGCTCATAATATTGACCACAAATGTGTATATTGACACATGAAATTTTCTTCTAAATCCTCGAATCTGCCAACTACTGCACACCTTAATGTTATGGAACAGCCTTGCTGTGCACATTAAGTGGGGAAGCGATGCCTAGCTTGTACCAAACAGATGCACCTGGCGCCTTATCAAACACAATGGACAGAGGGGCTTGACCATTCTGTAGTAGGTACATACTTATGCAACTTGCTTCACATTGAATTTCGTTTTAATTCCAATCAAAACTGTGTTGCAGCTGGAATTTCTTGTTGACCACGATCAAAATCTCCATTAAATAGCTACAAATCTGATGTTCAGAGCTCCTCAGAAATTGAGTTATTTCACACATCAACCTCAACAAACAACGCGATGAATTGTGTGGCTCAGTGCACCATCCATTGAAAACGCATTATGACTCAGTGAAAGAAGAACCATAACAAAGTTATCAAGGTTCCATAGAGGTTGTAACTTGCAACCTATCATGTAAACTCTCCTCCTTTTCCCTCACACTATCCAGGTAACTATGAGTGTATGGTGTGTATGCAGTTTGATGGGTTAGAACTACCAGTTCTGGTTCTGGTTAGGAAGAACTGAAACACAACCAAGGGTTGATTGGAGGTTAACCAGCAATTAAGTGTCAATTCCAATTCCTGTTACTAAGAACCAGACACGAATTGAGTCTAATTTTCAAAACTGAAAATTGGAACTGGAACTAGAATCTACGTTTTTTGAAGAATTGAACTGAGAACCAGATTTATGTGGTAACCGTATTCCAATTAACCGTATTTATGGTGCAAAGCCTTGATGGCTTTCAAATTGTCTACCTAATGTACTAGAGTCCAACAAATATATAGCTTCATAATTTTGTGATGTAGCAACCTACATGGTGATCATCAATAAGATGACTCAACAAAAACATGAAAGTAAAAATGTTCAAAAATCCTTCTATATTGTTGGTTATATACTGGAACCTACTCTAGAATTTGGTGATTTTTTAACAGAATTTTTTTCTTTTCTTTTCGAAATTTGGCAATAAAAAATTCATTTTTCACATTATATATATATATATATATATATGTATATATATATGCCAATTAGCTAAGTTCTCAATGTAATGACCACCACATTCTCAAAATGACTACTTAAAAAAGTAATGGGTTGGTCAATCAAGATGATGTGTTGAACATGATTCATTATCACATATTAAAAAAAAATTAAACTCATTATTAACAAACTTACTTGAACAAATTGTTTTAATTATTATGACCCCAAAGTTGTTGCATTATGTTTCAAGAAAATATCATTTTCAAATAATTTCAAATCATTTTAAAACAAGAATATTCAACAAAACCATTGGTTATTGTGTTTTAATAAAAATTTTGGATATTTTAAATTTATTAGAATCATTTCAAACTTATTCAAGTGTTCCCATAATATATTTTGAACATTCCTCTATAAGCACAACAAACATCAACATTAAGTCAATTACCATTTCAAAATGTGTAACATTAAACGTTGGTTACACTTGCAGTTGGTCCATTTATTGTGAATTCACCCCACTAGTGAAAAAACAACACTAAAAAAAACCTACCTTTACAATTATACATAATATTCATAAGTTTTCATCACATATTTTGTTAGATGTCAATGATAACAATAATAATGAACCCTAGATGTGCCCATAGTTAAAATTATTTGGTTCAAGGGATGAAGTTCTACACGTACACATTCTGATGTAGATACACAATTGAAGTGTTCAACAAGTGACATATGTAATGTTTTTTAATGGGGAAATCTTGGTCAATTGATCAAAACTTAGAGATGAATATTTTTCTTTGAATTTCCAAAATATGTGAGTAAAAATATTAAGTGTTATGTATTAGTTATTGGATAAAAAATATAATTTACTTAGTTTATAATAGGATTATGTTTATTCTAAAAACCAAGATATAGTTTATATACGATATATGTTAATCCCCAATATTAAGAAAAAAATACGAAAAACATAACATATGAAATAAAAGTTTTAAGTATTAGTTGTTAGTAGATTCAATTAACAAGTTAATAATTGAACTAACAAATGAACTAGTAACTAAATGTGGGGAAATGTGAAATGAACATGGAGGAATATGAAGTGAAAAATTTGTCCACATCATTTCAAGACAATTGAATCATTTTGAAAAAAATTACATTTGAGATGGATATTTTGCTTTGACACTTCCTCATTATGTGCATATTGTCATATTGGCAAATATTTTTAATTGAGTTAAATAACTTGACCAAACCCTTACATTCTATAATTGGAGGATATGTTAAGTTTTTGTTATACATCTAAAAAATAGTGGTTTTATCACATCATTTTACCATGTTCAATGTTGAATGTCTTCATTGTTCCTTTTGACTTCAAGTACTAAAATTTTTAAATAAAATAAATACAACGTATGAATTTTGATGCAAACAAAAATCATAATTAAATTTAGGGTGGCTTAAATATGTGCATATTAAAAAATTAAATAATACCATAATACTTGGGCAGCTTTGGTATTCAAATGCTAAATAGTTGATTTATTAATTTTATTTTGAAAACATTTATTTTAAAATTTTAAAATTAGGTTCTTAAATGTTTTTGAATATATTAAAATTCAGCATTTATGGATGGTCCAGGACTGCAAGGTAACATTCATTGTAATATTCAATCATGAAATACTTGTCCACCAGTTGAAAATACTAATCACAACCATTTTTTTTAAATATCATTTTTTTATTAAAAAGGGGTAAGGATTTTCACGTAACCCATAACATTATCCAAGCTTTAATCCATTGTTGGTCAAATGAATTTTCCTTCAAAATAATGTTTCGAGACTTCATAATCCAAATCCACCAAAAACAAAAACTAACAAGACCTATGTTGCAAAGGTTTATGCTTGCAAAATAATATGTACACCCTTCTTAAAATTGTGTTACACCACAGTAGACCTCATTGCAAGAAACTACTTGAAAAAAAAGAAAAAATGTGTAACAACCAAAGTAGTTTGGATTTTTTTCTAATAAAATTGTTGTAACATCGCCAATGCATGATTGGCTAGACATTTACAATGTTCATATAGTCCAAGCACACCCCAACAAATGAAATGCATCTCACACTAGACTAGCATGCTCATCATTCCCAACCTAAATACCAGATGCCCAGAAATTATAGTTGTATTTTAGGAGGAAACATATGCTTTGGCACTAGAAAGAAGAAACCATCACAAGACCCATTTGTAGGAAGTCCACATACACATAGCAAATAGCAATAATAAAACAAAAGAAACTCATTTAGTACATGGAATCATGCACCCTTAAGGATAGATTATGTACATCTTCATTGTAAAAAAGATGATATAATACTTCCCAATCTTGTCATATTATTACATCTGGATTTAGCAAAATGAAAACCTTCAAACAAGCCCATGTGTTGTTGCATCAATGCGCTAAGCTCACACAATGGGTATCAAATACCTTAAAAGGAAAGACACAGTTTATTCATTAAAGGAAAAACTTTGTCACAAGCAAAACCATGTGAGATTTCTACTAACATCAATATTTTTCTAACAATAGTCAAAACCTTGAAGTTATAACATCTTTCAAGTCTAGGTCTATCCAGAAAAGCAAACAACCTGGTATTTAATATGGCAAGGAGGAGGAGAACACATTACATGCTTATACATAGCCAACAGAATAGGTTGAGTAGGATAGGCAAGACTTTCTTCACCTATTACCCTCAAAACAACACCTTGTTTAATGCATGTAGCGTAAAAGTTTAACATTCAATGTCCCCCATGGGATCAAAACAGGAAATCCAAAATAATAACCATAACAATAATAAATCCAGCCATTATTTTCTGAAAATTTCTCAATATGATCCATCTTCAAGTTTTTAATTATATATATATTTTGGAACACATGTGGTACTGAAATGTATATATTAAAAAACAAAGAATAGTTCATGCATGAGACTTGGAAAAAAAGTCCAACCATGTAATGCACAATGGGAATGAAAATCTAGGATAAATTATTTTTAAGCATGTAACTATTTTCATTTCCGTCCATTCATTTACAAATACATTCAAAAGACAAATGATTGTTATTTACTTCATTGTTTGATTGTAGATAATATTTTTAAAATAATCATCATGTCATCAATTATCCATTACTATTTTAACAATAGATGAAAATTAAAAATTGCCAAAAGGGCAAAGTGATAATTTCCATTTAAAATGTGGTTCAAAAGAAAACCCCATAAATTGAATTGGGAGTTGTAAGAAATAATGTCTCTATTGAAATCCAAATGTGATGACCATGTTCCAAGTCTTGACAATGTGGAACCTAAAGATATTTTTGAATTCACATTGAATAAATCGAAACAAATATTTATTATTTACAATAAAGCTATGTTTGACACACATTCATCACATTGTTGCAATTATCTAAAGGCATATTTACAATCAGGGTCATTCAAAGGATTGAATGACCTCATTTTAAGTGATTAACCATTATGAATATGCATGTTAAATATTGTCATAATTTGTTTGTTAATCGAAGATATATATCATAATTACTATATTTTAACAGAGTCATAATTTCCTTAAGTGCCTTAAAAACTAGCTTAAGAACCTAACTCCTTATGCCTATTTTTCTCAAAAGAAACCAAAAATAATAGCAATATTTCTCAAATCTCTTTATATTTTAGCCACAAATAGGGGGGGGAAATGTTGTACATGATGACATAAAATAATATATAAAGCATTAGTGGTTTTAGGATATGATGTTGAAACTATGAATGGTTTAAGGCATAGAAAGAAAAGGATAGGTTTTTTTTCTTCTTTTCTTAATTTTAGTTTTTAACTAAAGCAAAATACAACTTAGTAGGAAGTCAAGCATATGTGTATACAAATGACCAATTATTTTTTCAGCTTTTTGACATTTAAAAGGTGAAAATATTAAACTAAAAAATCATGGAGTCTTTGAGTTTTGTCATTTTTGTAAAAGGGGTTTAAACATGTCAAAATAATTCAAATAATCTTAACAAGCCATTACAATATACATATCAACCATGTAAGATTAACCAAACATATTTATTGTTCAACAAAACCATTGTGTTTACATGAGTTACCATAGGGTGAAAAAAAGAACAAGATTAACTAGTCTATTAGTTCCTTGCCCATGTTGTGGTAACCTAACTCCTAGCTAGTAGTACAATGCTATGATAGCTTGATTGTAATTGTATCCTCTAGTACTCTCTTGTTCAATGATTCACATCTATTGTTGAATCTTAAATTTTATTTCATGCAAAAAACTATGAACTAAACAACTTACAAATATGTCATGGATGGTTACATTGATATTAATGTTCATTGCTTGCTTGTGGAATACTAATGTATTGTAGAATGTTGAAAGCATTCATGACAAAAGGACATAGGTTCTCTAGTTTTTTCATTGGGTCCAAATTGTAGGATGAAAATAGCTAATAGAAGGAACATTTAGACAATTTATAAATAGTCTTCTTGGATGGTTGGGGTCCAAGCATGATAAAGTGGACCAAAAAATATGTCCATCCAAATCCAAAGTTAAAATATGGCAGTTTTTCAACATAAAAATAAAAAAATTGGTTTAATTTTTTTTATATATCTCATTATGGAAATCTTCATGAATCCATGCTTCCATTGATTTTTTATGAGTTAAATTTTTGATCAACATGAATTTGATGGACTTGCAAACATGTAAAATAAGCATTGGTTAGGCATAAAATGGCTTCCTTGTCTATGCTTGCACCCTAATATAAAAGACCTTCAAATTAATATAGTTGGATGCCTTTTTCTCAATGGCTTCATAAGCTAGGAAATTGATGGATGCCTTTTATTTCGAAAGAATATAAGGTGGTACGTGCCACCTTATCAATGAAGAAAAATTTATGGAGTTAAGTTCATTTGTATAAACTACTAAACAATTGTAAATTTTGAAATCATCATGCACATTAACAAGCATGTGAATCTTTTGTTTGATTGAATAATACTTGTGCAACCATTAAAAAACAATGTTATATAAATAGACCAAACCAGTAGTTGAAAATCCATTCTAAGAGCCCATATTCAATGTACAAGTTCAAAAGTTTACATTTGAATTATTTTAAAAGATAACATTTTTTCCATCTCCAAGTTCAAGTTGCATTCTTCAAAAGTAAGCATTTTGAACCACTTTTATGAAAGATATGTGTTGAAAAATATAAATATAATTAACATATAAATGAACTTTGAGAAAACTTACAATTCTAGTGGAATAATTTCACCATTTTGTAATAAAAACTTGGATTTCTAACCATAAGTGTCATAGACAATTAAAATGTCATGTCCCAAAAGTTTTAAATACATTGTCCAATTTCAATATATAATAATAAGTCCATCACCAATGATTTACAGATTGATTATACATGGTTTTAAACCCAAATTATAAAGTTCGCCATTGATTGAATACTAATGATTTGGTGTAATTACTTGAAAGTTAGAAGGATTAAAATTTCAATTCCATTTACTATAATCCTTTTGTTATATTTCACATATAAGTGCAGGGGTTGGCTATATTGGGTGCAATGATTGCGGGTGCATGGGTGCAGAGTTCTGGGTGCCAGGGTGTGTGGGTGCAGAAGTTGCCAACTATGATCCAACATGAAATGTGATGTGGCATGGACATGGTGCTGATGTGGCACTGACATGGAATTTGAATTAACACATAAATATGGTATTGTCACAATTGTCATACAATGTTTAGCCATCCCAAAGTAGGAACAAGGTTTCATATATCTGACATCATAATCTGGAAAATGATGTCATTTAACCATAACATGGTGTTATTGATCCACAAATATGTCAAGTGCATGATTGTTTGAATCTCCCTTAATCACTTGCACAAAACTTTGAAATCATTTGATTGTATATAAATTTATTTTGTATTTTGTTACAGTAGTGTATACTACATCCAAAAAAAGTCATCCATGAAAACACGATAATGGCTCGGAGTCAGGGGACACTTCACATACTATGTCAATGCCTTATGTGGGACCCCAATACCATGTATTGGTCCCTGGGTAGCTTCAAGTCATTTTGTCCCGACCCAATGCCACCATGTCGCAACATGTGCATAGTTAGTGTCGTGACATCTATCACAGCCCCAAATAACCTAGGTTGATTTTGTTGTAATCCTCAAATTAGGCAACCTTGGGTGATTTTATCCTAGCCCCCAAACCACCTTGTCTTGGACCTCAAGCAGCATAGTGTGATTTGTTCTTGGTCCCCACGGCCCAAGGGACATATTACCAGATGTTGCATAAGTACTTATGAAAATATCAAACTCTAAATAACAAAAGGACAAATGTTTAACCTTAAGCTGCCTACTCAAATTTTTAAAATAAACATCTCATAACCAATCTGGGGGGGGGGGGGGTATTCGCATTACAAGTACAAGAAAAAATGGAAAACACGTATTTTATTTGAATAAATTATGCCCCAAAGAAATAAAATGAAAATTTTGGTTCATTTAACTTAAATCTGAGATTTCTTTTTTTGAATAAATTGGAAAATTTCACTAATGTTCTGAACCTAGATTATTTGGAACCAAATCCGGATTTTTGCAAATATCCCGGTTTGATTCAATGCCAACATCTATACCTAACGGACCATCCAAGTAACATTGAATTTTCTTTGAATGGAAGCTACAATATTCCAGTTCTAGTTCCCCCCCTCCCAAACCCAAGAACTGGTGTGAGGTTCATGGGTTGGTTCCTGTACCCACCATGTGTGGTGGTTCCAATTAGTGGGGTAGATGAAAAGTTCGGTTAGGTTCAGGTTCCAAATAATCAGAACCAAAACCTAACCAAAATTGCATCCAAGGTCTATTAACCCAAATAGCCATACATGGTGGGTAAGGGAAACCAGAACTGGGATTTTGCAAAATCCCAGTTTGATTCAATGCCAACATCTAATACCTAACCAACTACCCGAGTTCTGTTGAATTTTTTTGAACAGAAGCTACAATATTTTGGTGCTAGTTCTCCCACTCCCAAACCCAAGAACCGGTGTGAGGTTCATGGGTCGGTTCCCATACCCACCATGTGTGGTGGTTCCAATTAGTGGGTTAGATGAAAAGTTTGGTTAGGTTGCAATTCCGATTCCAAATAATCAGAATTGAAACCTAACCAAAATTTTCATATAAGGTCCACTAACCCAAACCACCACACATGGTGGGTAAGGGGAACTGAAACCAGGTTATTGCAAACATCTCGATTGGATTCAATGCCAACATCTAATACTTAACCAATCACCTGAGTTCCATTGAATTTTTTTTGAATGGAAGCTACAATATTCTGGTTCTAGTTCTCCCACTCCCAAACCGAAGAACTGATGGCAAGTTCATTGGTCAGTTCCCTTACCCACCATGGTTAGTGGGTTAGATCAAAATATTGGTTAGAATCAGGTTTCCTTATTTGGAACTGAAACCATGTTTTTAAAATATGTCGGATTAATTCAATGTTGACACTTAATACATAATTGACCACCCGAATTTCATTACAATTTTTTTTGGATCCCAAATTCCGGTTCTAGTTCCTGCACTCTAGAACCCAAGACCGAATGTGAGGTTCATGGGTCGATTCCCTTACCCACCAAGGTTTTTGCAAATATCCTAGCTTGGTTTAAACCCAACACCTAGTACATGCATGTTGTAATGTAAAGAACCAGACAATTCTCCTATACACCTAAAACCATCATATGTGCATTTTGTATAAGTTGAAGAGTTCCAAAGCCAATGTTTGGTCATTTTGGGAGGTTTCAAGAAACCTCAACAGTGGATTGATCAAGTTGAAGAGGAACAAGTGTGTGGAAGCTTCAGTGTTGCTTGCTGGCTAGAGTATGGAGCCACTTCCACATTTGGGTGCAAGGTGAAAATTGACCCTTTAAAATTATTTTTGTACATTTGTTGAAATTGCGTGCTAGTAATTTACAAATTGTTGAAAGTGATTTTTTGATTGGTGTAGGATGCCCAAGGTGGTGGGGGCACACTTTCCTTTTATGCGATGTCCGAAACAATGAACAATCACAACAAATCCAAAAAGCATCGGTCTGTGCTTAGGCAACTAGGCTTAGCCGAAACACATGACCTCATGGAGTTTGTAGCAGATGTGTATGACTTCCCAATGGACACCATTTTTAGTAAGCCACCATCTTTCACACCACATTTGTTTATGTCTGCATGCAAGATTTTAAAGCTTTGCCTTAGCATTACATTGATATCTTGCACACATTGTTAGTTTCATACAGGTCCAACAGTGGTTTCTTTGCCACTCGATAATGCCATGAGGGTGATTACAGAACAACGCGCTCTTGGGATTGATATCCCACAATGCATTAGGGCGATGGTCAAGGTAAAAAAAGTCTTGAATTTCAAAAGGTGCAGGATGTGTTTGATCGGGATGAGGAGTTGAGCAGATCCCTCGAATTATCTGGGTCCTTGTTGTTGATGGACGAGGATGAGGTGGTGGCAATTATTTGTTAGCATGCCATTCCACATGACCTAGCCACAGAGGCTGGTCAGACTACACACTGGCTCTTTCGTCGAGGTGGATTTGTGGAGGGATCAAAGTGCAAGGAAGCTAGCCCTATGGCTATGTTTGGGTGGAGACGGTCCCGAGAGTTTGGCAGGTTAATCATCTTACTTATTGTGATTTGATGCACCATGCCTTTTTTTCATTTTTAACCAACTTGTTTTTGGTTCTTGTAGACACACACACAGTAGTCGGCTAGATGCTAGCGACAGGGCTACACAACCATCTACATTTGCGTTGGAGAAAGTTGGGAACAACTTTGCTACCAAGTTGTTCCACTTTATTCTTTCTTTCTTCCCTTAGTGTATTTCTCAACTTGAGAGCTTACATGGCTCAAGTGAGGGCTTCGACAGGATTGGGGAGACCCCATTGACCACCGCGGGTATCACAAAAAAATTCTGTAGCCTACCACACATTGACCTTGGTTATACTGGCCTAAGCTACATTTTGTGGTTCCATGAGAGTGAGCATTCGCACATAATCATCGTCTATCCTTTCAAATGTATATGTCCTTTCAAAATTTCACTATATCACTAACCTTTGGAAAATGGGATTGGCAGGGGTTCATTTTCTTGGGCAAGGCATTTGTGGAGGTGGGGAGTTTGTCTTCCTAGAGTATAGAGTTTTCTTTCGACCACAACATGGCACTATTCTTGGCTTCTTCTCAAGTAAAGTCTACCATGGCACGAGAGAAAACATTGGTTTTACTCAGCTTGGTGTGGCTATTATAGTCAAGGCCCGAGTTGCAACTTCCAGGGCAAAGCGACAGAAGACTTTGCAGATTGTGTAGGTATTTTTGTGTAGATTACATAAATATTACTGCACTACCTCTAATGCAGATATCACGCAGTTATGGATGCATATCCAATTGTGTACATATTACATTTTACTGCATATACGTACTCGGGAAGCTAGAGCATTATGGTTGTAGACCCATGTCTAGAATCTGAATATGTTCATTGAGGGAGCTGGCTGAACCTAGTAGAAATTGGCCAAGAATCTTTGTAAGCTCTGGTTTTTTTTTGGGTTGCAAGCTAGTTTTGTAATGCAAGATCTCAACACAGATGACATACAGTAGGAATTTGAGGAACCAATAATTTTGGGCCTTTCAGCAGTTTTGGGTCAGCCAGTGTGTGTAGAAGGCACATGCGGCTAATATCAAATTTATAGTGCTGCAAGTTCACATGCATGTAAAGTTAAATTCCATCAGATCCAGACATGTTTGGATGTGCAATGCAGGATTGTCATTTACGTAGCATTTACAAACACAAAATGGTATGTAGTCCCAATTAATGAAGGTTTTTTTCCTTGAGTGAACTTGCTCCTGTTCTTGGTTGCCATTGGTTTTACAAATCTATGTCCTCGTGAGTTTGCCTTCCCTATGCACCTGGTAAAACTTGAAGGTATACATCTACTTCCGATTTCCATGCTACCTACAGTGCAAATTTGATGTTTGAAGTCTCTCCCTGTGTAATCCTTAATGGCTGCATATTGGCTGGTGAGGAAACTGTTAGGGTTTAGGGTTCGATGACACTAGTTATTCAGATGGAACTTGCTTGATTTCCAGGAATTATTTTTGTTTTGAAGACTCTGAATTTTTTGGGAAAATGGAGTTTGTGACAGCTAGTTGTGAAAGATGATGCAATAGAAGTCTAAAGAGTGTAGACCCAATCAAAATCCCCTCTTTATCTTCACATTATGACTGCTAAGAACAATTGACTGGGAAGGATACTCATTGTCCTACTAGAGCATTACCAAGGCTCACCCTACTTTGGAGCCCTGAATTTGAAAGACTTATGCATAATTTTTAAAGCTTCAGCCAGTGATCAGAATGGAGATGAAATGTTTCCCAATCATAAAGCACTGGCACTTTTTTTTGCTTTGTTATTTCAGGTCGCTCCCTAGCTGTAATATTTCCTATTTGACTTTACCTAACTTACCTCAGATTTACTGGACCTTTTGAAGGGCGACATGAGGACCATATGATAACAGAAGCATGGCAAATTTCCTAGCAAAAGAAACAGAAGTTATTGTACCTTATCAATCTGAAGTAAGTCCCTTGTTGCAGCATTATTCTTGAAATAATCCCACAGATGTTGTGACCAAAATCCATTGAAAGAAAAAGATCGCTTACCCTACAGGAGAGGAATTATCACAAGCCATTGTCCTAGAAAGGTCAGGAGATATGGACAATTACCTGTAGAATTTTGCTCAAAGACTTTGACAGAGTAGGCTTGAAATTTCCAGTGTGCAAAAGCCCTTCCATATAATGTTTGTGCAGCTCCTCCATTGTCATGTACACTCTACATGAAAATTCGACAATTTGAGCATTCTGACAACCATCATAACAGAACAGAGGTTCTGTAGTTTAGAGGTACAAATTTCCCTCCAAAGTCTTCCTGAAATAGCATGGGCACCTACCAGATCATCTACCTTGCCTTCAAATACCACAACACACACTTGATGCACAAATTTAAGACAAATGCAAAACACAATCTTGTCAATTTGTGGACACTGGAGGTTCCACCATTAGTCCCTGGATGGACACTGCATGAGCCATTCGTTATTTACTAGGAAACTGAAGGAAGGACATACGTGTGACCACATGTTCTTTTTCTCCCTTTGAACCTCAAATTTCTTGAACCATGGCAGTGCACACTAGACATACTCAAGATTGCCCTGTCAAAGCCTTGAACCTCAAACTGCCTGAACCATGACAAAGCAGACATACTCAAGACATGGGTATTGCTCAATAATTTGTGGTGGACAGTATGGCTATTTGATCTTCAAGTTCACATCATGCTACATGTACAAGAACCACCAGAGTAAGATATGGCAAATTAGGATCAGCTACACATTCTCATGGTTTGTATTTGGACACATATATACATGCATATATCACAAAGAACTCTCCACAGCAAGTCACTTTGAAGGTAACCACATATGTGTCAGTTCCAGCCAAACCAAAGCAAACATAACAAGAATGAATTCAATCATAACCTTGTTCAAGTGTCACAGCTCATAAAGTATCAGACCATCCTCTTTGGCCATCACTGGTGATTGCATTCATCAACTCTTAAGAATGGATGTTGATAAGTAAATAATAATCTACTCAAAAAGCAGGACAAACATTACAAAAATCTGCATCCTGAGTTCTTGTCACAAATAATGTGAACTGACCTTAAAAAACTCCTACTAGGTACTTACTACTTACCAGCACTTGCAACCTAATTGGCCACAACCTTGCTGACTGGCCAAGCACTTCTTGTCAAAAGTGTGAAGGTAAACCTCGAGACTAGCAGCTTTCTAGAATGCTCCATTAATGAAAAAAATCGTAATATTAAAAATAAAAGATAACATTTGGTCTTGCTTAAGTGCTTAACTATATATATACATAGGTCTTTAAGGTTTTCATAATTCTATAAGGTAGGTTGAAACTTTAAATTTTATATTAATAAATTGGAATAATTAACTTTGGTAACTATATTTGGACAGTGCAATCTGGACAACCCAGACCTTCTAGGAGGAGAACACCACAAAAAGTATAAGGTTGATCTCTGGGCTTCTCAAACTATTTTTCATAAAAAATGAAATTATTTTGAATGCATTTAATAATAATGTGTAAGTAGGTTAATGCAATGTCCAATAATTCATCTAATGAATGAATGTATGATTATTAGCATCATGTGAAGGGCACAAGCAACATACTCTCCAAAGTATGGCCCTTGTAAGTGTTCAAAATGATTTAACATGAGAATGAATTTGGCTCAAATTCTTGGACCCTTTGCAATTCTCCCCAACCCCCCCCAACACAAACCAAGAAGAGGGTCAAGGCAAGGCAAGGGAAGAGCCAAGGGAACTTACAACCCACACATCGCAATAAAAGAAAATTCATCATATTTATTTGACTTGTTTGGGGGGGGGGGGGGGGGGTGTGGGGTGGGGGGGGGGGGGGGGGGGGAGAGGGGGAGGTGGTGTTGGTAGGTACTAGCTGGGAGTTAGTATTACCTAGAAAGCACTGGCACTTTTTCTCTTTGTATTTTCAGCTTGCTCCCCAGCCTGAATCTTTCCTATTTGACTTTCACTAACTTCCCTCATATTTACTTTAGTTTTATGGAAACTTTTGAAATCCGGAAGGCCCAGTACAAGGCCATTCGGATTTTGGAAGGTCCAATTTTATGATTAGTCACTTCAAAAAAAATTAAAGTGTTAAGGTCCAAGGGAAGGTCCCTATGTGGGCCTTCCAGATTTTCAAGCTCCCTTGACCTACCAGCCTCAGGGATCTCAAATCCGAAAGTGTTAAGGTCCAGTGAAGAAATTATGCTTGAGGAACAACCTAAATATACAAAGAAAAAAATTGCCCAGTTTTTTATGGTTCAGGAGCAGCCCAAAAATAGAAAGGAGAAAAATGCCAATAAAAAAAGTGCCATGCTTTACGTATAGGAAAGGTCCCACTATGGGGGCCTTTCTAATTTTCAACCTCCCTCAGTCTACTGGTCTTGTAGATCTCAAATCCAGAAGGCCCCCATAGCGAGACCTTCCCTTGTGTAAAACAAGGATCCTTTTTTCTTGTTATTTTGAAGTGACTAATCATAAAACTGAACCTTCCGAAATCCAGAAGGCCCAATACAGGTTGTACTAGGCCTTCCAAATTTCAAAAGGTCAGGTAAAACTGAGGTAAGTGGAGGATCCATGTTGGGGTCTACCAAACCTAACATGGACAAAGTGCCAAGACCCATTGCTACAAAATCCTATTTTACAAAATCCAGATGACCATTATGATTTATCATTTAATTTATTAAACTTCGAGTTTTTGCAATCACATTAGATAGGAAGGAGGTAGTGTTGTAGTGTCCAATATGAGGGGATGGGGGAAACAAAAACAAGTGTGAATGACAAAACTTTCTAGGTGTGATGGCAAAAAATAAGACTTAAAGAGAACATTCCATCACAGATTCCAAGTAAATTACACCATTTTCTTCAAAAACTTTGCAAATTTCACACAAAACAATTCATCAACTTTTGACTTGGGTAGGTAGTAGGCAAAAGCAGCTCCAGTGGTGCTGGGTATATGGCATTGCACAATAAACATGAATTGAAAACATTCAACCACATCTTTTTTGGTCAACAAAATGGTTTTGGGATAAGAATTTTCACTCAAGATACCAAGGCAAGCGAAAGGTTCAGTAGAGCACAATACATGTTGTTCATTGTTAAATAGGTGGTTGGTCCAAGTGGGTTGTTATCATTGGTTTACACCAGGCTTACCTTTGGGCTCACTAAGAACCATTTGTAGTGTCAGGTTTAGTCTAAGGGGTGTGGTTGGGGGAAGAAAAAAAATCAAACCTAGATTTGCTAAATACTCTTGTTGTACCATATGGAATGTTAGGCATGAAGCTTATAATCAAGTTAGACTATGTAGTTGTAATTGTGAAGCGACTTTCTATCCCCCTATTCCTAGTTCTATGAAATGACTATATTGGAAAGTACATATGCTATCGGTGAAAGAAAAATACAAAGTGTATTTTTAAATGTTAAATTGCGTTCGTAGTTGAAACCAAATAGTTTGCCTCCTATGCATCATTTATGATTTAGAATTGATAGATATATTTTTCAAGTTCAAACACTCCAAATCCTAGAATTTTATGTTAAATTGTCATTCATTTAAACCAATTTTTAAAGATTTAACACCATGTTCAACTTGGCAGCAAACTTCTAGTCACTTAAAATATTATTCCTATCACATATATTATTCAAATCCAGCTTTCCTTACTTCATTAAAAAATTAGCTACAAGGCGCATCTACCTACCAAATTCCAAACTTTGCACCCAAACCAGTAACAAGTTGTGCTACCAAACCCAAGAAGGTTTTACAAAAGTAGAAAATTCAACTTGGTTATAGATCACTAGTCATTTAAAATATTATTCCTATCACATATGTTATTCAAATCTTGTTTGTTTTTGCTCATTAGAAAGATAGCTACAAGGCGCATTCACCTATCAAATTCCAAGCTTTGCACCCAAACCAATAACA
>Ga0209611_10007353_pt1 | contig 17679 bp, 12 predicted proteins | sample S1TSphgellanicum_3_FD_187693 | JGI IMG/M metagenome (GOLD analysis project Ga0209611, IMG submission 187693) | Host-associated microbial communities from peat moss isolated from Minnesota, USA - S1T2_Fc - Sphagnum magellanicum MG (SPAdes) (version 2) | ecosystem: Host-associated > Plants > Peat...
TTTCTACAGGAGCGCACACCGTAGGTGTTGCTCAGTGCCATTTCTTCGTGGATCGTCTCTACAACTTCTTGGGCACGGGGCTGCCTGATCCCGACCTGGACCCGACTTACGGCGATTACCTCCGCAAAATTTGTCCTGACACAACTAACTCCTCAGACCCAAGTCTGCTTACCAACGTGGCGCTGGACTTCGAGTCAGAGTTTAAATGGGATCTGAGCTACTTCAGGAACGTGAAACAGAGAAGAGGATTGCTCCGCATCGACGACGAAATTGGAACTGATCCCGCGACCAGTCCCCCATTTCACTCAAATCGGCTCCTCTATTCTCCTTTTCAACATTGAGTTCCTGGACTCCCTCACTAAAATGAGCCAAATCGGTGTCATCACTGATCCTGCTCTTGGAAACATCCGAAAAGTTCGCGAGATCGCAATAGCTCCCGAAACCATCTCCATGCCATTCCAGCAGGAGGAAGAAGTCTTGGAAGCTCATTCCGCATTTTAAAAGAGCTGTAAAATTTACATTAAATGCAATTTACAATAATATATATAACTGCAATTTGCAAATATTGGGTACATTTCGATGTCAAAGCGTTCCGAATTGTGCAAGGGGGTTTCAATCGGCCTCTGATCGTAGATTGTTTTTGCGCGCGCCAGGTTGTTGATCTCTTTGGATTGTATGAAACTCGGGATTGCGCTACTTGTGAATAGAGGTGGGAAAAAAAAAAAAAACAACTTCACATAAGTTTTGAGGTCTCCTGAATCCTGCTGATTTGCGAATTTGTGTTTAGTTTTTTCCTTTTTGTTCCGGGAGGGAGGGGCCGTGTTTTCTGAGTATTTTCGTTGTTGCTTTGGCTGGGCCTTTCAATCTTTTCTGCATCACCAATGATGTACCCTATTATTATTATAATTATAGGTACTCAAGGAGTGTGTTTTGTTTCAACAAATTTTGTCATATTTTTGTGAAAAAAGATGGGAAAGTTTTGTATTTTTGTCAAGTAAATTTGACTAAATTTTCTGTTTTTAGGGGGGAAAAAAAGCCAAATTGAAAATCAAGTTCTTAACAAGTTTGAAATTACAATTTAATTCTTGAAATTGAATTTCAAACTTGTTAAGAACTTGATTTTAATTAGACAATATATTGAAAAAAATTAGACAATATATTAATTTTTTTTTACATCATATCATATGAAAATATTGAATTTTGAACTTTTTCCTTAGGATGAAAAATAACAATTTTTTCAAAAGTTCAATGGTATGATTTTTACATGTGTTTATTTTTCAATGGAATAAAAGCTTTAAGACTAATACCCACGTGTTTTCGTCACAATATGACACAGACTAAAAGCATACTCTGAAATGAACTTTAAGGAATGTTTTTTCTTACCAATTTTGGTTCCTTCTAACTCACATTGACCTAAACCTTAAGAATTTGAATATCCTTATATTCCTAGGGGTAAGACATCTCAAAGCATTTAACCCCTCCTTAACCTTAACAAAACATCACTTGCCAATTCATTTTTTCGAGTTATTTAATTCTTTTTATGGGAATGAGATAGAATGAAATTATTTTATTTTTAATAATTTATTCCCTTCATCACCTTGGTGTACTCTAATTTTAAGTAGGCATAAGATCACCGCAATTCTCTATTTGTACAAGAGATATTCATAAACATAAGATGCCCTCCATGGCATCCATAGTCAATACCTGCAAGTAATAATTGACAGCCTTGGCCACAATAATTAAGTTTTTTGAAAAAAATGGGTTCCAACAGCTCCAATCCATATATTTCAGAACTTCAACAGCACTTAATAAGGATGTTAACTCCCATAATGTATGTATTATAAAGATATTGGGGGTATCCCTTTGTTTTGAACAATTTCACAACAGGTCTCAGAAAATTTGTCAAAGTGAGGTCAAGCTTTTTTCTTTCTTTTCTGACTCAGCCTTTTGAGAAAGGGAGCTCTGAGACAGGATTTGTTCCAGTGCCCTTTTGTGACCCAGTTTGGGTTCTGTTCTTTTGGCTCAGACTTGGGTCCTCTCTCTTTGTTCCTTCTTTTCTGCCTTGCTGGGTGCTATGCTTAATGGAGTTTGCCAGGGTTTCATCATCTTGAGAACTAATTAACAGCGAACCTCTATCATCCCTAATGTACACTAGCAACCAAATTGCTTTGAGTGCTTGGTCAGGTAATTGCTGACCAAATTCAGACTCCTAGAGTTGCAATCTTCACACGAGACGTGGCCAAAAACAAGCACGTGCTCATGTTGTGGAATGGTCCAATAAGGGAGGGAATCAGGACCGATGGATTTTTTTATTAATCAATGTTGTGTTGTAGCCAAAGTGGCGATGATCCACAGGATGCTTTAGCCAAATTTGGCTACAACCTAAATATCAAAGTAAAATAATTAAAATGTCCTTGTATCATTTTTGGCTGCCCTACTTGGACCATGTAGGGAAACCTAGTGATTTTTCTTAAATTTTGGTCAAATTCTGGCCATTGAGAATTCTAGAAAGCACATGATATCAACACTTTTAATTTTTAACATATAGATTTTTGGCTATACATAGCCAGCCAAAAAAAAGGCTGGGGGGGGACACAAGCAATCAGTGCTTTGATTGTCAAAATTTTGTGTTGTAGCCAAACTGATGATAGCCACATTTGGCTACAAGCTAAATAGGAAAGTAATTATAAAACATCTTTCTATATTTTTGGCTAAACCAAGTTGAACCATGTATTGGGAACCTAGCGATTTTTTCTTAAATTTCAGTCGAATTCTGGTTATTGAAATTCTCAAAAAAGCATGATTATGGCAATTTTAATTTTGAATATATATTTTTGGCTATATATATAGCAAGCCTCCAGAAGGCTGGGAGGAGACAGGGTCAATTGTACAAAGGCAGGCGCACTGCAACTCCTTTCCTCGTATTCATCCGGCTTTTGTACCTTTGAGTTTCTTCCAGTTTCGCTTGGACCGGACCTTAGTGCCCATGACATTTTTCCACTGAAGTTTTGCCACTGTAAGTTTAGAGGTTCTTGTGCAGCTCAGAGGCATTTGGTAGTTACCGGAGGCTCATTCTCTGGATCCGTTCAGGAATTTTGTGGAATGTTTTTGGTTAGCTCAATTTTAGCAACGTTAGTTAGCTAGCAAGCAAGCTCTCCTGGTCCTAGCTCCAGACATTTCAATGGCGGTTTCTTCCAAAGGCGTTATCAGTGTGGTCACCACCCGAGTTCTCCTTGCGGTTTTCCTTCTTCAGTCAGTCTCTGACTTCAAACTGCCTACAGTACAAGCCGATCTTGAAGTTGGGTATTATGAAATTACCGGCTTATGTATTGGTGCTGAGGTGGTAGTCGCGGCCGTCGTCCTTGCCGCGTTCGTCGCAGATCCCACGGTCACAGCTAGCTTAATCCGCTTGCAATTCCACGACTGTTTTGTCCAGGTATAAAATCTATGGCAACCCAGAAACTGACCAACAACCACAGATATCAAATCTCTTAACTTCAGCTCGGATGCTGCGATACATTAGCCATGCTTTTGTAACATATTATCAACTGTAATAGGACTTCGAAACTCTCCCAGTCTCCCACTGATGATATAGATACGCAGTAACATGCAGAAGAAGTTACATAATAAGCCGCTGACAATTCAACTTCTGCTGTTTTCTTCATGTCTCAAATACAGGGTTGTGATGCATCCATAATGGAGACTGGAGACTTCACGGAACGAAATTCACTAGCCGATTTGACTTTGAGAGGCTACAATGTCATTGACAAAGCCAAGGCAGCTTTGGAAGAGTTTTGCTCTGGAAGGGTATCGTGTGCCGATATCATAACCATTGCCGCGCGGGATTCAATCGCCATTGTAAGTAATTCTTGTATGTCATGAATGTATTACAGATTCTAACTAAGTTGCAAACTAAAAATTTCTCCACAATCCGCAATATTAGGCTCGGGACAGGACGTCCGTTGATGCAGTTTGTGCCTCTCATGTTGCGATTGGGCGTTTTGAGATGATAAACCCATTTTGCAACTCCATAACTACCTCTGAACAACAGCACCGATGGTATCCACTCAGGCGCTAGCTACACCCTACCCATTCACAACTCGATCAAGAAGTTGGGGAGCAGCCGCAGCTTAATTTCCTAATTCATTGTAGATGTTTTCATGTGCAGCTCGGCCGACCCCCTTTCCCCGTACTTACAGGTCGCTTGGATGGACTCCCACGGGGACCTGACTCGCCGGACCCTGGCGTCTTCCTGCCGGGTCCCAACTTCACCATTCCTGAGGCCACGGCAGCGTTCGCAAACAAAAGTCTTTCTCAGGTGTACATGGTCAATCTTCTCGGTAAGCTGATCTCAACATTGAGTTCGCTTCTATGAGTCCTGCAGATCACATCAAATGGCTACTTGCACCAGCAGCTCTATAGGAAATATTCAAGTCATGTTTACTCCATGTTCACGCTCGTCTATTCCGCTGCAGACTCAGGCTGCTAGTGATTCCGGCTCCTAGTGTCAGTGTTGTTTTTTTTTTTTTCCAAATCTGTGAGGTAGGTGGGTTGGCCATCATTCCCAAGAGGACTAAGAAAAATTTAGCTAGAGCTCATAGGGGCAAGTAGAAAACGTTAGGATTCCTCCTTTTTGGAAACTGTTCTCTAAATATGGCGACCTTGGAATTTTTTTTCTTCATAATGTGGGGAGTTGGGCCCATTTTTTACCTCGCACCTTCCTTTGTTTTCTCGCAGGTAGCTAAAATTAGCACCCCACACACACACACACACAACCTGCCTAGTATTGCATGTCGCATGGTTGTTATGAGCCACCATGCTCAACAGCGTCACAATAATATTTCTGATTCGAACGTCTCATGTATATGTTATTAATTTTTCTCAATTAATGTTGCGAATTTTTACAGGAGCACATACCGTAGGTGTTGCTGAGTGGCAGTTCTTCGTGGATCGTCTCTACAACTTCTTGGGCACGGGGCTGCCTGATCCCAACTTGGACCCGACTTACGGCAATTACCTCCGCAACATTTGTCCGGAAGCTACTGACCCCTCAGACCCAACTCAGAGTCGCAACCTGTCGCTGGACTTCAGGTCACAGTTTAGATGGGACCTGAGCTACTTCAGGAACGTGAAACAGGGGAGAGGATTGCTCCGCATCGACGACGAAATTGGAATTGATCCCACGACTAGTCCCCATTTCAACCAAATCTGCCAAATTGGAAAACAAATCCCCTGTACTCAACTTCTTTTCTGCTTGGATCTGTGGTTTGTATTTTATTTTTTCCTTCTAAACTGTATGAACCTGCAAAACTTTACAGTATTTTAAGATAAAAGAAGGGTGGGCGGGAGTCCACCAGGACAAAATAAGAGGAAGAAAATGCCAAGAAAGACATGGTCTAGGCATCGTCAGCTACATACAGTATGCCAAATATCTGCAAGCTTGGTATTTATTGCCTTGGGTGAACTACCCACATGGATCAGTGTTTGTTTTTTCAATTTTGTGATGTGGCATAGAGACCCTAGTACCATTTCAGGTTGGGCACAAATTATATTATTTTTACTTTTGTCGAATTTTTCAGGAAAGAACTACATTGAATGTCCGAAAATATAATCAAAGAGGCCAGATTCGAACCCACGGCTACTCTACTAAGAATTGAAGCATTTCATCAGTCTAACCAAAAGCACGACAAGAAACTAATGAAAACATTTAGAACATTATTCTTTTATTCTTTATATGTCAAAATTTTCAAAATCAGAAATTGAAGCACCAAATCAAAATTTCAAATTATATTAATTATTCGACATATTAATGTCGAACCTGAAAAGGTATTACAATGAACATCATCTCACAAAAGTTTTTGCATCAATTGCCATGATCCCAACAAAATTTTAACTTTGATGGCAAAATTGTTTGCAAATTTTGCCAAAATATAGTAGAAAATTAGTCAAAATATTCCCTAAACAATCAAAATTTGGTGAAAAACCTTTTGTCATCATATCAAACTTGCACCATAAACTTGAAGGGTGTACTCATGATTGGGATATGAAAAAGGAATGACCTATTTTTAAAGGACTACAAAGGACAACTTTGATTTATTTATTTTTTATTATTATAATTACATTATTATGATTGTATTGGATTGTTGTATGTCAATAGATAAAATGATGTCTTGTTAAATTATTTAAAATATTTAAATATAATTGGGATATAATGTAAATGTCATTTTGAGTTCTTTAAACTAATGATATCAAATGTTTAAACTACACCTTTTTTGAAGTAATAAAAAGGAATACATAAAGTTATACAATTGATTTCAAACTTTTTGTACAACAAAAACATGTCCCCTTCTATAAAAATACATGTTCATTGGGTGAACTTGATGAAAAATCAAACAATATAAAAATTTCAAAGTTTTGAAACTTTGAAAAAAAAGACTATAAAGCAAAACACTCTTTTTTTAAACCATGTGGCAAAAGAATTATGTTCAATGGGTTCAAAATGTTTAGCTTTAGGTGTAGTCACATGTGCAAGAAATAATCTTGCCAAAAAACATGTTTGATTCTCCATTGAAATTCATTTTGGGATTTTTTACATTTCCAGTTATAAACCAAAATATTTTACACACAATTATGTGACATGTGAAAAATCATCACTCTCACATGAATTATCTTAAATTGAACTATTCAATTTTTCTCACTTAAATTTATTTCAAATAAATGTCATTTGCAAAAAATAACTTTACAAAAGTCATAGGGGTTTTTTTATTTTTTGTGGAACCCCAACATTGAATAGGCCTTCATTCAATAAAAATGTCTAGCAAATTGGAGTTATAAATTCTTATTCTAATGGTTACACCTCCTTTGCCAAAAATGAAATTTGATCGAATTTGCTAAGGAAAAAATGCACTAGCATTGATACCATGGAAAAATCTTGAATAATCAAAAATAATCTAGGGCATAAATAACTTAAAATAACTCAGAATAATCGATATAGCTTAGGGTGGAATATTTTTAAATAATTAAAAATAGCTTAGGGTAGAATAGCTTAAAGTAGATAACATAAGATAATTTTAAATGGCTAAACCTAAAATATATGAAAATGACATAAAAGGACTTAAGATGGAATAACCTAAAATTATTTAAAATAACCAAAATTAACTTAATGTGAAATAGCCAAAATTAATCGAAAATAATCAAAAGTAACCTAGGATAAAATAACTTCAAATAATCTATGATAAACATATCCTAGAATAATGCTCAATAGTAAAACTTAAAGCATAGCCCGAGGTACAATAACCTAAAGTATTTAAAACAACAACATAAAAAAGACCTATTTATTATAATGATTAAATAATTCAATTAATAATGAATTATGTCAATTCATAATGAAAGTTGAAATATGATTATTCTAATGATTACATAGTGACCTTATAGTCACATAACTTTAAACAAGATGAAATGGTTCAAGTGGGGTGAATTTATTTCACTTTTAAACTTTCGGGTTCAAGCATAATAAAGTAGACATTTTTTTATCCTTGCATTTTTCGCAACAAATAAAATACAAGTAACTTTTTGCATTTGACAAATTCAAATTAAGTTTCCCACCATAATAAGATCTATGTCTCCATCTAGGTCCAACTTAAGTAGTTTTTTAAGTTTCAAAAAGTACATGGGTTTAGCATTTCACCATCTTTGCCATTATCATTGACATTGGTTGTGTGCTTCCCTCTTAAGCTTCCCTCCCTTAACTACTACATCAACCTCCAAAAGTACAAGTTATTTTTTCACTTGTTTTGCAAGGTTAAAGTTGCATTGAAATAGGACATTGTTTAGATCTTTCAAATTTTCATTACTAGGTTCTTTTAGTTTCTTTTCTTGTGTCTAGGAAAATCAAGCTCAAAAGTTGTGCATAGGAGGATGAAGCTTCAAACTTCCTCATTGAATTTCTAGGATGAACTTTAATACATTGAATTTTGTGCATGTCTACATGTGTTGTGCAAAATGGTGAGTTACGAAATAGTACATGACACACTATCAATATATTTAACTTCTGAGTTTATATGAATCTCTTAGAATTTTTCTATATTTCAAATTTTGGTTTTGGGGTGCATTCATGTCGAGGTACCACAACATGAATCACGACACCCATTTGTCCTATGTCCTGAGTCCTAAGCAAAGACTTAACAAAATGAATGTTTTGAAATGCTAAACAATGAAAGAAGGATATGTATATTTATAGTGAATGATTCAAGTTAATTGAATAAATTTTGAATATCTTGTTCAAGTATAAACCAAAAAGGAATGCAAAACTACTTAAACTTACCAAAATGACATACTTTCATTTAGAATGCTAAAACCCTATTAAAAACATCAAATTATGTTCTATTTTTTTCACCCATCATGGTGTCTCTTATATTTCTTTCTAAACCTTTGGAATGTAGATTTGTAATTTTTAAAATTAATTTGATTGTCCTTATTCATGCATTCCTTTTAAATGCAAGATTTTAACATTAATTCCACAAAATTTGGTGATTTATCATACTAAAACTTTGTGCCATCACATAAAACATATTTTATTTTATTTGTGGTTAACATATGGAGTAATTTGAACAAATATTGTTACTCCTATTGAGTCCTTTTTGATAAAACTGCGTAGTAAAACACGATTTTTGAGTCATCTTTCAAAGCACTTAAGGACATGTTTAACCAAAGACAGCAAAATGGTTGGAAGGTGCAAACGAATGAACATCTAAATGAGCTTGAATGTGACAAGCTTCTAAAGTTGTACATTGATGTGTATGGACATGCTCCCACCAATGGAGATTACCTTGCCATTTTCCTATATGGTTGGTTGGATGAACACAACAAGTTTCCAATTAACTAAGCACAATATGCATATGACACAACACAAGAGCAAATGAAGAGATCAAAAAGGCCCTCCTTCTTTTCAAAAAGGAACTCTAGCACTATTTCAAATTTGAAGCAAATGAATCAATCTAAAAGGGGTTTGGAACTTTGTGACAATGAAGATTACATAGTGTTGGAGGGGCTTCGAAAACTCAATGTTTTCTTACCAAATGAAGTTGTGGTTATGAAAGAACTACTAGAGAAAACAGAGATCTTCAAACAATCAATAGCACTTAAAAAGATTTACTTCACAATCTAAGGAGGAATTGGAAATTGAGGCCATTGAGTTTTGTTCAAACTTTCGGGATAGGAAGAGGCAATTCGAGGAAGAAAATTTTAACTTCATTGAATGGAAGCAAAATTAACGAAAAAATAATGAGAAGTTTTTAATATAGAAACACAATGTCAAAGTTTGAATGCCTACACTAATTTAATAACTATAAAAAATTAAAAGACCTAGTGGAGAAGTTGGCAAAAGATTTTAGGACTTTGGGGTGAAAACACACTAAGGTGTAGTACTTTCTAACATATGTGGAGTCCATACTAATGTTAAAATAAAAGTCCATATACACTATAGCAAAATACATTATATTACACAAGTCACATCACAAGGTTAAAATTTTATTTTTTTTAAATTTAGACTTTATCAATGATAGATAATTGTATCAAAAATTGACATTTAAAAAATGAGAAGGTGAATTATTAATTCAAATGAATAAAGGACTTTGTAAAAAAAATCCAATTTATGGTTTTCAAAATCTTTCAAAATTGTCTTCCTTTGTATCAATGGCATCACACTATTTTCCATGTCAAAAAAAATCACTCAACTAAAAATTTTAGTGAATATAATGAGTCCATAATCATATGATATGGACTATGATGTAAGGTTTTAGCAATTCCAAAGTCCAATATGTTATGGTAATTCAAAATCCATTTTTGAAATTCATATGATGTGATCACTTCATATGGGTGCAAATAGGATGACACAAGCCACACCCATTTACTTTTGTGACTGTTTTTTGGGAAATATTCTTTAAATATTCTTGGAATATTCTGAAAAAGTCTCTGAAAAAATCATTAAATATTTTTTTTAAATTTCATTCTATTTTATTAAGGTTTATGTTTAAAATTTGGCAAAATTTGTCATTTTCAAAAAAAATTAAATCCATTTACAAGTCCTTTTACTACTTAAAAATAAACATTACAATGTTTAATGAGTGATTTTGTTTTTTTTTACTCATTAGATTAATTTCAAATTAATTCACATGTTCCCATGATATATTAAAAATACAACTATATAAAAAAATCTTACAATTTCAACATCAAAGTAAATTATGACTTAAAACATGAAACATTAAATAAACATTACATTTGCTATGGTATGCAATATTGTGACTACACCCATGGGTAAAATCATGATAAAATACACACAAATGGTGAATGTTGTAATGTAAAACTTGGGGTCTTTGAGTAAAACATGTAACAAGTAGATGATTTAATGTAAATAATTTTTTTTAAAATTAATACATCCTTTTTAAACTATTGTTAGCATTGATTTGCAAAGTTGAATTGATGTAATCATCCATCATTAAACCCAATAGATTTCCATTTGTATTCAACTATAATAGTTCATGAATCTAGTAGGCCCACTAAAATAAGCTTCTTGAAAATGTAATTGAACAAAGAAAACATCAATGACAAAATAATAGCTTTTACATATAGACTCTATCAAACTAGATAAAATACATTGCATGATTTGAGCATTATAAAGGCCAAATCGAAGAAAGTCCAAGCATCTCAAGAAAGCACATGCAAAACTATGCATTTATTGTGGTCTGTATGTGGTTGAAGGCTTCAATAAAGAGAGTGTATACTTGAAATCCACTTCTGCCATGACCTTGCTTATGTTGTGCAACTATCATATTCAATTTTGTGACTATCACCAAGTGTGAATATATGAAAGCAGGCCCTCCGTCACATAAGACATAGGATTGTGGATTGCGTCCTTGCCTTTTATAGTATTTTCCAATTACAATATGTTATCCTTTATATACTTCCTACCCCCAATAGTCAACCTTGTTGACCTCCTCCACCATAGCTAAAGTGTCCTCACATATGAGTACCTAGCAGTCATCACCTTCATTATTGTCCTCTGCAACAATAACTACAAAATGATCACCCACATCCAAAGTGGCTACCAATAGTTCCTTATCATACTGATTAAACAATTATCTTCATCAATTTCATCATCTTTAGCATCTTGTGGTCTATAGGGAACCAAACATATCAAATCAAACCTTGGCACATAGTTTGCATGGTCACACCATCACCACCATTTGTACAGAATTTGCAAAAATAGGACAATTTTTTTTGTTTACAACAAAATCCTGTCTAGCCCGACATTACATACTTGATGCAGGGTATGTGTCCTTGCAACTATTTGTGCATTAAATTGATCAACCCAATTAACATCTATTGGTTTGACTTCATAAAAAAAACGTTAAACATTTCTGCACACATTTGAAAAACCTACATAAGCCCAATTAAACTGATTTCATAAGAAGCTCACAACATCTGAGGCATTATGAAGTCTCACCCTAATAAGCTTCACCTGCTTAGATCTAAATGCCTAGTTTATGGAAGCTCTAGTTCCATCCCATCTTCCTTTGCCATGTCTGTTACCGAAATATTTCCACTACATGCATGTTCCAAGCGATAGCTCATCACACTTGGTTAATGATGGATAAAATGCCACATAAAATAGAGATCTTCCACATTTAAACTGTGAGGAACAACCATATGAAAAGACAATGTGCTCTATAGGTAATGGTTGACCTTGGGTTTGGAGGAACTCTTTGTGTAAACCAAAACAATGTTGCATGAACAAGTTGTCATGTTGTTTGTCATCACTAATGTAGAAGTGATATTTTGTAACAATTCTAGAGTTAGGATTTCCATCCCAATCTGCTCGCACTCTAAAAGTCAAATGCACAAGGATTGTAACTTGGAAATTGAACCAATGTTGGGATTGCACTTCATTCTGCCACTGAAATGAATAATTCTCAACATAATCTACAACTAACACAATTTGTTCTATAGTTAAATTCTCCAAACATTTTTTGAACATATTGTCTTGCCACTTGGCCTCAAAATTCTGGACAACAAACTCAGCTAGCTTTCGTTTTAAGAAGGTAACCAACATAAGAGGAGTGGTTTGTTTGTATTCAAGACAAAGGGCATGTCAATCTTTGCCATCTTTTAACCTTCCCACCCACACTTTTTCAAACCGACACCATGAAACCGTTTCTTCACTAGTATTGTCCACTTCATGAGGGTAGAATTGTAGTGTTGAAACACCGCACTTTGCATAATCACCTTCAATGCATTGCTTTTAGTGGAACTCATCTGTGTCTCCCTTTGGCCACAAGATATGATCACACAAGTTTTTAACACCACTCATAGCAGTAATGTTAGCAACACATGCTACTTCACCTCTTAGCTGACAAATATTGCGATTGCACCCACAATTTTGGTGAAATAACCCATTGCGCATTGAATTAAATCCATCCTTCAACTTTGCCATTTGTACATGATAACTACAACAACAAGAGTTGAACTCCTTCAATCTTTTCACAAACCATGGTTTCAACTTCCCAAAAGATCGTAAACTAATTTTCACATTAAGTGTTTGCTCCATGAAGTGTGTGTAGAATGCAAGTTGCAAGCCCATAAACAACACATAATTAGGCTTTCTACATATTACTACTATCCTATTTAAACATTGATCCAGAACTTACAGATGTATGAAAGAAGGGTCATGAATGGACAACATAAAAGACATCAACAAAAGAAAATAAAGGAACAAGTGTCCAGCTTTTAGGAATGGTCTCTAAACAATTAAGGAAAGATGACTAAGAAACTAACCATAAAGAATAGGCACCTTCTTAGGCACATTCTAGATGAGGAATAATCCTTGTGAATGAACTATAAAGGAAAGCTATTAATGAAAAGGTTGCCTTAGAATAATCATAAGGAATAGGCACCTTCCTAGGCACATCCTAGCTAAAGGAACAATTCTTGTGAATGAACTATACAAGAAAGCTATTAAGGAAAGGGCTATCTTACAAGTAACCATAAGGAATAGGCACCTTCCTAGTACATCCTAAATAAGGAACCATACATGAGATGAAACATAAAGGAAAGTGATTAAGGAAAGGTGTGATTGCAAGTCATCACAAGGAATATGCATTTCTTCAAGTCACATTTTAGATTATGAACAATTCCTGCAAATGTCCTTTTGAAGTTGACACATACTTGAAAACAGAAACCATAAAGGAAACATCAATAACATCAAGAACTTACATCAAATGTACTTGAAAGATTTCATAATTCAATTAGCATACAAGGTAAATTGGGAAATAAAAAGGAATGCATACTTGAATTTCCAAAAGGAGGTGGGCTACATGTGATTCCCATGACTTTAAAGCTATTCACCTCCTTACAACATCCTTCATGTTGGGGCTGACACAAGTGTTTTTAGTCCAAAATTGAGCAACCAAATCTTTCATATCAGAGGATAATGAATCTTTTTTTTTAGCCTTGTCATAGAAAGCCCAAAGGGCATTATCCATATGAGATTCAAGACACAACCTCTTCTCTATCCCCCCTTTTGAAATTTTTGCGATGGATCCCTATGAGTAATTGGTTTGCCATATGTTTTGAATGGAATTAGCTACCACCATGGGAATGACAACATTTCAATCATGTTGGTCGTCTTTTGAGTGACAACCCTTAATATGCTACCATCCTTTTGATAAGTTGTCCATAATGTTTTGTGCGTTTTCCAATCGACAGAAATCTGGCAATACATCATGCCAAATTGGGTTCTTCAAAACCTTTGAAAGTAGAAACTATTGGTATTTTAAACCTTTCGTTGAAGTTTGGTGGAACCATTATATTGCTAATTTTTGTGCAATCCTTGTAGTTGACCTTTCTAGGTTAATAATAGTATTACATTCTTGGATAGGTTCAGCAACAATACCCATAACACTATTCTGGACATCTTTTCACCACTGCTTACACCTCCTTTGCCTTTGATTCTGGGTCAATTTTTTGAAACTTCTTGTGCCAAACGTATACAAGTGGCTTGACCATCTTGTGGTCCATTTACACTATGCACCATGATGTATTGAACTAGTTGAATTTACAAAACAATCCCAATTTTAGATGACTTGAACGAAATGCTTCACCTTACATAGTTTCAACAAAAAAAGCTGTCATGAAAGGTGTGATCAAGATTAAAAGATCATGTATACTATACAACATCACCACTTGGACAACAAAATACAAGTGAAATCACAAAGACAAGACCTTCCAACATTGTAACTTGAAACATAACAATGTCTCACATGCGTTACATACACCCCACATGAGAACTCAATCCACACAAGCAAGTAAGAAAGATATAAACAACTAGCAATACCAATACTAGATACCATCCATTAATTCAAGTGATACATGTAGAGTCTTCCATCACAACTATGACCAACAAAATGGGGATTAGGTAAGGACTCATAGTACTTTGCCAAAGTACAACCTTGGACACTATGCTCAACCAAAGCTTTTTATTTTCTTTTCCAAAATACCAAATCAGTGCACATTCATCCTATTGGCAAGCCATAATCACACATCCCTAAAGAACTATGAAGATAACAAATGAACAAGAATAAAACCCCAAAGTATGTCCCCTTGTCTTCTTGTCATGGATTACAACACACCCACTGATTACTAGCCAAATCTTACAAATCCCTTCTTTGGGAGGAAAAAGGGTCATTTCATGAACCTTTTTAACCCACATTAGTATATCTGCACTGACTTAAACAATTACCATTTGCTATTGGTGTTGCCAAAGTTAGCATCAATCTAGTAAATAGAATTTTTGTGAGGAAACCTAAAATCACATGGAAAGTGAAGGACAAATAGTGAACATAAAAGTAAATCTATTAGTCTAAAACCTAGTACTTAACTTGCTTTCCAATAATGAAAAAATTTCAAGAACTAGCAACTCACAACAGAAAGCTTGAAGGGCAAAACTTTGGTTTTCCTCGACAACGTACTTGAGAAGTTGTGCACCCTTTTTCAAAATAGTGATTACCTTCATAACAAAGCAACAAAATAATAGAATTTAGCTTGCATAGAAATTTATAACCACCAGCTAAACAAAATTACCAACTCGATTACTTTGAACTATATCTATTGTTAACCTTGGTTAATTTGACAACATCACAACTTTGTTTAAAGCTTTTGACAACCCTTGTTGTCATGACCCTAACCTTGGGTTTGCGACTAAGGTGAAGGCATAGAAAAGTGCGGGCCAAGAGCGCAACATAAAAGTCGCATTTGCACTCGAGGGAGTGCGAGGGAGTGTGTGAGGGAATGAGCCAACACACTCTTACTTTGGGAATTGGAATCCCAAATTTTCAAAAAGCAATTTTAGGGGTCAAAACTCATTAAATTGAAGATTTCTTTACCATTGGAAAGCTCTTGAAACGTAAATGTTTAAAATGAGCTTGCATGATCCATTTGAATACTTAAAACACAAGTTATGGCTAAGAGAAAGGTGAGGAATCAAAGTATCAATTTGACTCTCAACCATTAAAAGTTATGAATTGCCCTGATTTACTTGCATACAAGTAACTTGCCACATATCATTAGAAATCTCTTGACGAGAGCTACAACTTTTCTTTAAACCTCACCTCAATCAAAAGTCTACACAAGAAATTATGGGCCTCCAAAGTGGCAAAAATTTCAATTTCAAAAATTTCGAAACCCCCAACCTGGGAGTCTTGGGGAAAATGACATTTGAGTGCAACCTCCATGGCTAATCATAGAAAATATTATAAAGGGGAAGGTGGTGGTTTCCCCCAAGTCCAGGCCATGGTGAGTCTTGCGAATTGATGTATGCCCATGACTTGTCCATGCACCAAAAATGTTCCAACTATTCATTAACCAATTTGTTGTTCAGTTTGTGCAAGTCCATGTCAATAATTGATTCGCTTTTCACTTGCCTTAGTCCCCATCCCGAAGTTCCAACACACCCTTTTTACCCTTGAAATGCTATGAGCTAAGCAACATAACCCCAATTCCTTCTTTCGATGTTCTCACTTTCAAACTCACATTTGAGTCCTTCAAGGAGTGTGGGGTTACATCACTTGTAGTTGAAATAAAAAAATAATCAATACACAAAAACATATGCAAACCAGCTAATGTGAAGTAGCTATTGACAACATGGGCAACTCCCCTAAAATTCCATCACCTACACTTTCACCCCACATGAAAACATCACCCAAGGCATCCACCTCTTCATGGTTTGACCCCTAGTTGGAAGAGCTTATAGCATTGGACATGCTTATCCTATAATTATCAGAAAGACCTCCACCTAGTAGTCTCATATTTGCATTCATGCTATCTGAACCCCTATTAGAATTATTTAAATGCATTAAACCTCAATAGATCCTATCTCAAGGAATGTGTTCCTTAATTCCCTTATAATCAATCCTCTTACTAAATAACTTCAGTCTACTCCTAGATTATGAAGACTATTAATGGGACTCACCTAGAATGAAGGCCTCTTATAGATCTTGCTTGAAGCACTTCTTCTTAACTTTCTAACTCCACAAAAACTAAAATCTTGCACACATTGAGGTTCTCTTACTTGCAACCCTATCTCAAGATGTCATAAACACCCACTTGATGCAAATTATCGGTGTTGTCAAAGTGTGAAATCAAAGGAGAATTTTTTTGTGTGGGAAGTAAAAGGTTCGCTTATGGAACCAAATGAAGGGGCATCCTCAATCTTTGAGTGAAACCTTGGTGTTTGCAAATGGGCTTGAGAGATGGTGGCCTCAAGTCCGACAAACCAATTTCAACCTCATCTTTATCATTGCATATATGCGCATTAAACACCACTAACAATTAATTTGAACACACATGACTCCTAGAATCTATTACAAAATGGTTAAATAGGGCTTCACAACCTCCACATCAAAGGTCCTAAAGGCTAACAATTAATTCCAAGATATTTGAAAATGCAGATTACATATATGATCGACACCTTGTTACATTCAAATTTTTCATAGTACTACAATTGAACCTCCCTAATGTCCCCAAGTTATCTAAAAAATACATCACTAGAAAGACCAAAGAATGTGAAACTTTGAGATTGTTGCTTTTGGTGCTAAAATGAAAGAGAATATTGGACCATGTGTACAATCTCTAGGATAAAAGAAAACCTTAAAGAAAATAGGCTATTGCTAAAATGACAATTCAACTAATTGACCATACATGTCACAAACTACTTATCATATCAAACAATGATTAAAGTCTGCACCACAATAAAATCTGTTTTATAAAAAATACATCACCAGAAAGACCAAAGAATGTGAAACTTTGAGATTATTGCTTTTGGTGCTAAAATGAAAAAGAATATTGGACCCTGTGTACAATTTCTAGGATAAAAGAAAACCTTAAAGAAAATAGGCTATTGCTAAAATGACAATTCAACTAATTGACCATACATGTCACAAACTACTTATCATATCAAACAATGATTAAAGTCTGCACCACAATCTTATATATTAAAGCTACAGTGTCTGTCTGTCTGTTCGGGCAGTTTCCAGGCATTGCCCGGACAGACAAACAAACACCACTACGGTGTCACACTTGGTGCCCGGACCTTTGTTTTTTTTTTTTTGATGGGTTTTGTTTTCTGTG
>Ga0209611_10007354_pt1 | contig 17677 bp, 15 predicted proteins | sample S1TSphgellanicum_3_FD_187693 | JGI IMG/M metagenome (GOLD analysis project Ga0209611, IMG submission 187693) | Host-associated microbial communities from peat moss isolated from Minnesota, USA - S1T2_Fc - Sphagnum magellanicum MG (SPAdes) (version 2) | ecosystem: Host-associated > Plants > Peat...
GGGCGGATCGGTTGCGCACTCAAGACAGGGCGCCAGCGGATGGCGAGGACGCCCACGCCATCGTCGCCGCGCTCGATGCGTGGATCGCGCGGCGTCGCGCGGCGCACGACGCCGGCATCGAGACGACGCGTCCGCCGCCGGGCGATGTCTGTGTGCGGGCGATCGGGCGCATTGCGGATGCCGTGCGCCGCGCTCCGGTCGATCGCCGCCCTCGGGTCGCGGCGCTCGCACGGGCGGCCCGTCGAGCCGTGGAAGGACACGGCGCCGGTGGTGAAGCCGAGGTCGCCGAGATCATGGGCACCAATCTGCCGGACGAGGACTGGCTGACGGCGCTTGCCACGCGCCCGGCGCCGCCCGATCGCCCGTCGGCGGACGTGCGCCGCCGCGCCGGTGCCATCGTCGCGATCTTGATCCTGCGCGGCACGCGTCCCCCGTCGTCGTGTGATGGCAGGCGTTGCACCCCAGCCGCTCCGTGACCACTGCTCCGGCCGCTGAGCATTGCGTGGACGAGCCCGCGACCCCGGGGCCCGACCCGCCTTGCACGTTATCTGACCATTGGCACCAATCTGCCGATCGTTTCACCCATGAATTGGTGACGCTCGTGTTGAGCCCGTCGTCCCGGACGCAACACCCCAACATGGGAGCAGGCTCATGAACCCTGGTTACAAAAACCGCCTCATCGCGGTCGCGAGCACCGCGCTCGTCGTCGGTCTCGCCGCGTGCGGCAGCAGCAACACCCCGACCGGCCCGACCGCCCCCACCCCCGCGCAGCTGGCCTCCTTCTTTGATTCGATCTATTCCGCGGATCTCGCGGCGGGAACGGCGGCCGATAGCGAAGCCGCGGTTCTCGTGGCGGAGCTCCTCGAGCTGACGCCGGCGCTCGGCGGCCACCGGACGACGATCTCGGTCACGACGGGGAGCGGGACGCAGAGCTGGTACGGATTCGAGTACGGGGTGAACGACGGCCCCGACTCCGAATTCGTGACGATCGCCTACAGCGACAACAACCTGACCAATGTCCTGCTCGCCGAGGAGGCGGTCGACTCGTCGACATCGCATACCGAGGCCGCGATCTACACGGACAACTTCCAGACGGGCGTCGGCGACTCCGTCGCCACGGTCAGTGGTGCCGTCACCTCCGTCGGCTCCTCGTGCAGCCTGCAGTCCGGTCTGGCCGCGGATGCGCTCATCACCAACTACACGGAAGACGTGACGTGTCAGTTGGCTTCGTATAACGTCTCGGCAAGCGTGGTGTTCGCGGCCTCCTCGAACCTCGGCGCGCTGCAGTCGATTTCGTTCAGCAACGTCGGCTTCAACGGCGTCATGTTCACGGATATCTCGGGCCAGCACGCAACCCCGGGCCCGACGCGTGTCGCGGGCGCGATCCGGCGCCTGATGGCGCTGCAGGCGCGTGGCGCGATGCTGCACCGCATGCACTAGGTCCAGCCAGTTCCACCAGAAATCCGGTTGGTGAGCAGCGCGGCGTCGAGATGACGCCGCGCTGCTCGTCCATCGTGGCGTGGCGTCGAGCGTCGACCGCGGCCGGTGGCTCGGGATATGCGCGCAATTGCGGCGCTGCTCGCGCTGGGCCCGCCACGACTCCCTGGAGACACGATGACGCTCAGATACGGTGTTCGCACTGCCGGGCTCGCATGCTCGTCAGCGATCGTTCTGCTCGCCGGGTGTGGCAGCAGCACGTCGCCGTCGCACCCATACACGCCGGCCGTGGCCGCCGAGTTCTTTGATTCGATCTATGCGGCCAACATCGCGGCCGGCACAGCAGCAGACTCGGGCCTTGCGTACGACGTGGCGTATGGACTTGAGCCGTTCCCGGCGTTCGGTGGCGCGCGCCAGACCCTCACCGTGACGACCGCGTCGGGTACGCAATCGTGGTTTGGATTTGCCAGTGACTTCATCTATGCCAGCGGCGACTCCGAGTATTACACCGTCGCCTACAGTGACAACGACTTGACGAACGTGCTGTACTATGTCGCGGAGTTTTACACCAACGGCGACAGCACCGCCTACGCCGAGCTGGAACAGGACAACTTCGCGATCGAGACCGAGGACTCGATCGTGACCTCATTCACCGGCTCGGTCAATTCGCTCGGGTCGTCGTGCTCGCTGCAGACGGGGCTCCAGGCCGACTCGATCATCGGCCGGGATTACGCGAACTATCCGTGCACCAGTGCCTCGATCAGCAACTCGATTTCGTTCGTCTTTCCGGCCGGCGCCGGGCTCGGGGCCCTCGAATCGTGGTCGATCCCCAACACGACGTTTTCCGGAGGGCGGTTCGTCGAGGGTGGTGCCAGTCGCGTCGGGCTGTTGCCGCCGCGACTCGCCGCGACGCTCGCGCGGATGCGCGCCCGGGCGCACGCGCGAGGAATGCGGCGCGGCCCGCTCGCCCCGTAGACGCCGGAACGTCCGGGGAGCGTCGGGGCGCGAGTCACGCGCGTCGCCGACGACGTGAGTCCCCGGCGTTCGTTCACGGCAATCATTCGCCGCACGACGCTCGCGCCGCGCGTGGCACCTCGCCACGCGCGCCGTTAGCTTCCCGCGCGAATGCCGACCCGCAAGCCCGCCGTCCTGTTCGATCTCGACGGCACGCTGCTCGACACGATCGATCTGCTCCTGAGCTCCATGCGCCATGCGTTCCGTGACAGCCCGGAGCGGATGCCGAAGGTCGAGGACTGGGTCGCCGGCATCGGGACCCCACTCACGACGCAGTTGCGCCCGTATGCGTCCGATGACGCCGATGTCGCCGCGCTGGCCGCGAGCTACCGCGTCTATCAGCGCGAGCACCACGACCGGCTGACGCGCGCCTACGAGGGCGCCGTCGATACCGTCGCGGCGATCCACGCCACCGGCCGGCCGACGGCGGTCGTCACGTCCAAGGCCAACGACATCGCGATGCGCAGCGTGCAGTGGTGCGGCCTCGACCGCTTCATCGACGTCATCGTCGGCGCCGACAGCACGACGCGCCACAAGCCGGACCCGGAGCCGGTGCGATACGCGCTGGCCGCCCTGGCCGCGCCCGCCGAGACCGCCGTCTTCGTCGGCGACTCGCCACATGACATCCATGCCGGAAACGCGGCCGGTGTGATCTCCGTAGGGGCTCTCTGGGGGCCGTTTTCGCGGGACCAGGTGTTGGCTGCCGGCCCGCGATACACCCTCGATCGCATCCGCGATCTCCCCGCCCTGCTGGACCGCCTGGGCGCCGCAACGACCGACTGACGGTCGTGGCGCACGCCCCGGCGCCGGTCGATCGGGGGCCCGTTCAAACCTTTCAGGCGGAGCGACGATCTCACCCCATGACACTCATGGACCGATCGATCGATGCCCGTGGCCGCGCCCGACGCGCGCCCTGAGCCGCCCGCGACCGCGGTCGGCGCCGGGGGAGCGCTCTCCGACGTCGTGGAGGGGGCGGAGACGCGCGCCGACGTCGCACTCGCGGCGGCCGGCGACCGACGGGCCTATGAACGGGTGTACCGGGGGCAGGTGAGTCGCGTCTTCTCGCTCTGCGTCCGGATGACCGGGGACCGCGTCCTCGCGGAGGAGTTGACACAGGATGTCTTCGTACGGGCATGGGAGAGATTGGCGTCGTTTCGGGGCGAGAGTGCGTTCGGCACCTGGCTCCATCGGCTCGCCGTCAACGTCGTGCTCAACGCCCGCAAGTCGGCCGGACGCGACCGGTCGCGTTTCCTCGAACTCGACGCCGAGCCGGGCGCTCGCGAGGGCAGGGAAAGTGCCGGGGGACGGTCCCTCGGCGCCGGGAGTGGCGACCGCGCGGCCGCGCGGACGACGCCCTGGATCGCGATCGATCTGGAAGCGGCGATCGCCGGGCTGCCACCCGGCGCTCGGCGGGTCTTCGTCCTCCATGACGTGGAGGGGTATCGGCATGAGGAGATCGGCACGATGCTCGGGATCACGGCGGGGGGCAGCAAGGCGCAGCTGCATCGCGCGCGGTCGCTGCTCCGCGGGGCGCTGACCCGATGACGACGACGGACCGGCCCCCCGATCCCGTGGCGCTGCGACCCGAGTGCGAGGCGTTTGAGCTCCTCCTGCCCGACTATCTCGACCGGACGCTCGACGCCGACGCGCTGGCGCTCGCCGAGTCGCACCGCCTGCACTGCGACCGCTGCGCGGCGCTCGTGCGCGAGCTCGACACGATTCGCGTCTCGGCGGCCGAGCTGCCGGCGCTCGTCCCGTCACACGACCTGTGGCCGGCGATCGCCGAGCGGATCGCGGCGCCGGTCGTGGCGCTCGATGTCGGGGCCGATCTGGGCGCCATGACGGCGCCGGCGCCGCGCCGGACGCGCGCGCGCGCCGCGATCTCGCTCCGCGTCGCCGCGGCGCTGATCCTCGCCAGTGTCGGCGCGACGTGGTTGGCGACGCGACGGCCGGGCGGATCGCCGACCGTGGTCGCCGCCAGCGCGCCGCCGGCGGCGGTATCGCCATCGGCGTCCGCGCCAGCGTCCGCGCCAGCGTCCGCGCCAGCGTCCGCGCCAGCGTCCGCGCCATCCGCAGTCGTCCCCGTCGGGCGCAAGGAGTCCGAGGTGCAGACGTACGACCACGAAATCACCGGTCTCCGCGATGTGCTGCGCGAGCGGCAGTCGGCCCTCGACCCGAAGACGGTCATGGTCATCCAGCGGAACCTTGCCGTCATTGACAGCGCGATCGCCGAGAGTCGTCGCGCGCTCGCGGCCGATCCGCACAGCGCGTTCCTGAGCGACCAGCTCGATCGCGCGCTCGACACCAAGATGGAGCTGCTCCGGACCGCGGCGCTGCTCCCTGCTCGCACCTGATCGCGCCTCATGCGGTCGCCCATGCTGTCGGCTCACCCGACGAGGAGATCCACCGTGCCTGTCCGCTCCCTGCTTCGCCTGCTCCCTCGCGTCGTCATGACGTGCGTCGTGCTGGCGCCCGTCGTCCGGGCGCAGACGCCGACGCCGCCCGCGCCGCCCGCCGCGCCGTCACCGGCGCCGCACCTGCGAGCCGATGATCGCGACGACGACCGCGATCGGGATGAGGATCGCGATGACGACCGCGATGACGATGGCGACGACCGCGACGACAGCGTCGGGCACCATGCCCGGCACGGCCGGCACGTCGACGTGCGTGTCGAGGCGGACGTGCGTGCCGCGATGCGCGAGGCGGCGCGCGAGGCGCGACGTGCGATGGACGAGGCGATGCCGCAGATCGCGATGGCCGGGGAGATCGCCGAGTCGGCGACGCGGTCCGCGATGCGCTCGTCGTCGGCCTACGCGAGGCACTGGGGCCGGTCGTGGCACGACGACGACTCGGCGGACGAGGAGACGATCGACACGACGATGGCGTTTGCGGCGACCGGCGGTGTCGTCGACTTGGGGATCGTGAGCGGATCGATCACCGTGCGCGGGTGGTCGCGGGGTGAGGCGCGGGTCCACGCGACGAGCGAGAGCCCGGAGATCTCCTTCGACCATACGGCGAACCGGATCACGATCGATGTGCGCCGCCGCCATGGGGACGACGACGCCGAGCTCGATCTGACGGTCCCGTATGGCACGCGCGTGCTGATGCGCAGCACCGACGGGGATCTGCACGCGCTCGACGTCCGCGGCGCGATCGAGGCGCGCACGGTCTCCGGCGGGGTGGACGTGAGCGATGTCAACGGCGCGGCGACGATCGAGACGGTCTCGGGCGACGTGCGGGTGCGCCACGTGACCGGTCCGCTGCGCGTGAACGGGATCAGCGGCGAGATCCAGCTTGGCGCGATCGCCGGCGACGTCGACGCGTCGACGGTGAGCGGGGATATCACGCTCCCCGATGCACGGTCGCGGGTCGTGCGCATGGAATCGGTGAGCGGCGACCTGACGTTTGGGGGGCCGATGGACCCGGCCGGTCGCTACGACTTCCGCTCGCACTCGGGAAGTATCAGCCTTCGGATGCCGAGCGATGCCGGCGCCGCGCTGTCGCTCGAGACGTTCAGCGGGGAGATCGACAGCGACTTCCCGCTGCGCGTCGGCGGCACCGGTGGCACCGGCCGGAGCAGCGGCCATCATGTCGACTCGACGATCGGTGCCGGTGGCGCGCATGTGACGGTCGAGACCTTCAGCGGCGACGTGCGCCTGGAACGCGCCGGTTCCCATACTTCGGAGTGATGCAGATGCCCGGACCTCTCGCCGCGACGCTCGCCGCCGCGACCCTTGTCGCCGTGACACTCGCGAGCCCACTCGCCGCGCAGCAGCTCCCCGGTGACACCAGCACGCACTTCCACTGGACGGGCCACGTCCGGACCGGCGGCTGGCTGCGCGTGCACAATCTCTCCGGCGAGATCCGCGTCGAGTCCGCCGGCGACGGCCCCCTCGACATCACGACGGACAAGCGCGGCGATCGCGAGGATCTCGCGCGCATCCGGATCGTCGTCCTCCGCGATGGCACCGACGGCGATGTCACCGTCTGCGCGCTCTGGAGCGAGCGGGACAGCTGCGGCGAGCGCGAGTCGCACTACCACTCGCACCACGATCGGGACGACGGCGACGACGAGCCGCAGGTCCGCTTCACGATTCGACTGCCGGTCGGCCTCAACGTCGCGGCGTCGACCGTCAACGGGAAAGTCGCGATCGACGGTGCGACGTCGGCCGTCGAGGCATCCACCGTCAACGGCGGCGTCGACGCCAGCACGACCGGCGGCCCGGTGACGGCATCGACGGTCAACGGCGACGTCTCGGTGCGCATGAGCAGCACGGGGACGGCCGGCCACCTGGACTACTCGACGGTCAACGGCTCCGTCTCGATCACGCTGCCGGCGAAGCTGGACGCCGACGTCGACCTTTCCACGGTCAACGGCCGCCTCGACTCCGACTATCCGATCACGATGCAGGGCCACATCGACCCCAGGCAGCTGCGAGGCACCATCGGGGCTGGCGGCCTCAAAATTCAGGCCTCAACCGTCAACGGGTCGATCAACCTCCGGCGGTCGTGACCGCTTATATTGCGGAAACACCCTTCGGAGACCGAGATGGGCTTTTCGTACGCACCCACGGCGACTCGGGCGATCGTCCGGACCGGAGAAGAGCGCGCCACGCTCATCCGCCGCACGTACGCCCTGCTCCTGACCGGCATCCTGCTCACGATCGGCGGCGCGCTCTTCGCCGTCAGCCAGCCACCGGTGATCGACGCGGTGCTGCAGCACCCGATCATCATGCTGCTCCTCGTCTTCGCCCCGCTCCTCGCGGCGAAAGCGGCCTATCGCGCCTTCCCGGCGAACATCGGGCTGATGTACCTCTTCAATTTCATCATGGGCGTCTGGCTCGCCCCCGTCCTTCTCTTCTACGCGAAGGCCCAGCCGGGCGTGCTCGCGCAGGCGGGCGGCCTCACGGCGAGCACGTTTGCCGTGCTGACGATCTACGCGTTCGCGAGTCGGCGCGACTTCAGTGCGTGGGGCGGGTTCTTCATCACCGGCCTGTGGGTGCTGATCGCGACGTCGCTGCTCAGCCTCTTCTTCCACAGCAACGTCGCGCAGACGTGGATCGCCGGGGCGACCGTCTTCGTCTTCAGCGGGCTGCTCGTCTTCAACACCTGGCAGATCCGCAACACGTTCGCGCCCGATGAGTATGTCATCGCCGCGCTGACGATCTACATGAACCTCATCAACATTTTCCTCGCGATTCTGCAGCTGCTGGGCGGCGGCCGCCGGCGTGGCTAGCGACAACTGAGCGCAGCGTCGGCCTCGCCGGCGCGGTCGCGGACACGGGTCGGTGTGCACGGGTCATGGCGGCCCCCACACCGACCCGTCGTCGTATGCGGCCAGCCGCCGAAGCCGGAGCCGAGCGGCGATCGAGTCGGGTGCGGCCATTCCCGGGCTCGGGACGATGAATCCGACGAGCACCCCGCGCTGCCGCGCCAGCCGGTCGCCGAAGCGCCGCAGCGTCAGCGCGTCCAGCGTCGGCGGCACCTCATGGGTCGCGCGCGCGGCCTGGAAATAGAGCGCGGCTGGCCAGTTGGTGTAGATCGGCGTCCCCGCGCCGTGCGCGCGGACCCACCCGACCGTCGGTGACTCACGCCAGTCCGCGGACGCGAAGTCGATCCCATCGATGAGGGCCGCGCGCACGTCACTCACGCTCTCGCTCACCGACGCGAGCCCCCAGCAGACGACGGCGCTCGCCACGACCAGTCGCAGGCGGTCGCGCGGCGCGCGCCGCCACCAGACGGCTGCGGCGATCACCGCGGCGATCTCCACCAGGAGGAGCAGCGGCGCGAGAATCCGCCCATCGAATGGAATCATCGGATCGGCGAGCGCCCTCGCGACGACGATCAGCACGGTGTAGCATCCGGCAACCAGGCCGATCACGACCAGCGTGCGATGCGCTCGCCCGTCGGCCGGCGCGCCACGCCACGCCCGGCGCGCCCGCCACCCGATCGTCCCCAGCACGAGCAGCGCCACCCCGATGGCCGGCGTGCGGATCGCGAGGCCCGACGTCGCCGGCGCGAGCCAGTCGGCGATCGTCGAGAGACCGCTGCGGAGCGACGCGAGGAGTCCCCGATACACACCGACCCGACGGATCGCGTCGGTCCCAGCGGTGCGCGCGGCGCGCATCGTCCACGCGGCGATGACGATCGCCGCCGGCAGCGCCGCGGCGACGGCGGCGCGCACGCGGCGGCGCCACGCGCCGGGCCGGCAGAGGAGTCCGAGGACCGCGCCGGCGACGATCGCCGCGCCCGCGTAGCGCACCATCGCCGCGGCGGCGGCCGCGACGCCCGCGGCCCATGGCCGGTCGTCGAGCACGAGGATGATCGTCGCGAGGGCGAGCGCCATGAAGAGTGGCTCGCTCAGGATGGCGAGGTGGACATCGACGAGCGCCGGGGTCGACGCCGCGAGGGCGACCGCCGCTGCGGCGACGCGCGCACCGCACGCCGAGTGGACGAGCAGAAAGAGCAGCGCGGCGGAGGCGAACGCCGAGAGCGCGACGATGAGCCGCGCCGCCTGGATCGCCGGCAGTCCGGCGGCGATCGGGACGGCGATCGCGGTCGGGAAGCCCGGCGGGAAATGCGCGAGCGGCTGTGTGCTGTCGGCGCCGGACCAGGTCCCGATCGGCACACGGTAGCTGCCGTGCTGCACGAGGGCGCTGGCCGCCCCGAGATAGTGCACCGCGTCGGGATCGAGTCCGGGACCGGGCGGATCGGTCGCCAGCAGCACGAGCGTACACGCGATCGACCCGGCGACGGCGGCGGCCGCGAGCGGCCGCCAGCGTCCCGCGGCGCTACGGCCGATGCGTCGTGTCCGCCGGTGGCGGGGCGTGGGTTGCCGAATCCGGCGTCGGCGTGCCGGTCGGCGGCGTGGCAGTCGGCGGCGTGGCAGTCGGCGGCGTGCCGGTCGACGACGGCGCGGCCGGCGGCGTCGACGGGGCGGCGCCCGCGCCGCCATTCCGCTGCTGCTCCATCTGGTCGGCGATCGTGCCGGCACCTTCGACGACGATTTCGACGCGCCGGTTCGCCTGGCGGCCTTCCGGCGTGTCGTTGCTGGCGACCGGGTTCGCCTTGCCCAGGCCCTTCGACGAGATGAGCACGGGATCGACGCCGCCGGCGATCAGCGCCTGCTTGACGGAGTTGGCGCGATCGTTGGAGAGCTTCAGGTTGAACGCGTCGCCGCCGACGGCATCGGTGTAGCCCTCGACCGAGATCTGGTGGTTGGGGTACTGCTGGAGGACCGCCGAGATCTTGCGCACGTTGGACTCGGCGCCCGGCTTGAGCGTCGCCTTGCCGATGTCGAAGAGGATGTCGCTCAGGCTGATGACGAGCCCGCGCGACGTCTCCTTGAGGTTCGTGATCTCGGTGACGAGCGACTGCAGCTGCGACATCGCCTGCCCGAGCTGCGCGTTCGCCAGCTCGGCGGCCTTCTTGAGCGAGTCGGCGCGTGCGTTCGCGACGGCGTTCTGCGCCTCGAGCGTGCGGCGCTGCGCCTCGGCGAGCGTCAGCTGCTTCTGGAGCCGCGCCTCGTGCAGGCTGTCGGTGGCGCGCTGGGCGAGCACGCGCGCGTCGTTTTCTGCCGCGGTCTGCACGGTGCGGAGCGCCACCTGGCTGACGCCGTCGACGTACGCCTGGCCCTGTCCCTGCACGACGGCGCTCTGCGCCGTGTCGACCTGTGCCTTGGCCCGGATCATGTCGCCCTCGACGCGACGCGACGCGCCCGCCGAGTCGAGCGTGTGGTACAGTGCCTCGGCCTGGGTCAGCGACGGCGGCGTCTGCGTCGTTGCGCAGGCCGACGCGAGCGCGATGATCGCGACGACCACGACGCCTCGCCCGCGCGCGCGGCGCCGGGCTGTCGTGCTCGCGACGGGCGTGCTCATGGTGCGCTCCCGGCGCCGGCACCGACGCTCTGCAAGGCGGCCTGCTCGGCGGCGCGCGCGCGTTCGGCGAGGACGCGCTGCGCGACCGCGCGCGCGTAGATCGCATCGGCCGCCGCCTTGCGCGCGGCCATCGCCGCCTGGTCCTTCGCGCCGGTCTTCTGCGCCGCGTCGGCCTCGGCGAGATCGGCCTTCGCCGACTTGAGCGCGTCCGGCGCGAGCGAATCGGCGCCGGCCCTCGTCGCGTCGTCGATCAGCGCGGCGGCGCGCGTGATGTTGGAGGGCGCGTCGCCGACGGTCGACGGATACCCGCCGCCGGAGGCACAGGCGACCGTGGCGACGACGACGACGGCGGCGAGCGTGCGGAGGACGACCATGCGAACGGACTCCGTCAGTTGCGGATTCGGTCTTTGTTCGGTATACATTCCGGCCCCGGAGATGCTTCCGGAAGGTGCGACCGAGCAGGGTCCCCGCGCCAGAGCCAGACGCCGATGCAGCAAATCGAATTCTTCGCGCGGGATGATGCGGCGGCGAGCGCAACCGTGGGGGTGCAGGGAGATATCGCGTACATCGAGACCAGTATCGCGAGCGCCCTCAACGATCCGAGCGCCACGGGGATGGGGTATTGGTCGATCAATCCCTATGTCGGCTGCGCCTTCGGCTGTGTCTACTGCTACGCGCGCTATGCGCATCGCTATCGCAGCGAGCGGATCGCGGCGCGAGCCGATGGGCAGCGCGCCACTGAGGGCGCACCCGTGGCCGAGGCGGCGGGAGAGCACGTCGAGACGCCGGCGTGGCTGGCGTTCGAGCGGCGGATTTTCGTGAAGCGGAACGTGGCCGAGGTCGTGCGACGGGCGCTCGGTCGGAGCGCGGCGCGGCATCGCGCGCTGGTGGGCGGCGAGTGGCTCGTGATCGGGACGGCAACGGATCCGTATCAGCCGGCCGAGCGACGGTATCGACTGACGCGCGACGTACTGCGCGTGCTGGCGGAGCACGAGGGCGTGCGGATCGTGGTGATCACGAAGAGTCCGCTGGTGACGCGCGACATCGATCTGCTCTCGCGACTCGCGGCGCGCGGTCGGGTGACGGTGCATCTCTCGCTGATCACGCTCGACGCCGCCCTGGCGCGGCGCCTCGAGCCGCGCGCCCCGACGCCGGCCGCGCGACTGCGGGCGATCGAGCGGCTCGCCGCGGCCGGGATCGACGTCGGCGTCAATCTGATGCCGGTCTTGCCGGGGATCACCGATGATCGGGCGGCGCTCGACGCGGTGATTGCGCGGGTGGCGCAGACGGGCGCGAGCCATGTGAACGCCGGCTCGCTCCGTCTCCGCTCGGACGCCCGGCGTCGGTTTCTGCCGTTCGTCGAGGCGGAATTTCCGGCGCTCGCTGCGCGCTATCGCGCGACGTATGTCGGCGGGCACGAGCTCGGCGAGCGCTATCGCGCGGGGTTGCGGCGGGTCGTCGCGCGGTCGTGCGCGGCGCACGGCATCCGGTTCGGTCGATCGGGCGGGGTGCCGGACGACGGGCTCGCCGACCGGATCGGCGATCTCGCGGCCGCGGGCGCGGCGGCGCAGCTCGCGCTCCCGGTCTGATCCGGCGGCGTCGCCGGGTGGTGCTGGTGTGGGTCGCGCCCGGGTGTCCGGGGGTGGTGTCCAATCCGTGAGGGGGGATCGTGTCCGCATTGCTCGCGCTCAAGCAGCGGCTGGCCGAGATCACGAGGCCGGCCGTCCCGTCGGACGGGGTGCCGACGGGGATCGCGGCGCTCGACCGGATGCTGGGCGGCGGGTTGCCGCGTGGCCGGCTGACGGAAGTGGCGGGGGCGCGCGGCAGCGGGAAGACGACGATCGTGCGGCAGGTCGTCGCGACGGTCGTCGGCGCGGGGGGATCGGTCGCCTACATCGATGCCGGGCGGACGCTGGCGGCATCCGACTGGGTCGACGTCGCCGCGGCGAGCGACCGGGCCGGCGGAGGGTTCTGGGTGATCCGTCCGCCCGATCCGGGGCGTGGGGCGTGGAGCGCCGACGTCGCGCTGCGGAGCGGCGGGTTCGGCCTGGTGGTGCTCGATGGGGTGCCGACGTTGACGCGGGCGGTGACGGCGCGGTTGACGCAGCTGGCGCGGGAGGGGGATGCCGCGGTGCTCGCGGTCGGGGAGGATGATGCCGGGTGGCGGGCGAGCCTGCTGGGCGTGGCGTTGCGGCTCCGCGTGGGCGCCGGCCGGCGAGGGGCGGTCGTGGTGTCGGTCGAGAAGGGTGGCGGGGGGATGAGCGGGAGTTCGCAATCCGTGGAGGTGCGGTGTGGCATCCGAGTGGCGCGTCGCCTGTGTGCGGATCCCGAGGTTCCCGATCGGCGCGGTGTGGCACGCCGCGCCCGCGGCGCCGGCGGCACCCTCCCGCCCAGCCGCCGCATGGGCACGCCCGACTATCCCGTCGCGCGAGAGCACACGTGAGAGCACACGTGAGAGCACACGTGAGAGTTCGGGCGGCGGCGACCCACATTGGGATGCACGGACGATGGCGGTGACCGATGGCGGCGCACCGGCGCGCGTGCGGGTGGTGTCGCGGGGCGCGGGGCGGGCGCGGGTGCGGGCGGGGATGACCGTCGCCGAGGCGATGGCGTACTGCGCGGGGCTGGAGACGCGCGTCTGGGATGACGCGGTGATCGATCGGGCGGTGGTGGCAGTGACGGCGGCGCTGGTGACCGCCAGTCCGCAGGTGACACCGGTCGCGGGGTCGCCGGGGACGTGGTGGGTCGGCGCGACCGGGATCGGCGCGGAGCGGGATCTGGTGGAGGCGCTGGCGCGCATCGCGGGCGCGTGGCACCCGGGGGCACGCATCGCGGTCGCCGACTCCTGTGTCGCCGCGCGCGCGGCGACGTGGGCGGATCAGGCCGAGGGGTGGTGCATCGTGCCGCCGGGCGGGTGCGCGGCCTATCTGGCGCCGGCGCCGCTGACGTTCATCCCCATGGATGAGGAGGTGCGCGCGGCGCTGCTCGCGCTCGGCGTGCGCACGGTCGGCGCGCTGGCGGCGCTGTCGGCGGCGGATGTGGAGCGGCGGTGGGGCGCGCTCGGGCTCTCGGCCTGGGGGATGGCGCGCGGTGATGATCGACGCCGGCCGACGCTCGCGCGGTCCGATGTGCGGCGCGTGGTGACGACCGATCTGGCGACGCCCGCCACGACCGTCGAGCCGGTGCTCTTCCTCGTGCGCGCCGCGCTCGAACGACTGGTCGCGCAGCTGGTGGCCGACGGCCGCACTGCGGCGACGATCGCCCTGACCCTCGTCCTCGACGTGGCCGCGGCGGACGCGGCGCGCACCCCGGTCCCGCAGACGATCACGCGCGAGGCGCAGCTCGCGCGGCCGGTGGCGCGGGTGGCGCCGTTGCTCGAGCGGTGTCGGTCGCTGCTCGATCGGTTCGGCGCATCGGCGCCGGTCACGGGCGTGACGGTCGCCGTCACCGCGACGGCGCCGGCGGCGGGGGAGCAGGGCAGCGTCTTCGATGCGACGTGGCGAGACCCGGCAGCGGTCGAGGCGGCGTTCGCGCGATTGCGCGCCGAACTGGGGCCGCGGAGCGTCGTTCGCCCCGTGGCGCACGACGATCACCGACCGGAGGCGCGGGGGCGCTGGGAGGACGAGACAGGATCCGCGGCGCTCGCGCCGACGCCGCGGCCGGCACCCGTGCCGGTGCCAGTGCCAGTGCCGGCGCTGACGTTGGCGCTCGGGCGCGGCGCGCCGCTGGCGCTGCCCGCGGCGTCGGCGCTCCAGGCGATACCCGCGGTGCCGTCCGTGGCGCGCCGGCTGCTCGAGGTGCCGGAGCCGGTGACGGTGGAGTGCGACGAGGAGCGGCCGGTGGCGATGCGATGGCGCGCCGCGCGCGTCGTCGTCGAGGCCGCGATCGGACCGGAGCGACTCGCCGGCCGGTGGTGGGCGGACGAGTACGCGCGTGACTACTGGCGCTGTCGGGCGAACGGCGTGGAGTGGCTGGTCTTTCGCGACCTCGGCGCGGCCGATGCCGGCGGCGAGGGACGATGGTATCTGCAGAGCTGGCTCGACTGACACGCACGCCGCGATCCACGACACCGATCCACGACAGCGATCCACGACACCGATCCACTACACCAGCGGATTCCCCTCGCGATCCGAGACCATCACCCAGACACTCGTCGTGCGCTTCGAGTAGAAGAGCCGCACCGTGACGTCACGCGGGTTCTGCTTGAAGGCGAAGTGAAACTGGAACGACGAGTCGAGCTCCTCGCGCACGACCCCTTCCTTGAAGCGCCCGTAGAACTCCTGCACCTTCGTGCACGGCGCGACCTCGGTGAAGAAGTGCTTGCCGACCTGCTGCTGCTGCGGCAAGGACGCGAGCCGCGACTCGACCGCGTTGAAGCGCAGGATCCGACCGCGTGCATCGAGCTGGATCATCCCGTACGGCAGCTGATCGAGCTCCTCGGGCGACATCGTGTCGGCGGCCTCCAGCAGCTCGCTCGCACTGTCGAACCGCGGCGGCGGCACCGATCCATCCTGGGACGACTCCGTCATCCGCTGGAAGCTAGCGGGGCGGCCGGCGCCGGATGTCCGGCGCCAGATGTCCGGCGCCGGATGTCCGGCGCCGGTGTCTTCGGACATGACCGCGTACGTGGAGCTCCATTGTCACTCGGCCTTCTCGCTGCTCGATGGCGCGTCGGCGCCCGAGACGCTGGTCGAGCGGGCACACGCGCTCGGCATGCCCGCGCTCGCGCTGACCGACCACAACGAGCTCGGGGGGTTCGTGCGGTTCGCCCAGGCGGCGAAGACCCTCGGGATCGACGCGATCATCGGCGCCGAGCTGACCGTGTCGGTCGATGACGGCCCCGCGACCGACACCCACCTCGTGCTGCTCGCCGAGTCGCGCGAGGGCTATGCGAACCTCTCCACCCTCATCACGCGCGCGCGGATGGACGCGCCACGTGGCGCACCGGTCGTCTCCCTCGAGTGCGTCGCCGCGCACGCCGCCGGGCTCCTCGCGCTCACCGGATGTCCGCGCGGCTGGGTCCCGGCGGCGGTCGCCGCGGCCGACGGCGGCGATCTCGCGGGCGCGCGGCGGGCGCTCGGCCGGCTGGTGGAGATCTTCGGCCGCGACCACGTCGCCGTCGAGTGCTGGGATCACGCGATCCCCGAGGAACGCGCCCTCGTCGCCGCGCTGATCCCGCTCGCCGACTGGGCCGGCGTGCCGTGGGTCGTGACCAACGACGTCCATTACGCCACCCCCGACGGCCGGCGCATCCACGATGTCCTCGCCTGCCTCCGGCACGAGCGCACGCTGGACGCGATGGGGACCCGCCTCCGCCCGAGCGATGCCTGGCACCTGAAGGGCGCCGACGCGATGCGGCGCCAGTGGGGCGATGCGGCGGGACTGCGCGCCACCGTCGCCCTCGCCGAGCGATGCACGTTCCGGCTCGGCCAGCTCAAGCCGACGCTCCCCGATTATCCGATCCCCGCGGGGTGCACGGCCGACGCCTATCTCGCGGCACAGGTCGAGGCCGGCGCTGACGCCCGCTGGGGTCCGACGCGGTCGGCCGCCCAGCGCCGGCAGCTCGAGCACGAGATGGCGATCATTGCACGGCTCGGACTCGCCGGGTTCTTCCTGATCGTCTGGGACATCATGCAGTTCGCGCGACGCGAGGGGATTCTCGCCCAGGGGCGCGGCTCGGCCGCCAACTCCGCGGTCTGCTACTGCCTCGGGATCACGGCGATCGATCCGGTGGCGATGGGGCTCCTCTTCGAGCGGTTCCTGAGCGATGGACGCGACGAGGCGCCGGACATCGATCTCGACTTCGCGCACCGCGAGCGCGAGCGCGTGATCCAGTACGTCTACGCCCGCTACGGCCGCGATCACGCGGCGATGGTCTGCGAGCAGATCACGTACCGCGGCCGGTCCGCCGTCCGCGACGCGGCCCGCGTCCTCGGGTTCTCCGTCGAGCAGGCGTCGACGCTGAGCGCGCTCAGCGACCGGTTCTCGGCGCGCGCCACGGCCGAGACGCTGCGCACCGACCGCGCGCCTGCGCCCGTGACCGCCGAGACCGTCGGCGCGCAGTTGCTCGGCGGCACCGAGGCGACCGCCCGCGCCAACGCGGTCACCACCGCCACCCGCCAGCAGTGGCTCGATCCGCACACGGCCCCGCACACGGCCCCGCACACGGCGATCGGGCCGACGCACGCCACCGACCACGAGGAACGACGCAACCCGACGACTGCGATCCGGTCGGTGACGGACGACGGGCCGCTCATCCAGGCGGGACTCGACCCCGGCGACCGACGCGTGCAGCGACTCGCCACGATCGTCGACGGCCTCCACCAGCTGCCGCGACACCGGTCGATCCATGTCGGCGGGTTCGTGCTGACGGCCGACCCGATCGCGACGGTCGTCCCCGTCGAGCCGGCGTCGATGCCCGGCCGTACCGTCATTCAGTGGGAACGCGACGACCTCGATGCCGCCGGCCTCGTGAAGATCGACCTGCTCGGTCTCGGGATGCTGACGCTCCTCCAGGACTGTCTCGCCGCCATCGCCGATACCCGCGGCCGGACGCTCGAGCTCGCGACGCTCGACATGCACGACGCGGCCGTCTACGAGAGCATCAGCCGCGCCGACACGATCGGCGTCTTCCAGATCGAGAGCCGCGCCCAGATGGCGACGCTGCCACGACTCAAGCCGCGGTGCTTCTACGACCTGGTCGTCGAGGTCGCGATCATCCGCCCCGGCCCGATCCAGGGCGACATGGTGCACCCGTATCTCCGCCGCCGCGCCGGACTCGAGGAGGTCACGTACCCGCACCCGAAGCTGCAGCCGATCCTCCATCGCACCCTCGGCGTGCCGCTCTTCCAGGAGCAGGGGATGCAGGTCGCGGTCGCGTGCGCCGGGTTCTCCCCATCGGAGGCCGACGCCCTCCGCCGGGCGATGGGACACAAGCGATCGCGCGAGAAGATGGCCGCGATCCACGACCAGCTCGTCGGCGGCATGGTGCAAAACGGCATCGCCCCGGAGCTCGCCGAGCGGATCTACAGCCAGATCAACGGGTTCGCGGATTACGGATTCCCCGAGTCGCACGCCGCCAGTTTCGCGCTGCTCGTCTATGCGTCGGCCTACCTGCGCTACCACTACGCCCCCGAGTTCCTGGCGGCGATCCTCAACGCCCAGCCGATGGGGTTCTATGCCCCTGGCACACTGATCGAGGACGCCCGCCGCCATGGCGTCGTCGTCCGGCCGGTCGACTGCGCCCACTCGGCGTGGGACTGCACGCTGGAACCGGATGGCGCCGCGACCGGCAGTCCGCCCGCCGTCCGCCTGGGGCTGCGCATGGTGCGGGGACTCGGCGCGGCCGC